>Ga0068859_100000928_pt1 | contig 30038 bp, 19 predicted proteins | sample KBSSwiS22_FD_66585 | JGI IMG/M metagenome (GOLD analysis project Ga0068859, IMG submission 66585) | Switchgrass rhizosphere microbial communities from Kellogg Biological Station, Michigan, USA - KBS Switchgrass S2-2 | ecosystem: Host-associated > Plants > Roots > Rhizosphere > Soil ...
AGCAGCGACGAGAAAACGCTGTACGCCAATCACAAGGACGGCGAGTACATCCTGGCGTTCGACGTGCAGCCGGACGGCTCGCTGAAGAACCAGCGCAACTTCGGCAAGTACAAGAGCGTCACGACTCCCGGTGCGGCCGATCCGCGGCTCGCCGAAGACAACGGCGCCGACGGCATGGCGATAGACGATGCCGGTCGGATCTATACGGCCACCAACGTCGGCGTGGAGGTGTTCAGCCCGAAGGGCGAGTACCTCGGTGCGATCCCGATCGGTCTCTGGGGAGCCGAGCAGAACAGGATCGAAAAACCGCAGAACCTTACCTTCGCGGGCCCCGACAGAAAGTGGTTGTATACCGTCGGGTCAAACGCGATCTACCGCGTGCAGCTGCTCGCCGCGGGCATCAAGAGTCGGGGAAAGTAGACCGTAGACAACCGGAAACACGAGTAACGGAGGGGAAGCCGTGCTGAGAATCGGCAAGAGTATCTTGGCGTTCGGGTTCGTACTGTTGCTGCCGGTCGTGGCCTTCGCGCAGGCAACGATCAGCGGCGTCGTCAGGGATGCGTCAGGCGCCGTGCTTCCGGGCGTCACTGTGGAAGCGTCCAGTCCTGCACTCATTGAAAAGGTCCGGACGACCGTCACCGACGGCACCGGCCAGTACGCGATACCGGACCTCCGGCCCGGGATCTACTCCGTGAAGTTCACGCTCACCGGTTTCTCCGCGGTGGAGCGCGAGGGCGTTGAGCTGTCCGGGACCTTCACCGCGCGCATCAATGCCGACATGCGGGTCGGTGGTCTCGAGGAAACGATCAAGGTCACCGGTGAGACGCCGGTAGTCGACGTCCAGAGCACACAGCAGGAGCGCGTGCTGGATCGCGAGGTCCTCGACGCGCTGCCCAACGCCGGACTTCGAACGGCCCTCGGCGTGCTGATTCCGAGCGTCGACTTCCGTCGTCAGGACGTCGGCGGCGCGGGCGTGAGGGCCGTGACCGGCAACATGGTGGCGCACGGCGCGAGATCCGAAGATGCCGGTACGACCTTGAACGGGATGTCGATTGCCTCGTTCGGCACCGGCGCCGCGACGGCGACGATCTTCATGAACCCGATGGGCATTCAGGAAATGACCATCGATACCGGTTCAAACGACGCCGAGCTGCACGCGGGTGGCGTACGGACGAATTACACCCTGCGCGAAGGCGGTAACACGTTCCACGGCGTCGTCTTCGGGGCGTATGCGCCCGGCAAGCTGCAGGGCGACAACCTGACCGATTCCCTGAGGACGCGCGGCCTGACCGAGCCAAACACCATCAAGGCGAACTGGGATATCAACCCAGCGTTCGGCGGCCCCATCCTGCGTGACAAGGTCTGGTTCTTCGGCGCCGCGCGTTACAACGTGACGTCAGACTATGTCGCGGGACTGAAATGGAACAAGAACACCAATAACCCGAACGCCTGGACCTACGAGCCCGACGAGAGCCGTCGCGTGTGGAACGAGCAGAAACAGCCGGACGAGCAGGTGCGCGTCAGCTGGCAGGCGACGCCGCGGAACAAGCTGGGCGGCACTTACTACAACACCAGCTATTGCTTCTGCCCGACCGACGCCTCGGCAACGCTGTCGTGGGAAGCAGGTCAGCGTGCCGAGTACCCCTTCCAGCGGCTCGTCACCGGCGACTGGACGCTGCCCCTGACCAGCCGCATGCTCATTGAAGCGAATGGCCTCGTCTACAAGTCGCAGAGCAACCGCATACCCTGGGACGGCCTGGCGCAGGGGATCATCCCGGTCCAGGAGCAGAACACCAGCATGCGCTATCGGGCGGCCGACTCCTATCGCGTCCAGGACCAGAGCGTCTACAACATCAGCGGTGCGTTCTCCTACGTGACCGGAGCGCATGCCATCAAGGTTGGAGGCTCCGATAAGTTCGGCGATCTCGGTCAGAGCGAATACGACCTGTCGCCGGTTAGCTATCGTCTGCGTGGAGGGGTGCCGAATCGCATCACCGAACGCGCCCTCGGGACCTGGAGAGCCAATGTCGATGCCGACCTGGGCCTCTATGCCCAGGATCGGTGGACGCACAGCAAGCTGACGTTCAACTACGGCCTGCGGTACGACTACTTCGCCAGCAGCTACCCGGCGCAGCACATTGGTCCGACGACGCTCGCCCCGAACCGTGACATCACGTTCCCGGCGCAGCCGGGGCTCGGTTCGCTGCATGACCTCTCGCCGCGGCTGGGTGCCGCCTACGATCTGTTCGGTGACGGGAAGACCGCGGTGAAGGTGAGTTTGAATCGTTACGTGCTCGCGATGGGCCCCGACGTCAGCTTCATCCAGCTCGCGAATCCGTCGCGTAATCTCGTCACCAGCGCGACGCGTACGTGGACGGACGCGAACCGCGACTACGTGCCGCAGTGCGACCTCTTGAACGTTCGCGCGAACGGCGAGTGCGCCGCGCTGTCGAATGAAAACTTCGGCACGGTGGTGACCAACCTCACCTACGACAAGGACACGTTGACCGGATTCGGCAAGCGGAACTTCAACTGGGAGTTCTCCGCGGGCGTGCAGCGCGAACTGGTGCCGCGCGTCTCGGCCGACTTCACTTACTTCCGGCGCTGGTACGGAAACTTCGTGCTCGTCGACGATCTCGCGATCGGGCCAGCCGACTTCGACAAGTACACGATCACCGCGCCGAAGGATCCGCGGCTGCCCGGCGGCGGCGGTTATCCGGTCGAGGGCTACGACATCAAGCCCACGAAATTCGGCGTCGCGGCGCAGCCGTACGTGACGCTCTCACGCAAGTACGGGAAACAGCAGGACTACTGGGACGGCATCGACGCCACCGTCAACGCGCGTCCGCGCGAAGGCCTGTTTTTCCAGGGCGGCGTGAGTACTGGGCGCCGCGTGGAAGACAACTGCGACGTCATTACGAAGGTGGACAACCCCAGCGCGCTCTACTGCCACCGCGAAGAGCCGATGCTGACCTTTGTCAAAGGGTACGGTTCTTACACGATTCCGAAGGTGGACGTGGTGATCAGCGGGACGTACCAGACCAAACCGGGTCCGCTCGTGCTGGCCATCTATACCGCGACAAACGCGGAGATCGCGCCGAGCCTCGGGCGCAACCTGGCAGCGGGCGCCACATCGAACGTCGATGTCCACCTTCTGGCACCTGGCCCCTACACCACCACCAACGGTGGGTCAGGACAAGTTCATGGTGAGCGCCTCCATCAGGTCGACTTCCGCTTCTCGAAGCTGCTGCAGTTCGGCGGCACCCGCGCGCGCGCGAACGTCGACGTGTACAACGCACTCAACTCGAGCGCGGTGCTGTTGCAGAACGACACGTTCGGCGATTGGCAGCGGCCGACAGAAATCCTGATCGCCCGGTTCGTGAAGTTCAGCGTACAGTTCGATTTCTGATCCCACGTAAGGAGGCACGGCGAACGAACAGCCGTGCCTCCGAATGTCCCTGTCCTACGGCCGACGTCTGCTGATCACGATCGCCCCTACGAAAAGGGTGACGATCAACAGCAGGACGACGACGATCAACAACCCGCCCTCACTCGCGAACAGACCAATCCACCAGAACGGGGGCTGGCTGTCGGCTTGTGCTGCGATCACTGAGTGAGGAGCCGTCGTAAAGCACGCTAGTCGGTCCATTGCCAGAACCGACAGTCGTGAGTATCTTCTGGATCTCCTCCGTTCAACGGTTCCTTGTCAAGCAGTCGATGTGGTTGCGGTGCGCCGTGCTACCGCGTTGGTACCCGTTCGGTCAGCCGACGCTGCCCTTGATGTGAAGAGCGTTTCCAGGATGTCGCGGAATTCGAACCACGGACTTGGTCCACTGCTGCGCGCTCATCGTGAGCGCCAGGGTCTTACGCTCGAAGCATTGGCCGAGTCGATAAAGGTCAAACGCTCGCTGCTCAACGATCTCGAGCGAAATGATGTCTCGCGATGGCCGCCCGGCATTTTTGGCCGCGCGCTCGTACGCGAGTACGCCAAATCGATCGGGTTGCCGACCGATGACGTGGTCAGACAGTTTCTCGAGCTGTTGTCTCCGGCGCAACGGAGCGACGCCGGGCTGTTACCATCCGACGCTGCAGTCGACCATGCGACGGCCGAGTTCCGACTGACGTTGGCGAACGTTCCGGACCAAACCAGCCGCCAGCTTACGCAGCGTCTGGTTGGCGCTGCGGGCGAAGTGGTGTTCGTGCTGGCCACCGGATGCGTTGTCGCACTGGCGACTGGGCTGCCGATCTGGACGTCGACCGCGATCGTCGCGCTGATCTGGTTGCCGACAGCAGCGGTGGTTTGTGGTCACGAGAGGTTATATCGGACCCTGCGTGTCGACCGATGGCGAATCTTCTCGATGCATCCGCAAACCACTTCGTTGATCGTCGAGCCGGACGTGCAGGCAGAGCCTTCGAGCCAGGCATCCATCCTCTGAGTTCCCTGCGGATCAACGGACGTTGCTTGCGGTGAATTGTTGCGGCGTCGTAACAGACAGCTGATGTAAAGGCCGGGCTGAGCGGCTGCACCCCCGGGGACATCGCGTTACACTGCTTCCCCGACATGTGGACGTTCGTGTTCGCGTTCCTTTTTGCGGCCGGGCAATTTGGCCAAAGCAGTACGGGCGAACTGCGCGTCACAGTACGCGACTCTGGCGGCCTCCCGGTTCAGTGCGCCGTGATGCTGGTCAGCGAGGCCAACGACATTTCGCAGCAACTCGAGACCGCTGCCGACGGCGTGTCGGTCGCCAAGCGGCTGCCGTTCGGCCGGTACCGCGTTGCCATCAACCAGCCTGGGTTTGCGCCCTACGACGCGTTCGTCGAAATCGACTCCGTCCTGCCGCGGGAATACCGAATTACGCTCACGCCAGCGCCCGTTCAGGCGCAGGTGACCGTTCGGGCCGGGGACACATTGCTCGATACGCACCAAACGAGCGCGGTCAATCGCGTAGGTGCGGAGACGCTGCAACAGCGCATCACGACGCTGCCAGGCCGGTCACTCGCCGATGTCGTGAACAGCGAACCGGGATGGCTACTCGAGGCGAACGGGATCCTCCACCCGCGCGGCTCCGAATACCAAGTGCAGTACGTCGTCGACGGCCTCCCGATTACGGACAATCGCTCGCCGGCGTTCGCACCGGAGCTTGATGCGGACGAGGTGCATTCGATGACCATCCTAACCGGTGGGTACCCGGCGGAGTACGGCCGTAAGCTCGGAGGCGTGGTCGAAGTCGTTTCCGCGGCGAATCCTCGCCAAGGGTTTCACGGCAGCGCGCTCGCCTCGGTCGGCAGCTTCTCGACGGCTGGCGGTGGCGCGGCGGCGCAGTACGGATGGTCACGCACCCTCGTCGGAATAAGCGGGAGCGCGGACCACACGGGCCGTTATCTCGATCCACCTGTCGAAGAGAACTTGAGCAACAGCGGCACCGGCTCGAATGTCGCGGTGCAGTTCGAGCGCGAGCTGTCCGATGCCGATCGCCTCGGCGCGGTGCTCCGTCACGGCCAGACGCATTTCTTCGTACCCAATGAACTCGTTCAGGAAGAGGCAGGCCAGCGCCAGGAGCGGCGCAGTCACGACACAACGGCCGAGTTCTCCTACCAGCGGGTCCTCGCTTCCGCCGTCGTGGCGGATGCACGCGCGATGGTCCGGTCCCTCAGCGCTGGACTATCGTCGAATACGGCCTCGACGCCGATTGTGGCGTTTCAGGATCGCGGTTTCCGCGAAACCTACGTGAAGGGCACCGTCGCCGGCCACGCTGGCGCGCACGAATGGAAAGTCGGTCTGGATGCGGACTTCGGCTCGGTACGCGAAGCGTTTTCCTACGTGCTTTCCGACCCGACGCAATTCGATCTGAGCACCCCGCCGAGGTTCTCGTTTACGGATCGAGGCGCCGATCGTGAACAGGCAGCCTTCTTTCAGGATCAACTGCGCCTCGGCCCTTGGACGATAAACGCCGGTCTGCGGTGGGACCACTACAGCCTTCTGGTGAAAGAGAACGCCATCAGTCCACGCATAGGCGCCGCATGGTCCTGGCCACGCGCTGAACTCGTACTGCGCGCCTCATACGATCGCGCGTTTCAAACGCCGGCAATCGAGAATCTTTTGCTGGCGGGTTCCCCCACGGTCGACACTCTCAATGACACGGTCGTACGCGTACCGGTGCGGCCATCCTACGGGCATTTCTTCGAGGCTGGTGTGTCGAAGCGTCTATTCTCAATCGCCCGCGTCGACCTGACGCAGTTCTCGCGACGAATGACGAACTTTGCCGACGACGACCTCCTCCTGAATACCGGCGTGAGTTTTCCGATCGCCTTCGATCGCGCGGAAATCCGCGGCACTGAAATCAAGCTGGATGCGCCGCGCATCGGTCCCTGGTCTGGCTTTGTAAGTTACTCGAACTTGCGGGGCACCGGGTTTCTCCCGATCACCGGTGGGCTGCTGCTCGGTGACGATGCCACATCAGCGTTGACGTCGACAGAGGCGTTTCCGATTTCGCAGGATCAACGCCACACGGTACGCGGACGTATTGCCTATCAGCTCTCGGAGCGGGCGTGGGTGGCGATGGCCGGCTCCTACGGCAGCGGGTTACCAGTTGAAGTCGTCGGCGATTCCGCAGAAGCCGTCGAGCAGTACGGCCCTCGCATCGTCGAGCAGGTTGATTTCGAAAACGGCCGTGTTCGCCCGTCGGCGTCGATTGACACAGCGCTCAGCGTGATCCTGTTCAAGACCGACCAGAAACGAGTTCGCATCCAGGCCAACGTCGTCAATCTGACGAATCGGCTCAACGTCATCAACTTTGCCGGCCTCTTCTCAGGAACAGCGCTCGCACCGCCGCGGAGTTTCGGGGTCCGTCTGCAAGTCGAGTTCTAAAGACGATCCCGCCGAAATCGCCGACCCGGCGCGCGGATGTTGGAACCGCTGAAGATCTCTAACAAACGGATGAAACGTAAGACGTCGAAGAAGCCGATAGAGTACGCTGTACGTGTTGTTCGTGGTGGTGGAGTCCACCCTGACCGCCGACCGACTGGACGGCCAATGACTCCTACGGGGCGTATTCGTCCGTAGGAGGCACCTTTCCGCCGTCCTCGCAGCCCGCAACCATATCCAGTCCAAAGGAACGGGAACCGTTATGGGTGCGTGGATTGCCGTCGCGATCGGCGGCGCTCTTGGCTCGGTTGCTCGCCATGGCCTGAATCACGTCATCCAGGGCCGGTGGCTGGATACGCGACTCCCTGTCGGTACGATGGCCGCGAATATCGTCGGCTGCCTCCTCATTGGCCTGCTCACCGGCATGATCGCCAGTCGCCGCATCGCGCTGCCGCTCCACTGGCGCGAGTTCATCTTCGTCGGCGTGTTGGGGGGATTTACGACGTTCTCAACATTCGGCCTGGATACTTACACACTGGCGCGGTCGCACTCGTCGGAGGCAGCGGCGATGAACGTCGCGGCGAACATGATCGGCGGGTTGGCAGCAGTGTGGATTGGCTATGCGGCGGGCGTCAGGGTTTAGACGCGTGGTTTGTGAAAACGTATCTCGACCATGGCATCGGAAACGGTGCCAAATCTGTTGCGGTCCGTTTCAACTGCGAGGCCGCGTGTTCACTCACGGCCTCCAAGCTCGACGCCGCGGCAACACGCTGCGTCGGCTCGTCGTCCACATCAGCAGCGCTGTTCACCCCGTATTATGACTGCAGGCGTGCTGCTGTGCCTGAGGATGAAGGAGTAGATCGATGTATCGGGTCTTCGCGTATGGGGCGCTCGCGATGTGCGTCATGGGTGCGCTCGTCGCGGCCGAGCAGCAACCGACGTTCCGCGGGACGAGCGACGCCGTTCGCGTCTTCGCCACCGTGACCGATCGAGATGGCCGGATCGTCACGACGCTCTCGCAGAACGACTTCGAGGTCCGCGACGACGGCAAGCCGCAGCCGATTACGCTGTTCGACAACTCTCCCCAGCCCATTCGGCTGATCGTGATGTTGGACGTGTCGGGCAGTATGGAGGGCAACTTACCGCTGCTGCGTGCCGCTTCGGAGCAGCTCTTCGCGCGCCTTCGTCCGGATGATCTAGCGCGGGTCGGCTCGTTCGGGCGCGAGATCACGATTGCTCCCGCGTTCGCGCACGATGTCGAGACGTTGCGGCGCGAGCTGCCGGACTCGGTGTCGCCCGATGCGCCCACGCCGCTCTGGCGGGCGGTCAACCAGGCGATGGACGCCTTCGGCGGGGAAGCGAGCGAAGCGCGCCGGGTGATCCTCGTACTGAGCGACGGCAAGGACAGCGGCCCCATCAGCTTCCGCGAGCGATACGTCAGCCAGGGCGAGGTCATCGACCGCGCGCGCCGCGAGGATGTGATGGTCTACGGGATTGGCATGCGCAGCCGCGGATCGCAGCCCGTTCAGCCGGGGATCGGCCCTGGAGCGCTGCAGGCGGCGCTGGCGGCGGACCTTCCTGATCCGGGCCTCGGGCTTGTGGCGGAGCAGACCGGCGGCGGCTACGCAGAGATTCGCTTCGGACAGGATCTCGGCGCCGCATTTGCCCACATCGCCGACGAGCTGCACAGCCAGTACCTTCTGGGCTTCGCTCCACCGAAACGCGATGGCAAGGTGCACGACATCGACGTGCGCCTCGCCACGCGCGGCCTGAAACCTCGGGCGCGAAAGAGCTATGTCGCGCCCAAGGACCCGTCTCACTGAGGACTCTGGAAGCGTCAGGGTGCCACCCAGCTTTTTGCGCATTCGAGCGCTTGCGTCCAGCGCCCTCGCAGGTCACGGACCCGTGTGGCCGGCATCACCGGCTCGAAGCGGCGTTCTGCGCGCCATTGACTGGCAACCTCATCCCCGCTCCTCCAGAAGCCAACCGCCAATCCTGCCAGATAGGCGGCGCCCAATGCGGTCGTCTCGATGGTCTCGGGGCGGACCACGGGGGCGCCAATCAAGTCCGACTGGAACTGCATCAGGAGATCGTTGCGCGCTCCGCCGCCGTCGACGCGAAGCTCGGCCAGCCGCACGCCCGCATCGGCCTGCATGGCGTCGAGCAGATCCGCCGACTGAAAGGCAACGGATTCGAGCGCCGCGCGGGCGATGTGCGCCGCCGTTGTGCCGCGCGTCAGGCCAATGATCGCGCCGCGAGCGTACTGATCCCAATGAGGTGCGCCAAGGCCGGTGAACGCGGGCACGAAATAGACGTCGCCGTTGTCGGGGACCGACCGTGCCAGCGTCTCGACTTCACTCGAGGATCGAATGATGCCAAGGCCGTCGCGGAGCCACTGCACGACGGCGCCGCCGACGAAGACGCTGCCTTCGAGCGCGTATTCTGCCGCGCCGTTGCGCGTCCATGCGATGGTCGTCAGCAACTGGTGCTGAGACACGGGCGCGTTCGCGCCTGTGTTCTGCAGCATGAAGCAGCCGGTTCCATACGTATTCTTCGTCAAACCAGGCGACGTGCACATCTGCCCGAACAGCGCTGCCTGCTGGTCGCCCGCGATGCCGGCCACTGCGACAGATTGGAGGCCGGGCGTCGCCGTAACCTCACCGTAGATCTCGCTCGAACTTCGCACGTCCGGCAGCACGCTGCGCGGCACGTGCAACGCCCGCAATAGCTCGTCATCCCATTGGAGCGTGTGGATGTTGAACATCAGCGTCCGAGACGCATTGCTCGCGTCCGTGATGTGCAAGCGGCCGTCGGTGAGCTTCCAGAGCAGCCACGAGTCCACCGTCCCGAACGCGAGGTCGCCTGCCTCTGCACGCGCGCGCGCGCCGTCCACGTTGTCGAGAATCCAGGCGAGCTTCGTCCCCGAGAAGTAGGCGTCGAGCACCAGACCTGTGCGCTCACGGAAGAGCGGCTCGGCGCCCTCCGATCGCAGCCGATCGCAGACGTCTGCCGTGCGCCGATCCTGCCAGACGATGGCATTGGCGATGGGACGACCAGTTTTGCGGTCCCACACAATCGTGGTCTCGCGCTGGTTGGTGATGCCAATCGCGGCCACATCGCGTGCACGAACGCCCGCGGCGCCCAACACTTCCACGGCGACGCCAGCCTGCGAACTCCAAATCTCCTCCGGGTCATGCTCGATCCAGCCTGGCTTCGGAAAGCCCTGCCGAAACTCGCGTTGCGCGACTCCCTTGATCCGACCGTCACGATCGAACAGGAGAGCCCGCGAGCTGGTCGTGCCCTGGTCCAGGGCGAGGATGTACGACATGGGCCCCTCCTGGGCAGCTGTGACCGAATGGCTGCGATCCCTCGCCGCCGCCAGCGTTTTGCCGCGGCGTCGAGCTTCGGAGGCCGTGAGTGAATACGCGGTCGAGCGTACAAAGCGCGAGGCGGGCCTAAAGGCCCGCCTCGACAAACGACCACCAATCACGAACCACCAACCAGGCTACGCCCAGCTGAAGCCCTGCTTCCCGATCGGAATCGATCGGATCCGTTTCCCGGTTGCAGCGTAGATCGCGTTGGTGATCGCCGGAATGATCGGCGGTAGCGCCGGCTCGCCAAGACCGGTCGGCGCGTTATCGGTCTTGAGGAAGTGCACCTCGATATCCTTCGGCGCCTGGTTCATCCGCACCAGGCGGTGATCGTTGAAGTTCACCTGCTGCGCGCGGCCGTTCACGAACGTGGTTTCCTGCGCCATGACCGCGCCCATGCCGTCGATAACCGAGCCCTGCACCTGGTGCACGGCGTTCAGCGGGTTGATCACCTGGCTGCCGATATCGGCCGCCACCCACACCTTGTTCACCTTCACGCGATTCTGATTGTCGACGGAGACTTCGGCGATTTCGGCGAAGTAGCCGAGATGCGCGTAGAGAAACGCCACGCCCATGCCGGTGCCCTTCGGCAGCTGCCGTTTGCCCCAGCCTGACTTTTCGGCGGCCAGCTTCAACACGCCTTTCGCACGCTCGGCGTTGAACGCGTCGCGCGCATTCGGCAGCAGCTTGCGCGGCGTTTCAAGGAGCGCCAGACGGAATTCGACCGGATCCTTGCCCGAGGCCACGGCGAGTTCGTCGATGAAGCCCTGATAGACGAACGTCGTACCGTTGGTGCCCGGCGCGCGCAGCGGACCCGTCGGAATGCCCATCGGGATGAGCGACGCGTTGAACGAGAAGTTCGGGATGAAACCCGCCGGGAACGAGGCGCCGCCAATCGCGGTGTTCGGCGCAAATTTCTCGCCCTCGCCGAAGGCGACATAGTGCTGGTTCCAGGCGACGATCTTCCCGGAGGCATCGAGTCCGGCTTTGAAGAAGTGATACCCGGCGGGCCGATAGAAGTCGTGCGTCAGATCGTCCTGCCGTGTCCACAGCAGCTTGATCGGCGTGCCATTCATCTCGCGCGCAATCCACGCCGCTTCCGCCATGTAGTCGTTCAGAATCCGGCGTCCGAAGCCGCCGCCCATGCGGACGAAATGCACCGTAATATCGCTGTCGGCGATGCCGAGTGACTGCGCGATGACCTGGCGTCCTTCGCGGGGCGTCTGCGTGCCGACCCACACCTCGAGCTTCCCGTTGACGAAATGCGCCGTGCAGTTCTGCGGTTCGAGCGGCGCGTGCGCCAGGAAGGGATAGTAGTAGGCGGCTTCGACCGTCTTCGTCGCACCCGCGAGCGCGCGCCCGGCGTCACCGTCGTTATACAGCTTGATCTGCGGCGGCTGCTGCGACAGCTCCTGGGCGCGCCTGTTGAAGCCGTCCGTGCTGTTCGAGGCGGTCGGCCCTTCGTTCCAGGTCACCTTCAGCTTCGCGCGCGCCTGCTGCGCCTGCCACCAGCTGTCGGCGACAATCGCGACGCCGCCATGCAGACTCACGCCGATGCAGCAGGCGGGATACGTGTAGGTGAGATCCGGACCACCAGGAACGATGAACGCATTGCGGACGCCCGGAAGCTTCTTGATCTCGTCGATGTTCGCGGTGGCGACCTTGCCGCCCGGCACCGGACACTTTTCGTACGCGGCGTAGAGCATGCCCGGCAGCTTCACATCGATCGCGTACAGCGGTTCGCCGCGCACGATTTTCGGCACGTCCTGATTGCGCGCGGACTGCCCAATCACTTTGTAGTCCTTCGGATCTTTGACTTTGACTGTCTTCAGATCGGGCGTCGGCATCGCAGCGGCTTTCGCGGCCAGCTCGCCGTAGCCGAGCGAACGGCTCGACGCCGCGTGCCGAACGCGTCCTGACGCGGTGGTGCACTCGCTCGTCTGCACGCCCCATGTCTGCGCGGCGGCCGCCACAAGCATCTGCCGCGCCGCGGCACCGCACTGACGCAACGGCTCCCAGTTGATCGGCGTCGCCGTGCTGCCGCCGGTCCGCTGGATTCCGAAGCTCTGCTCGTCAAGCGGCGCGTTCTCGATCGTGACGTCCTTCCAATCGACGTCGAGTTCGTCGGCGATGATCATCGGCAGGTGCACCTTCGCGCCCTGGCCGCCCTCGGGATTCTTGCCGAGGATAATCACCTTGCCATTGGCGTCGATCTTCAGGAACGCCCACGGCCTGTAGTTGGCGCCGCCTGCCGGTGCGCGGCTCCCTTCCTGCCCGAGTACGGCAGCTGGCTCGAGATAGATGGCGACCATCAGGCCGCCGCCCGCGAGAGCGGTGGTGCGGAGGAAGGCTCGGCGCTTCATCGGATCACCTCCGCCGTTGTCGCGGTCGGACTCACGGTGCCCGCCGCCCGGTGGATTGCTTCACGGATGCGGGTGTACGTCGCGCAGCGACACAGATTGCCGGTCATCGCCGTGTCGATGTCCGCGTCGCTTGGCCGCGGGTTGCGGCGGAGCAGCGCAGCGGCAGACATGATCTGTCCCGCCTGGCAGTAGCCGCACTGCGGGACGTCGAGCTCCTCCCACACGCGCTGCAGCGGGTGCGATCCGTCCGGCGAGAGGCCTTCGATCGTCGTGATCGCCGCCCCTGCCGCCGACGACACCGTCGTCTGGCACGAGCGCACGGCGTTGCCGCGCAGGTGCACTGTGCACGCTCCGCATTGACCGAGGCCGCAGCCGAACTTGGTCCCGCGCAGGTCGAGGACGTCGCGGAGCACCCACAGCAGTGGCATGTCCGCCGGCACATCAACCGTGACGGATTTCCCGTTGACGTTGAGCATGTAAGGCATGAGAAATCTTACTCCCGAGTCGGCAGTGCTGATGTGAGTCGGGTCATCACCGTACTCCGACTCGGTCTCCTTCGGCGCGGAGAAAAAAGGCCCCTTCTGCCACGACCATATCGCCCGGCTCGAGGCCGCTCGAAATAGCGACGTTGTCGCCGAGCGTGTCGCCAGCAGTTACGGCGCGTTGCACGAACCTGCCCGGCCCCGTTGAAACAAACACCACAGACTGGGTGCCCATCATCTGCACCGCGGTCTTCGGCACGATCACGACAGGCCGTCCACTGCGTCCGGCAATGCTCACATCGACGAACATGCCCAGACGTAGCCGATCGCGGCTGTTGGCGACCTCGGCGCGGAGCTTCGCCGTTCGCGTTTCCGCCTGAACCTGCGGATCGATGTAGTTGATGCGTCCGCGGACCTCGAGTCCCGGATACGCGGCCGTTGTGATCGTCACCGGACTTCCAACGCCCACGCTGGCGAAGTCGCGTTCGTACAGATCGGCGACGACCCACACCGTCGACAGGTCCGTGACGGTAAAGAGGGGCGTCGCGGGATCAATGTTCAAGCCCGGGTTGGCGCTCCGCTTCGTGATGACGCCCAAAATTGGCGCCTTGACCTCGAAGGTCGTGATGACGTCGGCCGGCGACGCGATTCGCTGCGCCTTGTCCTCGGGGATACCGAGCAGGACCAGGCGCGACCGTGCGACTTCCTGCGCACGATCCATTTCCGTGGCCTCCGCCGTCATCTTCTCGAGCTCTTCACGGCTGACGGCGCCGATCGCGTAGAGCCGCTGCGTCCGCGTGAGTGCGAGACCGTGCGCGTCGCGCGCCGCCTTGGCCTGAATGAACGCCGTCTGCGCGTCGGCGAGCTCGGGGCTGTACACGGTCGCGAGCATCTCATTCAGCATCACCGGCTGGCCGAGCTCGGCGCGTACCTGTGTGATGCGCCCTGCGACGAGCGACGTGACGTCGACGTTCTTGTACGCGTTCGGCTGCACGACACCAGGCAGGTGGAGGCGCGCGGTCGCGGTACCTTTCTGTGCGGCAACGGTTCGGATTCCCGCGCGCTCGACAATGTCCGGCGTGAGAACGATCTCTCGGGATTCGGGATTCCCGCCTTCGCTCTCGGAGCTTCGGCGGGCAAGCGAGCTTTCGCTGGCCGGCATATTCATGCCCGCATGGTCATGTCCGGCGGCCGGAGATGCAGGCGTGGCTTGCGGCATCACCGCGCTGCCCTTCGACTCCTGAGTCCCGGATCCCGAATCCCGAGTTGCATCCCGGTCACGCGAGCAGGCCGCCGCGGCGCCGACAAGAGCCAGCGCGACCAGGGCGGAGGCGAGCGAACCTCTCATCGAATCTCCCCGCGTGCGCGGCGGAGCGCCACGCGGGTCGTCCACGCCCGCTGCAGGACCGACGTGTAGCCCGCTTCGACGTCGAGGTATCGCCGTTGTTCGGTAAGCAAATCGTTCAGCGGCGTTCGACCGAGGTCGTACGCCTCGAGTTGTACGTCCACATTCTGCCTCGCCAAATCTCGGAGGCTGGTGGCGTACATCTCGACCGCCCTGCGCGCTTCACGATCGCGAATGACCGCCGCATCGAGCTCTGCCTGCGCGGTGAGCTGCCGCGCCGCCAGCGTTTGTTCTTCGGCGGTCCGCTGTGCGAGCGCCGAGGCCACCGCACCCTGGTTGCGGTTCCGCACGGGCAGCAGCAACGTGGCGCCCACGGTGAAGCTGTGAAAGTTGCCTTGCACGGGCACGAGTCGACCCGATTCATCGAAGCCGCGCTGCGAGAAGCCGTACCCCTCGCGTCCGTAGTTGCCGATGAGCGACATGTCCGCCCGGCCTTCGCGACGCGCGGCCTCGACGCGGGCCTCGGCGAGCGTGACGCGCGACGCTGCTTCGCGCACATCGGGCCGTGCCGCGACCGACGCCGGCTGTTGCGGCGAGGCGTCGTCATTTGTGCCGACGAGCGTTTCGAGCGACTCTCGCAGGACAAGCGGCTCAGTGGGACCGAGACCGACGAGCGCCTTCAGTTCGACTGCCGCCGCCTCGGCGTCCGCCTGCGCGATCACGAGATCGGCCTCGAGCCGCCCGGCTTCGACGGCCGCGATGTTCGCATCGAGCTTCGGCGTGTAGCCCTCGGTCACCTTCGCGTCGAGCAGTTCGCGCATGCGCCGGGCGGCGATCAACGCTTCGTTCATGATCTCCACGTTCCGCCGTGCCGCAAGCAGCCGTCCGGCCTGTTCGCGCACCGAGGCGGCAAGCATCCGCTCGCGATCCTGTACTTCGAGCGTTGTCGCTTCAACCGAACGCTGTGCCGCGCCGACGCGCGCGCCGCGCCGCGAAAGATCGAGCGGCCACTCCACCTCGAACAATGCCTGATGCTGCGCTCCCGTCATCAGCATCTGACTTGCGGTGAATGTCGGATTCGGTCGGAGCGCCGCCTGAGTGACCTGGCCGCCCACAGTGGTGATTGCGGTTCGTGCCGCACGGATGTCGGGCGAGCGCTCGAGTGCGGTGGCGACCAGTTGCTCGACGCTCGTGTCCTGCGCAAACCCGTTCACCGAGATTCCCACGCTGATGATTAGCGACAGAGACACCAGGACCCAGAGATTCTTTTTTCTCGGTGTCTTTCTTTGTGCCGCTGTGCCTCTGTGGCGCGTACCCGCACCGATCGATGCGAATCGCTCGCCCGTGACAACGCCCGTGCCCGTAGCCTGCAGCCGGTAGCCGGTAGCCGGATTCATTGCACGCTCCCCTTGAATGCCGCCGATCCGCGGCCCGCTGGTCCATTCCATTCGAGCGTCATGTCCCATGACCCCGACATTGCGAAATCGCCTTTCGCTTCGTACACGCCGAGGCGTTCTCCCTGCGTCACCATCGTCGTGCCCGCCATCGTCATGCCGGGCATCGTCATCGCGGCATTCAGCCGGACATCGCCGACATCGACCGGATCATTGGTGCGCGCGGACCGGAACTCGATGCGGAAGTTGTTGGCGCCCTGCCGCAGCCCGCCAGCTGGATTAGAAAGCGTGATGGCGAGGTCTCCAGCGCGCACGGTCTGCAGCACCGCGCCCGTTGCGTCGGGTTGCGGCGCCGCAGCCGTCTTCGCGCGAAGCCACCATCCACCAGCGCCAATCGCAATAACGAGGACGACGGCCGCTGGCACCCAGCGCGGCACGAAGGACGGAGCAGTGACCGGCGTTGCTACGGGCCGCAGCCGATATTCGTTGATCCAGTAAAAGAGCACCGGGGTGACGACGAGGACGTAGATGAGCGACGACACCATTCCGCCAAGCACGGGCGTCGCTAGCGGTTTCATCACGTCCGCTCCTACGCGGCTGCTCCACATGATCGGAAGCAGGCCGGCGACCACGGTCGAGACCGTCATGAGTTTCGGGCGCAACCGGAGCAAGGCGCCTTCGACGACGGCATCGTAGAGATCGCGTTGAGTCAGCCTTCCTTCACTTTCAGCTATTTTTCGGTCCAGCGCTTCCTGGAGATAAATCACCATGACGACGCCGGTCTGAACCGCGGTCCCGAACAGCGCAATGAAACCTACCCAGACCGCGACGGAGAAGTTGTAACCGAGCAGCCACAGCAGATACACGCCACCCGTCAACGCAAACGGAACCGTCAACAGGACGTGCGCTGCGTCGAGTAGCGAGTGATACGTCATGTACAGCAGGAGAAAGATGACGATCACCGCGATGGGGATCACGATCTGCAGCCGTTGGCGGGCGCGGACTTGATTCTCATAGCGGCCGCTCCAGCCGATGAAGTACCCGGGCGGCAGCTGCACGCGCGAGGCCACCGCCGCCTTCGCCTCGTTCACAAAGCCGCCGAGGTCTCGGCCCTGCACGTTCATCAGCACGGTCGCAAGCAGAAGACCGTTTTCCGAAGAGATCATGGCCGGCCCGCGCGTCTGTTCGATGTCGGCGACCTGCGCGAGCGGAAGCTGCTGACCCGCCGGCGTCGCGACGAGCACCCGACCGAGCGCTTGCGGATCTCCGCGGTACTGGCTCGCGTAACGGACGCGCACGGGGAAACGGCGGCGTCCCTCCAGCGTCAGAGTCAGATTGCGTTCGCCGATGGCTGTCTGAATCACTTCCTGAACGGCCGCCACGGTAAGCCCGTAACGTGCCGCGCGTTCCCGATCCACGCGGACATTCAGATACTGCGAACTGGTGAGCGGCTCTGGATAGACATTCGCCGCACCGGGCACTGTGCGCAGGACGTCGGCGACTGCTCGTGCGGTCTGTTCCAATCCGGCGAGATCCGAACCGTAGATCTTGACCCCGACCTCCGACCGGATGCCCGTGGACAGCATGTCGATCCGATTGATGATCGGCATCGTCCAGATGTTGACGACCCCCGGAAGTTCAACCCCCTTGCTCAGCTCGGCCCGCAGCCGGTCAAGCGTCATTCCCGGACGCCACTCCTCGCGCGGCTTCAGGTGGACGATGGTTTCGGTCATGTTCAGCGGAGACGGGTCGGTGGACGTGTCCGCACGACCCACCTTCGCGACCGCATAGGCCACCTCGGGCACGCGCATCAGGGCACTGTTCTGCCGTTTGGCGATGTCGGTGTTCTCGTCGAGCGACACGCTCGGATCGGTCACGGGCATGAACAGCAGATCGCCTTCGTTCAGCGGCGGCATGAACTCGCTGCCGATCCTCGTTCCGACGAACACGGCGCCCGCCAGGACTGCCGTTGCGGCAAGCAGCGTGATCACGCGATGGTGCAGTGCCCACTCGAGCGACGGCCGATAGATCGCGCGCAGCGCGCGCATCACCGGATTGGCGGCCTCGTCGTGCAGCTTTCCTTTGAGGAGCAGCGTGCAGAGAACGGGAACGAGCGTCACGGCGATCACCGTGGCGGCAAGGACCGCGAACGTCTTGGTGAAGGCGAGCGGGTGGAACAGCTTGCCCTCCTGTCCCGTCAACGCGAACACCGGAATGAAAGCAAGGACGATGATCGCCATCGAGAAGAACACTGGCCGTCCGACAAGCTGTGCCGAATCGCGGACCGCCGCGCGAACGGCCGCCCGGTCGCAAGTATCGATGCCGCGCCGCTCGACATAACGGAACGCGTTCTCGGTGACCACGATTCCCGCGTCGACCAGGACGCCGATGGCGATGGCGATCCCGGCCAAGCTCATGATGTTCGACGAGATGCCGGTGTAATACATCGCCAGGAACGACAGCAGCACGGCCAGCGGCAAGGGCAGCGTGACGATCAGGATCGAGCGGAAGTGCATCAGGAAAATGATGTGAGCCAGCGTGACGAGCGCGACTTCCTCGATGAGAGCGCGCCGTAGCGTGTCAACTGATTGCGAAATGAGCGTCGAACGGTCGTAGAAGGGCACGATTCGAACGCCCGGCGGCAGACCTGGAGCAATCTGGTTGATTCGGTCCTTGACGGCGTCGATGACCTGCTGGGCGTTGGCGCCGCTGCGCATCACCACCACGCCGCCGACCGCTTCGCTGTTTCCCTTGACGAGCGATGCGACACGGAACGCATCACCGACATGCACTTCTCCGACCTGCCTCACGTAAACGGGAACACCGCCAGGCGCGGCGATGACGATGTTCTCGAGGTCACCGGTCGACTCGATCAGCCCCACGCCGCGCACGATCGACCAGGTGCCATTGGCTTCCAGCACGTTGCCGCCGACGTTCTCGTTGCTGCTGCGGACAGCCTCGACGACGTTGCCGAGCGACAGGTTGTAGGCGCGGAGGCGCGTCGGATCGACGTCGATCTGGTATTGCTGGACATGCCCGCCGACCGACGCGACTTCGGCGACGCCAGGAACGGCGTTGAGCTGGTAGCGGATGAACCAGTCCTGCAGCGTCCGCAGATCGCGGAGTGAATGGTTGTTGCTTTCGACGGTGTACCAGAAGACGTGACCCACGCCGGTCGCATCGGGTCCAAGCGTGGGTAGCGCCCCCTCGGGCATCTGCGTCGCCACGAGGCTCAAACGTTCCAGCACGCGGCTCCGGGCGAAGTACTGGTCAACGTTGTCCTCGAAGACGACGTAAATCATCGAAAAGCCGAACGCGGACTGCGACCGGACCACTCGGACACCGGCGAGGCCGCGCAGGTTGACGGTCAGCGGGTAGCTGACCTGGTCTTCGACTTCCTGGGCGCTGTGGCCAGGCCAGTCCGTGAAGACGATGACCTGGTTGTCGGAAAGGTCGGGAATCGCGTCGATGGGAGTCGCCGTGGCTGCCCACCAGCCCCAGACGCCGAGCGCCACGGCCAGGCCGATGACCAGCACGCGATGCCTGAGCGACAGGTCGACAATGCGATTCACCATGGAACCAATGGGATGGACGATTTTCGCAGAAATTGGTGGTATCGTGACGGGTCCCACGGGTCCATGAAGCGACTACTCATCTGCGTGTTGATCGGAGCGGCATTGGCGGCCGCTGTTCCCGCGTCCGCCCACCATGCAGTCCAGACGGTGTTCGATCTCAACAGGCCGGTTACGGTGACCGGGTCGGTGACCGCCGTAGAGTGGGTGAATCCCCACTCGTACATCAGCATCGATGTCAAAGTCGACAAAGACGTCATCCAACACTGGGTGTTCGAGCTTCCCGGCTCAGGCGGCGTCCGGCAGCTCCGTGCCGGTCTGTCCGATCGCGGCGGCCTGAAACCTGGCGACATCGTCACCATCGAGGGAATCGCGGCAAAGGACGGAACGACCAACGGGTTTGCCTACAGGCTGCGCGTAGCCGACGGTTCCAGGTTCGATCTCTCGAACAAGCAATCGCACGCAAGGTAACCGAGTCGGAGTACGGTGGCGACCCGACTCCCATCAGCCCTTCCGACGCGTGAGTCGGGTCGTCAACGTACTCCGACCCGAGTCTTGGACATGGACCGCTACCAATGGATGGTCCTGTTCGCGGCATGGCTCGGTTGGGGCTTCGACATCTTCGACAGCCTGCTTTTCAATTACGTCGCGCCAACGTGCGTGCCGGTTCTCCTCGGCATCCCGTTCGGGACGCCGGAAGCGGCCGCGGCGACGCTGCGGTGGACCGGCATCCTGACGTCACTCCTGCTGGTCGGCTGGGCGACCGGCGGCATCATCTTCGGCCGTATCGCCGACCGCCTTGGCCGGACGCGCACGCTGCTCTTGACGATGGGCATGTATTCGGTCGGGACGGCCGCATGTGCGCTGGCGCCGAACATGTGGTCGCTCGTGCTGTTTCGTGTCGTCGCATCGCTTGGCATTGGCGGCGAATGGGTGTGCGGTGCGGCGATGGTTGCTGAAATCGTCCCGGAGAAACGGCGCGTCGATGCCGGCGCGCTGTTGTATTCCGCGGCGCCGATGGGGCTGTTTCTCGCGACGTTCCTCGTCTACCAGATCCAGGGCGTGTACCTCCGCGCCGTGCCGGAAGTGGCGTGGCGATATGTCTTCCTCTCCGGCCTGATTCCAGCAATCGCGGCGTTGGCGGTTCGTCTGATGATCAAAGAGCCCGAGCGCTGGAGGCACGCAGTGGAGCGCGCGCGGCCGGCTACGGTTTCCGAGTTGTTCACGCCCGCGTATCGCGCACTGACGTTCAGCGGCGCGTCGATGGCCATGATCAACCTGCTGGTCTGGTGGAGCGTCAACGCTTTCATTCCAGTCGTCGCGACTGGCCTGGCGAACCGCGTGTCAGCCGGCGCTTCCGCAGTGAGTGCCACCGTGCTCGCGGAGCAGTGGAAGGCGCTTGCAACCAATGTCTTCGGCATCGGCACGATGATCGGCGTGCTGCTGACGATTCCTGCCGCCAAATATCTCGGCCGCCGCAATATGTACATCGTCTATTTCCTCGGCGGCGCCATCTCGATCATGGCGGCCTTCGGCCTGCCGCTCTCGCCGCAGGCGCGGCTCTACATGTACTTTCCGATTGGCATCACGGTCTGGGGCATCACCGCGTCATTTGCCTTCTACCTGCCGGAACTGTTTCCGACGCGTCTGCGCGGCACCGGATCGGGCTTCTGCTTCAACCTCGGGCGCTACGTTGCCGCTGTCGGTCCGTTTGTCGTCGGCGGCATTGCGGCGCGCGGCACCAACGCGCTCGACTCCGCGATGGTGGCGCTCTTCTATTGCGGATTGATTCCGCTGGCCGGGCTGCTGCTCATGCCGTGGGTGATTGAGACGAAAGACCGACTGCTGCCGGAGTAGTTGCCGAGTCGGAGTACGGTAATAAGTTGAGTCGGATCGTCACCGGGGTCTGACCCCGGAACGACCCGTCACCGGGGTCTGACCCCATAATTGACCGTGCCCAATCGTCTGGCCGAAGAGCACTCTCCGTACCTGCTGCAACACAAGGACAACCCGGTTGACTGGTATTCCTGGGGCGCGGACGCGTTCGAGCGCGCGCGCCAGGAGGACAAACCGATCTTTCTGTCGATTGGCTATTCGACCTGTCACTGGTGTCATGTGATGGAGCACGAGAGCTTCGAGAACCGGGGCGTGGCCGAGGTCTTGAACCGACATTTCGTCGCGATCAAGGTCGATCGCGAGGAACGCCCTGATGTGGACCGCGTCTACATGACGTTCGTGCAGGCGACCACCGGCTCCGGCGGGTGGCCGATGAGCGTTTGGCTGACGCCGTCGCTGCAGCCGTTCTACGGCGGCACTTACTTTCCGCCCTCTTCGAAGTGGGGAAGACCGGGGTTCATCGACATCCTCAAAGAGATCGCGCGCGCATGGGAAGAGGATCGGGCGCGTATCGAGACGTCGGCCGAATCAATCACCGAGCGTTTGCGGGAGCTGGGACGCGACAGCGGCGGCCGGCCGGTGCCTGAACCCGGTGTGCTCGACGAGGGGGTCAGGCAATTCGCGACGGCGTTCGATGTGCGGCGCGGCGGCTTCGGCGATGCGCCCAAGTTTCCACGGCCCAGCGAACTGCTCTTCTTGTTGCGAGAACATGCGCGCACCGGCAGCACCAACGCGAGAGACATGGTGCTCGTCACGCTGCGGGCGATGGCGCTCGGGGGAATGCGTGACCACGTGGGAGGCGGCTTCCATCGCTATTCCGTCGACGGGAACTGGCGCGTGCCGCACTTCGAGAAGATGCTTTACGACCAGGCCCAGCTCGTGCTCGCGTACCTCGAGGCCGCACAGGCGACCGGAGATCCATTTTTCGCAGCGGTGGCCGAGGACACGCTGGCTTACGTTCAGCGCGATTTGACAGACGAGGCGGGCGGCTTCTATTCAGCGGAGGATGCCGACAGCGTTCCGCCCGAGCAGGCGGCCGATTCAGCGCCTCACAAGATGGAGGGCGCCTTCTATATCTGGCGCGACGAGGAGATCGGGGAAATCCTCGGCGAGGAGGCGGACGTCTTCCGGATCCGCTATGGCATCCTGCCCGACGGCAACGCTCCGTTCGATCCGCAGAACGAGTTCGTCCACAAGAATCTCCTCTACACGGCCCGCGGCATCGACGAAGTGATGTCGGCCACCGCGAAGACGCGCGCGGAGGTGGAGGCAGCGCTCGCGCGGGCGCGCCCAAAACTGCACGAGCGCCGTTCAACGCGTCCGCGCCCGCATCTGGACGACAAAGTCCTGACGGCATGGAACGGCCTGATGATTGCGGCCTTTGCCCGCGCCGCTCGTGTGTTAGGGGCCGACCTGAAGGTCGACCCCTACATCGATGCGGCTCGCCGCGCGGCGCTGTTCATCTGGAAACAGCTCTGGATCCCGGAGACGCGGACGTTGCTGCGGCGCTACCGGAAGGGTGACGCGGCAGTGGAAGGCTACGCCGAGGACTACGCGTACTTGATCTTCGGGTTGCTGGAGCTATTTCAGGCCGATGGCGACCCGCGCTGGCTCGAGTGGGCGCTGATGCTGCAGCGCCGGCAGGACGAATTGTTCGCCGATCCAGTTGAAGGCGGCTGGTTCAGCACAACGGGACTCGACGAAACGGTGCTGCTGCGTCTGAAAGAGGACTACGACGGCGCTGAACCGTCGGCAACGTCCGTCACCGTCCTCAACGTGCTGACGCTCTCGCATCTGACCGGTGACACAGGGTTCGAGCAGTCGGTCGAGCGCGCATTTGGCGTGTTTGCGTCCCGCATCGAGCAAGGCGCGCGAACAGTGCCGATGATGATGGCGGCGCTCTCCGCGTATCACGCCGGACCGTGGCAGGTTGTTGCGCGCGGCGACGCCATGATGGACGTGCTGCGGAAGCGATACCTCCCGTTTGCGGTGACCGTTCCGCTGGCCGACCTTGACACCTCGCGCCGCTCCGACCTCGCGCGGCTGCTGCCGTGGATCGAGCCGATGGTGGCGCGCGCCGATGCCGCGATCGCATATCTGTGCCGCAACTTTGTGTGCGAGGCGCCGATCACATCTCCCACAGAACTAGAAGCGAAACTGTAGGCCGCCGTTGACGGCGCGACCCTCCAGGGGCACCCATTCATCGACCGCCCAACGGCTAGCGCGACGAGCCATCGGTTCACTCGCTCCTTGGTCAATCGTGTTCCGACACGCTGGCGGCGCACGGGAGCAGTGCGGAACATCTTCGCAACCGAGGCTCAATGTACACTTCGGCCGAGCCGAATTTCCAACCGACGAGGACATGAGCGAACACGACGACGAACTGCGGGAGGGGGCGGACGACCCTGAGGAGGATTACGTCAAGAAACAGTTCGGCCTGCTGCTCTACCGCCTGCAGAAGCTCGCGCCACGATCGCGCGCGCGCCTGCAAAGCGATTTCACGCAGAAAATGATCGACTCGACGCTGGCGGTCGAAACGCCGAAAGGAACGCTGTCTTTTGTGCTGCTCGGCAAGACGTCCGGCGGCCGCGCGATGACCGTGCTCACGAAACAGCCTGCGACCATTGAGTGGATCGATTCGTTCCAGCCCGGCAGCGTCTTTTGGGACATCGGCGCCAGTGTCGGCGTATTTTCTGTCTACGCAGCGCTGGCGACCGACACGACGATCGTCGCGTTCGAGCCTGCAGCAGTGAACTACTATCTGCTTTCCGCCAACTGCGAGGCGAACAAGCTGCAGGACAGGGTCGATTGTCTGCTTGTCGGAGTCGGCAGGCAGCGCTCGATTGCCAGACTCGAGGTCTCGCAATTCCGTCCCGCCCGCTCCTTCAGTTTCCGCGGCAAACGTGATCAACCGTACGAAAGCCGCCAGGCGGCCGTCGTGCTGTCGATCGACGAACTGGTGGAGGAGTACGGCGTGCCGTGCCCGAATTACATCAAGATCGACGCGCCCGGCGCATCCGAAGACATCATTGCCGGCGCAACGCGCACGTTCCGCCGGTCCGAGGTCCGGCAGATTCACCTCGAGGTGCGCGACAGCTCGAAAGGCGGCCAGCGGATACTCGAGATGTTGAACCAGAGCGGGTTCGCACCGATCAGCAAAGACACCCACGGCGGTTCAGCAGACGTGACGTTTGCACGACGGGCGTGATATACCGGACGGCGATGGAATTTCCGGTAGACATCTGGCTGCGCGGCAACAATCACGCGACAACGGAAACGATTGCGCCCGTACTCCGCGAGCCGCGCGCGTGGACCGATAGTGACGTGGCGGATGTGCTCATCGGAATGCTCAGGGCAATCGATCGCGCAAGTCGCCCGGAGGCATCTGCGGATCGGCCCATCGCCCTACGAGGCTTCAGCTGGATCGTCAACCCGTTTGAATCTGGCGGCGTGGTGATCGCGATCGAGATGACGCTCGGCGCGGTCATCGCCGGCCCGTTCGACGTCCCTGAAAGCGTGCTGACCGGGCTGATTCAGACGGCCATCGAAAAGTGGAACAGTGGAGAAGTGGAAAACTGGAAAAGTAAGTCAGGAGCGGAAAAGTGGAAGAGTAGCTCGCAAGTGCATTGAGCGACTCTCTAGTTGCTTTCCACGTCTTAGTTTTGCCAGTTGGAAAATACGGCCCACGGTCGGCGGCTTGCGCCGCCAACCGTGGCCGGCCAGGTGACGGCTGACACGGTATGAGGGTGTGGCCCGAGGAGTTGATGGCGTGCCGACTGGCACGCCCGCGACTCGTTCACCTGGCAAGTGGGAAGTCGCTAATCAGCGTACTCGGGTCGGCCGCGGCGCGCAAAATGTGAGTCAACGCGACTAAGATTCAGCCGGACCTGAAAGGTCCGCGCCGCAACGGATCCCGAACCCCGAATCCCGAATCCGGCCTAAAAACGATAGGTATAGACGGCCTTCGTCGACAGCCGCCGATCCTGCGTCGCGAACTGCGCCAGCACGGGATCATCGAGCCAGTTGTGCGTGTAGACGATGTAGATATCGTTGCCTGGCCGAACGATCCAGCGGAAACGCGACTGCCAGCCCGCGACGCCGCTGACCGTGTCGTACTGAACGTTGTTGACCCATGTGAGGAACGGCGTGAACTGCAGCTCGGGAACGACGCGGTATAACCGCGTATTGAACGTGGCCTCCGGCAGCGCGATCGAGTTGAGCTCTGCCGCCGTGTAGACGAACAGCCCCGGGAGTATGCGGAACGTGATGTTGTTCACGAACTCCTTCCGCGTCCCTGAATAGAAGTCTCCCGCTTCGTAGCGCCCATCGAATGCAACCGGACGGCGGTTCGAGGTGCGCCAGTTCACTTGATATCGAAGGAAGTCGTACTGTGCCCCGCGCGGCAGCGTCACGCGGCGGCCGGGCGCCATGTTGATCGTGAACGGCGAATCGAGCCGTTCGCTCCGCGGTGTCAGCAGGACGGCGAATCGGTCGTTCGCCGCCAGTTCCGTCTCGAACAGCTTCAGCGTGAAGTTCCGCGCCACCTGTTCATTCTCGAGCGTCGTCTGGATGTCGGCGGTGACCGCGAAGTTGAACTGGCGGACGGTCCGGTTGTTCCGCGGACGCGGGCCAAAGTTCACAAATGGCAGATAGCGTCGGTAGGCGTTCCGTGTCAGGAATCCGACCGCGGGGTTGAAGCTCCGTTCGACCGTGCGCACGTCGAAGTTCGCATTCCAGAGATCGTTCGGGTACGCCAGCGTGGCGCCGTACGCCTGCGTTCCGCTGATGCCACGCTGAGTGGCGTCGACGTACCAGCCGCTCAACGAGAGATTGTCGCCGCCGCGGAAGGTCGACGTCGCCAAGCGGAAGTCGAGGCCGACGGTCTGCCGAGTGTCGGACGCCGAAGCGTCGGGAGCGCGGCGCGTGTAGGCGACACCAACATACGACTGGCGCATCAACCGGTGTTTGAGGCGTGCGACGGTGAAATTCTCACCGACGAGGCCATTTTCGCTGCCTGTCCGTACATGCAGGACGCCGACATCCTGACCAGCAAGCTGTCCAGTGGCTTTCGTCCCGTACAGAAGTTTTTGCTGGTTGCCGGTGTCGGTAAGACCGATACGGCGGCTGAAAAATGGGTTGACGATCAGGTCGGAGCCAAGGTTTGCGTTGTTCTGGCTGTTATTGCCACCTGCGCCCGCGCCCGGGCTGGCGAAGTCGAAGAATGTAGCGCCATCGAGGAAGAAGTCACGCTTCTCCGGGTAGAGCAGTGAGAAGCGCGTCAGGTTGACCTGACGCTGATCGACTTCGGTCTGGGCAAAATCGGTATTGATCGTGAGATTCGTGCGGAGGGCCGGCGTCGGATTGTAGAAGACGTCGACGCCAGCCTCGCCGGTGCCGCTGATTGCTTGTTGCCGTACGGGCGCATCCTGCGCGGTGCCGAGGAGGTACGGCTTGACATCGAGCCCATGTCCCTGCGTAACGCCGGTTAGACCCGTCAGCCGGCCGGCATTGGTCATGCGCGATACGCCTTGATTACGAGCCCATCCCATCCAGATGGTGTTCTCGTTCTTGCGCGAGAGCGTCCGCGAGAGGTTGAAGCCCCATGTATCGCTGCTCGGGCTGAAGTTCAGCGTCCGGAACGGGATCTCCACCTCGAAGCTCCATCCCGTACTGGTTCGCTGAACGCGTTCGTTCCAGATGCCATCCCATTGGCGGTTCTGGCCGTTGATGCCCATCAATGCATCGGCCATGGCGCCGGAAGGATTCGTTTCGAAGAAGTAGCCGGTGCGTCCATCGAGAAAGGTATCGATGGTCCACTGGACCTTGTCGTCTTGCTGAAGAAATTCATCGCGGCGCTTTTGATAGCGGGTCAGGCGCTCGCCGGCTTCGGAGTCATGACAGATGACGCCCAGGTAAAGAGTGTTGCGGTCGAAGGCGATGCGGAATTCCGTCTGCTCACTCGCCGGTCTGCCGTTGTCCGGATCGATTTGGACGAAGTCGGTAGCGACCTGCGCGCGCTGCCAGACTGCCTCGTCAAGATTGCCGTCGAGCGTGATCGACTCTTCGGGCCGAAGCGGCTCGGCCGCGATGGTGCGCCTCGCTTGCGAAGGCGGCGGTATCAGCGTTTGCGAGAGACCGACGTCCGCAGTGACGAAGGAAAACAGGCAGAGCAGTCGCGTGACACGAAACGAGGCGATCGTCATCAGGGGTGGGATTCCTATCGGTCCGTCGGATCCGTTACAACCAAAAACGCGCCCGGTGCTTCCGGATCGACGCTAAGGCCTTGAGCTACAAGGCTAATGTACTCCGGCGACGGCCGTCCAGTGTTGTCCGCTACCGCGACTGTTTGACCGAAAACGTCTGACCGGCAATCGTCATTGTGCCGTTTCGATTCCGTGGCTTCCCGGTGTACGGCGCGACCGAATAGGTCACCTCGCCACTGCCGTTTCCGGACGCCTCGCTTGTGATCGTCATCCACGTTGCGTTGCTGGCCGCGGTCCAGGCGCAGCCGTCCGGCGCCGTGACCGTGACGCTGTCGGCACCACCGTTGACCTCGAACGTCGTGCGGGTCGGCGAGATCGCGAAGGTGCACGGCACGCTCGAGACGATGCGGCTGATCGAACCAGATAGATTGACGACGTACAACTCGCCTTGTTCGTCTTCGCCGAACGACGAGATGTTGAGCGCGGTATCCAGCAGGACGGTTTGGGCAGTGCCGTCCCAGGCAAAGATTTCGCCCGAACAATAGTCGCCATACACGTAGGTACCCGCCGGAAACGGGTTCAGCGATCCCTCATAGACATACCCGCCGGTAATCGAACAGCGGCCGTTCAGGTGGAGGTAGTCGAAGATCGGGAAAATGTAGTTGTTTGGATTGCACAGGGCGGGATCGTTGTTGCTGCACGCGGTGCCCTCGTACACGCGCCATCCATAATTGCCGCCGTTGATGATTGGTGTATCGACCTCCTCCCGGCTGCCTTGTCCGACATCCGCAACCCACAGCTGTCCGGTCAAGCGATCGAAACTGAAGCGCCACGGGTTTCGCATGCCCAGCGCGAAGATTTCATCGGCGCCGTCAGTCGGTCCGAAGAAGGGATTGTCCGATGGGGACGCGTAATGCACTCCGGGAGCCTGGGAGGCGTTGACGTCGATACGCAGAATTTTTCCGAGGAGAACGTTCTTGTTCTGGGCGTTGTTCGGCGGGTCGTTGGCCGACCCGCCATCGCCGACGCCGATGTACAGATAACCATCGGGCCCAAACGCCAGCATTCCACCGTTGTGGTTGGTGTTGGTCGGGTGAGGAATCGTGAGGATGATCGTCTCGGTTGGGTCCGCGACATCTCGATTGGTCGGGGACACCTGGTATTCGGCAATTACGAGCGTTCCATCTCCGACTCGCGTGTAGAAAACAAAGAAACGACCGTTGGTCTCGTAGCCGGGATGAAAGGCGAGACCGAGAAGGCCCTGCTCGCCGCCGGATTTCACCTTGCCGCGGATATCGAGGAACATCGTCGGCGTGCCGCTGCCGGGCTGCAGTACGTCGACGAGCCCCGCCTGCTCCAGGATGAACAGCCGATTGGAACCGTCGCCGGCGTGAGTGACGAATGTCGGGCTTGTAATGCCGCTTGTCACAACGGGGACGAGTTGGATCGCTGCCTCTGATGTCGAGGACAAGCTGACAAGCGCGACTGCAAACGCAACGGTGGCGTAGAAAGATTTCATAGGTCCTCGGTTGCTGTTCGTGATCGCGTCACGCAGCGGGGAATGTGCGGCGCGGTGGCGCGCTTGGGCAAGCCACGAGCCGTTCTCGATTGCGGCCGATGGACCGGGACAGTACGCTACCGAGGGAGGTTTCGGGTGACAACGAAAGACGTTCTTGACCTGTATGAGTACGGGCGCTTCGCCAATCGAAGACTGCTTGAAGCAGTGGCTACATTGACCCCCGAGGAATTCACGCAATCAATCGGTGGCAGCTACGGATCTGTCAGGACCACGCTCGTGCACTTGCTCGGAGCGGAGTGGGGCTGGCTCGCGCGCTGTGGAGGTCCCGAGAGGGGCGATCGCCTCAAGCCGGAGAACTATCCGACGTTACAGGTGGTAGTTGCCCTGGCTGACACAGTCGAGGGGTACGAGCGGGACTTTCTGCCGACGCTCAGCGACGCCGACCTGACCCGCCTTGTGGAGTTCAGCTTCGTGCCGGGGCAGACGTATCGCATGACAGTGGGACAGATGCTCCATCACGCGGCGATTCACTCCATTCACCATCGAGGTCAGGTGGCGCTGCTCACGCGGATGCTCGGCCATGCGCCGGGCAATTTCGACGCGCTGTTCTACTACGCGGGAGAGGTCGCGCTGCGTTGAAGAGCTTGGCTTGGGCGCCGATTGCACGGCGACCAACTTCTTCCTACGATCTGCGGTTTGGGAGGTTCTATGAAGACGAACCGCATTCTCTCGTTCATCCTCATCACACTACTTACCGTTGCTCTACCGCTCGGCGCTCAAACAAAAGCCAAATCGACTCCGAAAGCACAGGCGCCGGCGGCGAAGGCGGCGCCGGCCCCGAAGACCACTCCGGCTCCGAACACGCTCATCGATCTGAATTCGGCGACCAAGGCGGAACTGGAGACGCTGCCAGGAATCGGCGACGCCTACGCGGACAAGATCATCGCCGGCCGTCCGTATGCGCGAAAGGATCAACTCGTCACGAAGAAGGTTATTCCGCAGGCGACGTTCGACAAGATCAAGGACAA
>Ga0068859_100000930_pt1 | contig 29992 bp, 24 predicted proteins | sample KBSSwiS22_FD_66585 | JGI IMG/M metagenome (GOLD analysis project Ga0068859, IMG submission 66585) | Switchgrass rhizosphere microbial communities from Kellogg Biological Station, Michigan, USA - KBS Switchgrass S2-2 | ecosystem: Host-associated > Plants > Roots > Rhizosphere > Soil ...
GCCCGTGGAGTTGCGGCCGAACAGGGTGCCCTGCGGCCCCTTCAGCACTTCCACCCGGTCGATGTCGTAGAGCTTGGTCCCCACGAGACCGCTGGCGCCTTCGTTGAAGACGTTGTCGATGTAGACGGTGACCGGCTGGTCGGCGCCCAGGATGTTGTCGGACTGGGTGAAGCCGCGCAGGATGAACTCGCCCGCACCGGCGTTGACCGTGGTCCGCATGGTCTGGAACCCAGGCGTGATCGCGCTCAGATCGCCCACGGAGCGGATCGCGCTCTGAGCGAGCTGCTCGCCGGTCTGGGCGGCGATGGTGATCGGAACGTCCTGCACGCGCTCGGCGCGCTTCCGCGCCGTGACCACCACTTCTTCCAGCGCCGCGCCGCCGGACGGCGCCGTTTGCGCCTGGACCGTCGTCACCGCCCCTAAGGCGATGACGCTCGTGGCCGCCATCAGCGCCCAAACACGCTTACTCTTCGAAACGCTCATCGGATTCCCTTACCCTTACGAGGACTGGGCGGCGCTTTATGGCGACGCCTGAGATCGAGCAAGAGCGCCCGTCAGGGTGTCCGTGTCTGAGTTTCAAATCGTGGCCCTGGGGCCACATCCAGTCCCGCGCTCACCAGATTTCCACCTTAATGGCCGACGTCTGGTCTAAAGTTTCCGGAGAACGCGGTTCTGATGCGACGATGCGGGCCGGGCGCTGAAATGCGATGACCTCGCTGTCGAAAGCGGGCAATTTGCCCCGCATTCGGGGGAGGCCTGCCATGAGAATTATGCGTTTCAAGCTGCTGCTCGGCCTTGTCGCCGCGGCCTTCCTCCTGGGAAGCGCCCATGACGATGCGCATGGCCGAGCCTCGCCGACGGATGCGGCGCTGCAGGATTCCAGCGGCGGGGGCGACTGGCCTGCCTATGGCCGCACCTACGGCGAACAGCACTACAGCCCCCTGACCGACGTCAACGCCGGCAACGTCAGCCGACTGGGCCTCGCCTGGTTCGCCGACCTTGGGCCCGGCAACCCGGTCACCCAGCCGATCGCCGTCGACGGCGTGCTCTACGTCGCCCACGGCCACAGCCTGATCGACGCGTTCGACGTCCAGAGCGGCCGGCGGCTGTGGACCTACGATCCCCATGCCGCGCAGGCGGCGGGGCGCAAGCTGCGGGGCGGCTGGGGCATCCGCGGTCTCGCCTATTGGCAGGGCAAGCTCTACGTCGGCACAGTCGACGGTCGCCTCATCGCGGTCGATGCTCGCACCGGGCGGGAAGTCTGGAGCGTCCTGACGGTCGAGAAGAACGACGTCCGCTACATCACCGGGGCCCCGCGTGTCTTCGCGGGCAAGGTTGTCATCGGCCACGGCGGCGCCGACAAGGCCAACATCCGCGGCTACGTCACCGCCTACGACGCCCGCACCGGCAAACAGCTCTGGCGCTTCTACACCGTTCCCGGCGACCCCAGCCTGGGCTTCGAGAACGACGCGATGAAGATGGCCGCCGAAACCTGGAGCGGCGAGTGGTGGCGGTACGGCGGCGGCGGGACGGTATGGAACGCCATGACCTACGACGCCGAGCAGAACCTGCTGCTGATCGGAACGGGCAACGGCCACCCTTGGAACTGGCGCGTGCGAAGCGCCGGCAAGGGCGACAACCTGTTCCTCTGCTCCATCGTCGCCCTGGACGCGACGACCGGCGCCTACCGCTGGCACTACCAGTTCAATCCGGCGGAAAGCTGGGATTACAACGCGGCCATGGACATGGCGCTGGCGACCCTCACGGTGGACGGCCAGCCGCGGAAGGTGGTGATGACCGCCCCCAAGAACGGCTTCTTCTACGTTCTCGACCGGACGAACGGAAAGCTGATCTCGGCCACCCCGTACGTGAAGGTGAACTGGGCCTCGAAGATCGACGTGGCGACCGGCCGGCCGGTGGAGGAGCCGGGCATCCGCTATGAGAACGGCCAATCCTTCACCCTGCGGCCCGGCGGCGGGACCGGTTCCCACTCCTGGCTGCCGATGGCGTTCAGCCCGCGCTCGGGTCTGGCCTATATCCCCTCGATGCAGATGCCAATGACCTACAACGACGCGCGGCAGATGCGCGACGGCTGGAAGATGCCCGACGGATTCCTTTCCGACGGCGCGGTCGATGTCACACTGACGCCCACGAGCCCCGATCCGGAGGACTTCACCAGCGCTCTGGTCGCCATCGACCCGGTGACCCGACGCATCGTGTGGAAGCAGCCGACGCCCGGCCAATGGGGCGGTGGGCTGATGGCCACCGCCGGCGACCTGGTCTTCGGCGGGCAGGTCGATCGGAAGTTCAACGCCTACGACGCGCGAAACGGCAAGATCCTGTGGTCCTTCGACGGCGGAGCGCCCGTGCTCTCGCCGCCGCTCACCTACCGAGCAGGCGGGCGCCAGTTCATCACCGTGGTGACAGGCGCCGGAACGGGGCCTGCCACCACCGGCCTGCTCTGGCCCGGATCGCCGCCGAATTACCGTACGCAGAAACGCCGGATCCTGACCTTCGTGCTGGACGGCCGCAAGGCGCTTCCGGCCGACGCCGATCCACCAGCCCGTCCGGCGGCGGACCCCGGATTCCAGCCAGACGCCGTCGCCGCACAGCGCGGCGCGGCGGCCTTCCGCCGCTGCGTAAACTGTCATGGCGGCGGGGCCGTGGCGGGGGGCGTGGCGCCGGACCTGCGGGCCTCACCGATCCCGACCAACGCACTCGCCTTCGCCAGGGTGGTGCGGGACGGGGCGCTCGCGGCCAACGGCATGCCGGCGTTCGACGAGCTGACCGATGGGGAGCTGGACGATCTTCGCCAGTACATCCGCACGGCCGCGGCGAAGTGGCGGAACAAGCTGTCGGAAACCACGGCGAAGCCTGCGCCCTGACGGCGGCGCGCAACCGCCTTGGAATCGCCCAAACCCGCGGGATTGTTCGGGTTTTGGTAGCGTGGTAAATATTTCGCCGAAGACGCGGGCGGGAAGATCACGCGACCTTGGTGGAGGGCGTTCGGCCTTGAGCACGCCGCAGATGCGCGACTACAGGTTGGCCGGACCCGGCGGGATCGGCCGCGCCTCGCAGGGGGAGCGGCCGCTGGCCGGCCCCCCGGCCCGGCCAGCGATCGCCATCCCACCTCGCCGCGCGGGTCGCCGGGACAATGCGGCGACCTTCGCCGACATCGGCTAGCTCCGGTCCGGGCGCTCCTAAGGGAAAGGCGTTCGAGCAAGGATTCGCCGTGCCAGTGGAAACGGACATCGCCATGAAACCGCAGGCGCGCCTGCGTACGCCCGGCTTCCTCTCAGGAGGGGGAGAGGCGGGGCGACTGTTGCGCGCGCGGAACTGGTCCGAAAGCGTGCTCGGGCCGCCGGAACAGTGGCCGGAGGCGGTCAAGGCGACTGTGGCCCTGTGCCTGGCCTCGCCCGCGCCCATGACGCTCTGGCTCGGCCGCGACGTGGACAATCTGGTCCATATCTACAACGACGCCTCCCGGCCGCTGATCGGTTCGCGCCATCCCATCTCCCAAGGCCTGGAATTGGCCAAGCTTCTGCCGATCACGTGGCGAACGCTGCGGCCGATCCTTGCGGCGGTCCTCCAGGGCGAGGCCGTGCGGTGTGAAAACGACGTGATCCCGGTCGAGCGAGACGGATTGCGTCAGACGGCCTGGTTCACCCACGCCCACGGCCCCATCCGAGATGACGACGGGCGGGTGTTGGGCGTGCTGAGCGTAGTCTCGGAGACGACCGGGGAAATACTGCGGACGCGGCGCCTGGCCTTGGAGGCGGCCCTCGGGGACGAGCTTCGCGGCCTCAGCGATCCCGACCAGGTCCTGCAGACCGCCGTGCGCATCCTCGGAACACAGATGGAGGTCACGCGCTGCGGATCTGGCGAGGTGGAGCACGACGCCGAGACGTTCCTCATGACGCGCGACTGGACCGCGGCCGGGGCGTCAGCGTCCCGGCGTCGGAACCTGGCGGAGGCGAACCCGGAGCTTCTGGAGCTTTGCCGCCGCGGCGTGCTCGTCCGCCTGAAATCGGCGACCGCCGACTGGATGCGTGGCGAGCTGGCCGACGCCGGCCCGGAGGCTCCGACCAACGCCGTCGTGGCCCCGCTCGCACGCGAGGGAGAGTTGCTGGGAGCGCTCTACGTCGAGACGCCCGAGCCCATCGCCTGGCTGGAGGACAACGAGGCGGCGATCCGCCTAGTGGCAGAACGGGTCTGGGCCGCCCTGCAGCGCGTCAACGCCGAGCGCCGTCTGCGGGAAAGCGAAGCGCGCCTGGCCCTGGCGACCCGCGCCTCCGGGCTCGGCATCTGGGATGAACGGTCCGACGACCAGGCGGTGATCCTTTCGCCGCGGGCCCGCGAGATCCTAGGCCTTGATCCTCACGAGCGCGTCACCCCGGGCGACCTGCAATCGCGCCTCCTCCCCGGCGACGATGGCGAGCCCTATTCCGAAGATCGGTCGGAAGGCGGCAGGGAGTATCGCCTGCGTCGTCCCGATGGCGAGATCCGGTGGGTGCGGACGCACGCCCAGTCAGTCTACGAACTGCGCGACGGTCAGCGAGTCCGAGTGCGCAGCGTCGGCACCTTAGAGGACATCACCGATCGCAAGACGGCCGAGGCGGAGCGGCGCCGCATCGAAAGGAACCTGCGCGAATCCGAAAGCCGTCTGCGCGTCGCCCAGAATGCCGGCCAGATCGGCACGTTCGAGCTGCTTCCGGAGTCCAAGCGCATCCTGGTTTCGGAATCGATGTGCCGCCTGTGGGGCGTGCCCGTGCAGCCGGAGTATGACACCGCTGAGCTGCTCGGCCGGATTCTCCCCGGCGACCGCCCCCCCGTCGAGGCGGACGTCAACCTGCCTGTAAGCCTGGATTACCGGGAATATCGCATCATCCGACCCGACACCGGCGAGGAGCGCTGGATGGCGCGGCGCGGCGAGGTGATCACCGAGGCGGACGGCCACAACCGCTATGTCGGCGTCTCCTACGACGTCACCGACCGCAAGCGCGCCGAGCTCGCCCTACAAAAGTTAAACGAGACGCTTGAGGCCCAGGTCGCCGCCCGCACCGCCGAGCGGGACCGCATGTGGCGCCTCTCCGAGGAGCTGATGGTGGTGGCCGACCTGCACGGGCGGGTCACCGCGGTGAACCCGGCCTGGGAGGCGGTGCTGGGGTGGTCGCGGCGCGAGCTCGAGCAGCACCAAATGTTGGATCTCCTGCATCCGGACGATCGGGCGGCGGCCCAGGAGGCGATCCAACGCCTCGCCGGCGGCGCCCATAGCCAGCGGCTCGAGAGCCGGCTGCGGCGCAGGGACGGCGCTTGGCGCCACCTGGTCTGGACCGCGGTCGCCGAGGCCGGTTTCCTGCACGCTCTCGGCAGGGACGTCACGGAGGAGCGCGCGGCGGCCGACGCCTTGCGCCGCGCCGAGGACGCGCTGCGGCAGGCGCAGAAGATGGAGGCGGTGGGCCAGCTCACCGGCGGCATCGCCCACGACTTCAATAACATGCTGGCGGTCGTCATCGGCAGCCTGGACCTGGCGGAACGGCGCCTCGCGCGCGGTGATTCACCCGCCTCACATCTGGCCAACGTACGCGAAGGCGCCATGCGCGCCGCGGCGCTAACCCAGCGTCTGCTCGCCTTCTCGCGCCGTCAGCCGTTGTCGCCCAAGGTGCTCAACCTGAACAATCTGGTCGGCGAGATGTCCGAGCTGCTTCGCCGCACGCTGGGGGAGACGGTGACGCTTGAGACGGTGCTGGCGGGCGGGCTGTGGCCCGCGAACGTCGATCCGAACCAGATGGAAAGCGCCCTGGTCAACCTCGCCGTCAACGCCCGGGACGCCATGCCCGAAGGCGGTCGCCTCACTGTGGAGACGGCGAACCTGCGGGTGGTGGCGGGCCAGGTCGCGGCCTTCCCCGATCTGGAGCCCGGAGAGTATGTGACCATCTCGGTGATCGACCGGGGGGCCGGCATCCCGACAGAGATCATGGAGCGGGTGTTTGACCCCTTCTTCACGACCAAGCCGGTGGGCAAGGGCACCGGGCTCGGCCTATCGATGGTCTATGGTTTCGTGCGCCAGTCCGGCGGGCGCGTGGCCATCGAGTCCGAAGTGGGCGTGGGCACCCGGGTGACGATCTGTCTGCCCCGGGAGGCCGGCCCCATGGACGCCGATGTCGCGCCGCCGGGTCCCGAACTGGCCCGCGGCCAGGGCGAGGTGGTGCTGGTGGTCGAGGACGAAGACCAGGTGCGCCGCATCAGCGTCGATGCGCTGAGCGAACTCGGCTATCAGGTCCACGCCGCCGCCAACGGCGAGGAGGCGCTGCGGCTGGCGGCCCACCTGCCGTCGCTCGACCTGCTGTTCACCGACTTGGTGATGCCGGGGATCGGCGGTCGCGAGCTCGCCCAGACGATGCTCGCCCGCAAACCCGGGACGCGCGTTCTCCTGACGACTGGCTATGCCGGCGAAGCCGCCGCCGAAGCCCATCCGCGCGACAGCTTCGAGCTCCTGCCGAAGCCCTTCAGCATCGAGGAGCTGGCCGCCAAGGTCCGCGCCGCCTTGGCCGCGGCTCTCCACCAACCCTCTGACTCATGAACCCGCCGCGTCAGCGGCGCGGCGCGGGATACTGTATCCGGGGCTGCAGGTTCGCGATCACCTGACGCGCATCGAACGCCCTGGGATCGTCAGCCGGCTTGGCGCCGCGGCCCATTACGATCTCAGCGGCGGCCTCGTAACGATCGACTGTGCGCACGTCCACGCGATCGGCCCAGAAGGGGTCGCCCCAGAAGGGGTCCCAGCTGCGCCAACCGTACCCGGGGCCAAAATACCGCCATGAAGGCCGCCAGAACCCATAACCGGGGCCGTACCAAGGATGGTAGAGGGGGTCCGGCTCGACGTAGGTGCGGGTCTGCCTGTCCGTGGTGCGGTCGACGATGCTGAACCAGTCGAAGCCCTGCTGCACGCTGAGCTCGGCGGCCCGGAACAGCAGGTAGCCCTCCACCGTCTCACGGCTGGTGAGCGTGTTGCCGGCGAAGGTGACCCGCCAGCGGTTGGACTCGATCTTCGTCTCGGAGTAGCCGCCCGAAACGGCCTGGCCCGGAATATTCGGCTGATACGGCGTAGGCGTCGCACAGCCCGCAAGCGCCGCCGCCAAGGCGATGGCGGCGGCTAAGGTGGCTGATCTTCTTGCCATTGTTGTCTCATTCCTGGGAACTCGATCCCTCGATGGGAGGCTAGTTCTTCAAACACATCACCGCAATTGCGGTTGCTTGTTGAACGCTGGACCGGCCAGGCCCCGTCGCGGCCGGCGGAAAAATCGGTGACAGACGACGCCGACGCGGGCCTGACGCGCCATGAATTGACGACGGGTCGTGCTATGGCCAAGGTTGCGGGAGATCAAACCGTCGCCCCCTGGCGCGTGCTTGGCTGGAAGCGGCTCAAACATCCCAGGACCGCCATGACCCGCCCCCTGATCGTTCACCCCACCGACCTGCTCTCGACCAGCGAGAGGGCCTTCCATCACGCCTTGAAGATCGCGCTGGCGCGAAGGAGCCGGCTGGCGTTGGTGCATGCGCATGCGGTGGGCCACGCGGGGGCCTCATTGGACGCCTTTCCCGGCGTGCGCGACACCCTCGCCGAATGGGGTGTGTTGCCGAGAGGCGCCCCGCCGGAAGCCGTGGGCCAGCAACTCGGCTTGCTGGTGAGCAAGGTTGAGGTCGCAGCGAAGGAGCCCCGGAGCGGGCTGGAGCGAATGCTCGGCGACGAGGGGCTCGACCTCGTGGTGGTCGGCACCCGCGCCTTGGACGGGCTCGACCATCTGCTGCAAGGCTCGTTCTCGGAAGGTCTGGCTCGGCGCCTTCGCGCCGCCGCTCTGTTCGTGCCGGCTGGTTGCCACGGGTTCGTTGACGCCGCCAGCGGAGGGATCAAGCTGCGCAACGTCCTCGTTCCAGTGGCGGCCCGCCCGAGCTGCGCCGCCGCGCTCAAGGCCGCGCGCCGGCTGATCGAAGATCTCGGCGCCGACGCGGCGATCACCCTGCTGCACGTCGGCGGCCGCAACTCCATGCCGTCCCATGAGCTCGGACACGGTCCGGCGCCCGCCGAGATCGTCCGGTCAGGCGGCGTCGTCGAGACAATCGCCACCGTAGCGGATGAGATCTCCGCAGATCTGATCGTGATGGCCACCGCAGGCCACAAGGGGTTGCTCGACGCCTTGCGCGGCGACACCACCGAAGGCGTGCTGCGCCGGACGCGCCGGCCCGTGCTGGCGACGCCCGCCGTCTGACGGAGCCCGCCTCAGGCCGTGTTCTTCGCCAGGATGAAGTGCCAGCCCAGGGTGTCGGATCGGCTGAACACCGCCGGCCGGTCATGGCCGCGATAGGGCCATCGGATCGCGCCCTCGTTGCTCTGAAGGATCTGGCGGATCGCGGCGGCGACCTTGGGATCCGCCATGTCCGGCGCCTTGTGCGTCCATTGCGGCTCGGAGTGCAGGGCGATCTGGCCGGAGTCGTCGAGGGCCGTCAGCACCAGATCTTCCGGCAGCAACGGGTCGCGGTTCATCAACTCCACGATCATGCGGCAGGGCACGGACAGGCCGAGGAACGCCTTGACCCGCGCGCCGGTCATCACCGGCGTGGCGACGATGGCGGCGCGTTGGCCGGTAAGCTTGGAGGTGACCACCGTTCCCAGCACGTCGTTGCCCGCCAGAAGCTCCTTGAAATAGGCTCGGTCCGAGAGGTTGTAGGGCGCGGGCCCGTTGGTCGCCGTCGCCGCGTAGGATCCGTCCGGTTGCGCAACCCACGCCAATGGCCGGGTCGGCCACTCGTCCGAGGCGCGTTTCAGCACGGGACCCAGCGCCGCCCAGCTCCCCTCCTGCGCCTCCATGGTCGCCGAAATGATCCGCAGGCCGTGCAGCATGTCGCTGAACACGACCTCGATCCCCGTCTGGACGACCTTGAGCAGCGGTCGGGCGTCCACCGTGAAGTTGTCCGCAGCCGCAGGCTTGGCCGCGGCCGAGGATGTCAGTGAAGCCAGCAAGGCCGCACCGAGAATTGTGCGCCGACGCATGGCTACTCCGTGGCCGTGAAGAAATTCAGCACGCCCTTGGGAACGGGGAGGATGTCGGTATCCGAGGTGGTCACCCTGTAGGACCGCATCTGGATCCGGCTCAGCCAGCCGACGCTCTGCGGTGGGATGCGCAGCGCCAGGCCGATGACGTCCGGCGACGCCCCCATCTGCTGTAGATGGACCGCGGCCAATCCCATGAACCACTGGGCGTTGCTGATCGCATCGCGGGGGGAGGCGTCGGCTGGAATGGCCACCTGGTGCACCCCCAGGCGCGACTCCAGGCCCAGACCCCGATGGACGCCTCCCATGAAGGCGTAGAAGCACGCCGAGGCGCAGACGGCGCCGACGAAGCTTTGATGGGGGGAGCCGTAATCGTCCACGAAGGTGTCGAGTCCGCGCCGCCGAATTTCCTGGCCCAGCTTGATGCCGCTCAGATGGTCGCCGCCAATCGAGCTCAGGAAGACGATGGCCCCTTCCTGGAGCCGCAGCCGGTTGGCGAAAGCCGCGAAGGCCGGCGTCGAGTCGCGGTCGATCTCTCCGCGGGCCAGAACGCACGCGCGCCGATCGCATTCGCCGCCGTCGATGAGGCTGAAATCCATCGCCTTGGCCGCAAGCGGCCTTACGAGCAACGCAACCAAGACCGCCGCGAAAAGCCCGCGCCTTAAACTACGCCTTGGCCTTGCATGCCGCATGGAGCGCCACCTCCAATTGCCAAGGTTACTACCAAGCCAGGGCTGCAACAAGTCGCCGCGCAACCACCAGTTGGCGCCTTCCACGAATTACCGCGCTTTCGGCGTCCAGATCCGTCGCCGCTACGGCGGACGGTGTCAGCCCGTCCGGCGGTCGCGATTGGCGCGGACGCGCAGGCGCAGGGCGTTGAGCTTGATGAACCCCGCCGCGTCGCGGTGGTCGTAGGCCACAGCGCCTTCCTCGAAGGTGACCAGCTCCTGGTCGTAGAGCGAATAGGGGCTGGAGCGGCCGACGACGGTGACATTGCCCTTGTAGAGCTTCACCCGCACCTGGCCGCTGACCATGGCCTGCGAATGGTCGATGGCCGCCTGCAACATCTCGCGCTCCGGCGAGAACCAGAAGCCGTTGTAGATCAAGCTGGCGTACTTCGGCATCAGCTCGTCCTTCAGATGCATGGCCCCGCGGTCTAGGGTGATGGACTCCATGCCCCTGTGCGCGGCCAGCAGAATGGTCCCGCCGGGCGTCTCGTACACGCCGCGCGACTTCATGCCGACGAAGCGGTTCTCGACCAGGTCCAGCCGACCGATCCCGTTGTCGTGGCCAAGCTCGTTGAGCCTGGTGAGCAAGGACGCGGGCGACAGGCGCTGGCCGTCGATCGCCACCGGGTCGCCCTTCTCGAAGTCGATGGTGATGAGGGTGGGCCGGTCCGGCGCATCCTGCGGCGAGATCGTGCGCATGTGCACGAACTCCGGCGCCTCCACGGAGGGGTCCTCCAGCACCTTACCTTCGGAGGAGGAGTGCAGGAGGTTGGCGTCGACGCTGAACGGCGCCTCGCCGCGCTTGTCCTTGGAGATCGGGATCTGGTGCTTCTCGGCGAAGTCGATCAGGGCCTCGCGGCTCTTGAAGCTCCACTCCCGCCAGGGCGCGATGACGCGGATGTCCGGCTCCAGCGCGTAGTAGCCCAGCTCGAAGCGGACCTGGTCGTTTCCCTTGCCTGTGGCGCCGTGGCAGACCGCGTCGGCGCCGACCTTGCGGGCGATGTCGATCTGCGCCTTGGCGATCAGGGGCCGGGCGATGGAGGTGCCGAGCAGATACTGGCCCTCGTAGACCGTGTTCGCCCGGAACATGGGGAAGACGTAGTCGCGGACGAACTCCTCGCGCAGGTCCTCGATGAAGATGTTCTGCGGCTTGATGCCGAGCATCTCGGCCTTCTTGCGGGCCGGCTCCAGCTCCTCGCCCTGGCCGAGGTCGGCGGTGAAGGTGACCACCTCCGCGCCGTACTCGGTCTGCAGCCACTTCAGGATGATGGAGGTGTCGAGGCCGCCGGAATAGGCGAGCACGACCTTCTTGACGGACTTGTCGGCCATGGGGCGGGGCGTCCTGGGACAGGGAGGAAGAAGCTCGCGCGCCTTTAAGGGCGCCCGCGCGCGCGGTTCAAGGCTTAAGCACGCCGTCGCGCTCCAGCGCCTTGAGGCCGGCGGCCAGCCAGCGCAGGTGGAGCATGGCCAGAAGCGAGGCCGAAAGGGCCCGGACGCCGAAGACCAGCAAGGCCAGGTCGCCTTCGTGGGCGCGGCGCCGCGACTCGACGACGAGGGCCAGGCTGAACAGGAAAGCCGACGCCGGCAGCGCCCAAAGGAAGATCGCGCGCGGCGTCGGAATCTTCACGATCGGCGGACGGGCGTCGCGCGGCACGCTTCTCGCGGCCTGGCGCGATCCGCCGAACATGATGGTGAGCGCCAGGATCCAGAGCGCGTCGCCGAGATAGGCCCAGACCATCGCCTAGACCGTCACCTGCGCGCCCATCTCCACCACCCGGCCCGGCGGGATCTTGTAGAAGTCGGTCGGGTTGGCGGCGTTCTTCATGAGGAAGATGAAGAGCTTGTCCTGCCACAGCGGCATGCCGGATTGGGCCGAGGGCACCACCGAGCGGCGGCCGAGGAAGAAGCTGGTGGCCATGATGTCGAACTTGACGCCCAGCTTGCGGCAGAAGGCCAGGGCCTTGGGAACGTTCGGGCTCTCCATGAAGCCGTAGGCCACGGTGACCTTGGTGAAGTCGTCGTTGATCTTCTCGATGCGTACCCGGTCGGCGTCGCGCACCCGGGGCGTGGCGGCCGTCTGCAGGGTCAGGATGACGTTCTTCTCGTGCAGCACCTTGTTGTGCTTGAGGTTGTGCATCAGGGCCACCGGCGCGGTATCGGGATCGGAGGTCAGAAAGATGGCTGTCCCAGGGGCGCGATAGGGCGCCCGCGCGCGCAGGATGTCCGACAGCTCCGTCAGCGGGATGGAGTCCCGGCGGGTCTTCTCAGATAGGATCTGGGCGCCCCGCGACCAGGTCCACATCACCACCACCAGGCAACCGCCGAGCGCCAGCGGCAGCCAGGCGCCATGGAAGAACTTCAGCAGGTTCGAGGCGATGAACACCACGTCCAGCACGCCGAAGGCGGCGCTGGCGGCCACGGCCACCCATAGCGGCTTCTTCCAGAAGTGCCGGACGATGACGAAGAACAGCAGGGTGTCCACGAACATCGCGCCGGTCACCGCGATGCCGTAGGCCGACGCAAGGTTCGACGACGAGCGGAAGGTGAACAGCAGCACCAGGACGCCGATCATCAGCATGGTGTTGACCTGGGGCACGAAGATCTGGCCGGCCTGGGTCTCGGAGGTGCGGCGGATGTCGATCCGTGGCAGCAGGCCGAGCTGGACCGCCTGTTGCGTCATGGAGAAGGCCCCGGTGATCACCGCCTGGCTGGCGATGATGGTGGCCAGCATGGCCAGGATCAGCACCGGCCAGTAAACCGCGTCGGGAATCATGCGGTAGAAGGGCTCGACGGCGTCGGCCGGATGGCTGAGCACCAGCGCGCCCTGCCCCAGGTAGTTGAGCAGCAGGGCGGGCAGCACCAACCCAAGCCAAGCGGCCCGGATCGGCGCTTTGCCGAAATGGCCCATGTCGGCGTAGAGCGCCTCCGCCCCGGTCACCGCCAGGAAGACGCTGCCCAGGATCACGAAGCCCAGGAAGCCGTTCTGGAGCAGGAACAGCACTCCGTAGTGCGGCGACAGCGCGCGAAGCACCGAGGGGTCGTCGGCGATGTGGTGGAGGCCCAGCGCCGCAAGAACTAGGAACCAGACCGCGGTCACCGGGCCGAAGAAGCGGGCCACGCTGGCGGTGCCGCGCGCCTGCACCATGAATAAGATGATCAGGATCGCCGCCGACAGGGGCAGCACCAGTTCGCCCACGCCGCGCGGCGCCCCAGGCGCATCGCGCAGCCCCTCGACGGCGCTAAGCACCGAGACGGCCGGGGTGATGATGCCGTCGCCGTAGAACAGCGCAGCGCCGATCACCCCGATCAGGAACACGCCGCCCGACCGCACGGGAAGCGACCGCTGGGCGAGCGCCATCAGGGCCAGGGTGCCGCCCTCGCCCTTGTTGTCGGCCCGCATCAGGAAGACGACGTACTTGACCGTGACGATCAGCACGAGCGCCCAGGTCACCAGCGAGATGACCCCGAGCACCGCGGTCTCGGTGCCGATCCCTGCGCGGGTGTGCCGCAACGCCTCGCGCATGGCGTAGAGCGGGCTCGTGCCGATATCGCCGAAGACGACGCCGATCGAGCCGAAGGCGAGCGCCCAGAAGCCCTCGCCGTGCGGCGCCGCGCCTTGAGTCTCCTCGGACACGGCGGCCACGCTGGCCGGCTCTGCCATCGAATGCTCCGAGACCACGCGACCGCCCGCAAAGGGCGCTCACCGCTTTCCTTGAGGCGCGATACAGAAGTTCCCGAACGGCATCAACAAGCAGGCTCGACGCGGGGCTCCCGAGGGCGGGCGCAAAGGGAAGGCGGAATGGAACGCAAGCTGGCCCTGGTGACCGGCGCCTCGGCCGGCATAGGCGCGGTCTTTGCCCGGCATCTGGCGACGCGGGGCTTCGACCTGGCGCTCACGGCGCGCCGCACCGACCGCCTGGAGGCCCTGGCGGCCGAGCTGTCCGCCGGGCATGGCGTCCGCGCCCAGGCGATCGCGGTCGACCTCGCGACGCCCGACGGCCCTCAGACCCTGCTCGACCGGCTCGAGCGCCCCGCCGACGTGCTGGTCAACAACGCGGGCTACGGACTTCCCGGGTCGTTCGCCCGCACGGCCTGGGCGGACCAGCAGGCGCTGCTGCAGCTGATGGCGATCACGCCGTGCGAGCTGGCGCACAAGCTCTTGCCGGCCATGGCGGCGCAACGCTACGGGCGAATCGTCAATGTGGCGTCCCTGGCCGCGCTGGCGCCCAGCGCCGCGGGCCACACCCTGTATGCGGCCATCAAGAGCCTGGTCGTGAAGTTTTCGGAGAGCCTGCACCTGGAAACCCGCCGCCACGGCGTCCATGTCACCGCGCTCTGCCCCGGCTTCACCTACACCGAGTTCCACGACGTCAACGGGACGCGCGCCCGCGTCTCGGCGGCCACGCCGAAGTGGATGTGGATGGCCGCCGAACCCGTGGTCGAGGCCGGTTGGCGCGCCGTGGAGGCGAACCGCCCGCTTTGCGTGCCCGGCCTCGCGAACAAGACGCTCGCCGCCGTCAGCCGCCTGATCCCCGAGCGGCTGGCCCTGGAGATCATGGCCTCCCAGAGCCACCGGCTGAGCCGGGACTGAGCGCCCGCGCCTGAGGGACGAAGGCGTTGACCGCGAAGACGGCCTGGCCCATGCACCCGCCCATGACCGCCGACCCGCGCCTGATCGTCCCTCTCGACGTGCCGACGGCGGAAGCCGCCCGGGACCTTGTGGAGCGCCTGGGCGACGCCATCTCCTTCTACAAAGTGGGGCTGGAGCTCTTCGCCACCGACGGCATGGCGCTGGCCCGCGAGCTGAAGCGCCAGGGCCTCCAGGTCTTCCTCGACTGGAAGCTGCACGACATCGGCGCCACCGTGGAACGCGCCGCCCGCGCGCTCGCCCAGGCCGGCGGCGACCTTCTCACCGTCCACGCCGAGCCGCAGGTGATGGCCGCCGCGGTCCGCGGGACCGAGGGCTCGCCCCTCAAGGTGCTGGGGGTGACCGTACTCACCAGTCTGACCGACGAGGACCTCGTGGCGATCGGCTATGGCGAAACCGCGCGCCACCTCGTCGAGCGGCGCATCCGCCAGGCGGTGGAGGCCGGGTGCGCCGGCGTGGTGGCGAGCCCGCTGGAAGCCGAGCTGGCCCGGCGCATGGGCGGGCCGGACTTCCTGGTGGTCACGCCGGGCGTCCGCCCCGACTGGGCGGCGAAGAATGATCAGGCCCGCGCCGCCACGCCTGCGGCCGCCCTCGCCGCCGGCGCCAGCCATCTGGTCTGCGGTCGCCCGATCACCCACGCCGTGGACCCGCGCGCCGCCGCCCTGCGCCTGATCGCGGAGATGGCCTGAGCGCAAACCCTCTGTTCACGCCCGCTCGGCCATGATGGGGCATGAGCCCCGCCCTGTTCGCCGCCGCCCTGATGGCTTTCCCGGCCCTGGTGATCGCCGGGGCCATCGCCGACCTCACCAGCTTCCGCATCCCCAATGCGATTTCACTGAGCTTGGCGGCCGCCTTTATCCCTGCCGCGGCGCTGGGCCTGATGTCGGGTGTCGATCCGGCGACACTGGGCCTGAACCTGGCGGCGGGCGCCGCCGCGCTGGTCATCGGCGTCGCCATGTTCGCCCTGCGCTGGATCGGCGGCGGCGACGCCAAGCTGTTCGCCGCGGCCGCTCTGTGGATCGGCTGGCCGGCCGCCCTGTCGTTCATCGGCGCCACCGCGCTCGCGGGCGGAGCCCTCGCCCTGGTGCTGCTCGCCCTGCGTTCCGGCTATCTGCGGCCCCTGGCGATCCAGGGACCGTCCTGGGTCGCGCGCCTGGCCCAGCCCGATGAGGCCGCCCCCTACGGCGTGGCCATCGCAGCCGGAGCCCTGGCCGCCTTCCCCATGAGCGCGCTGGCCAGGGCCGCCCAGCTCGGCTGAGCCGACGCCCAAGGTTGCGGAGCAGGCCCGCTTGGCTCACAGGTGGGCCATGTCCGAAGTGATCCTCGACGCCGCGGACGGCGCCGCCGCCACGCCGGTCCACGCGCTCGCCGAGGCGGAGGCCGCCGCCTTCCTCGAGGCCGCGCCGAAAGCTGTCGCCGCCCAGGCCCGGCTCGCCGACTTCAAGGGCAAGGCCGGGCAGATCGTCCTGATCCCCGACGCCGAGGGCGCCCCCGCCCAGGCGCTTTTCGGCATGGGCCCTTCGCCGGAGGCCATGGGCCTGCGGGCGCTCGCGGCCAAGCTTCCGGCCGGGACCTACCGCCTCGAGCAGCTGCCGCCACAGATCGCACCTCAGCAGGCGGCGCTGGCCTTCGCGCTGGGGGCCTATCGGTTCGACCGCTACAAGAAGCCGCCTTCGGAACGCGCCCGGCTGACGGCGGAAGGCTGCGACCTCGCCGAGGTCCGCCAGATCGCCCACGCCTGCAACCTCGCCCGCGACATGGTCAACACCCCGGCCAACGACATGGGCCCGCTGCAGATCGAGACCATCGCCCGCGAGATCGCAGAGCAGTACGGCGGTCAGGCCACGGTGATCCAAGGCGAAGGCCTGCTGGAGGCCGGCTATCCGGCGGTGCACGCCGTGGGCCGCGCGGCGGCGCCGGACCGCGCCCCGCGGATGATCGAGATCGCCTGGGGCGATCCCGCCGCGCCCAGCGTCGCCATCGTCGGCAAGGGGGTGGTGTTCGACACCGGCGGGCTCGACCTGAAGCCCTCCTCGGCCATGCGGCTGATGAAGAAGGACATGGGCGGGGCGGCCCACGCGCTGGCGCTCGGGCGGATGGTGATGGCCGGCGGCCTGCCCGTTCGGCTGACGGTGCTGACGCCGGTTGTGGAGAACGCGGTCTCGGGCGCGGCCATGCGGCCTGGCGACGTCATCGCCACGCGCAAGGGCCTTTCGGTCGAGATCGGCAACACCGACGCCGAGGGGCGGCTGATCCTGGCCGACGCGCTCACCCGCGCCGCGGAGCTGCAGCCGGAGCTCACCATCGACCTCGCCACCCTGACCGGCGCGGCGCGGGCGGCGCTTGGTCCACAGCTGCCGCCCTTCTTCACCGACGACGAGGCCCTGGCCGCCGACCTCGCACGGCACGCTCTGACGGAGGGTGATCCGCTGTGGCGATTGCCGTTGTGGAAGCCCTATGCCGAGGCGCTGGATACCGAGATCGCCGACGTGAAGAACGATCCGGACGGCTGGGCTCAGGCCGGCGCGGTCACCGCCGCCCTGTTCCTGCAGAAGTTCGCCCCGCCCGGCGCCTGGGCGCATTTCGACATCTTCGCCTGGAACCCGAAGTCGGCGCCAGGACGGCCGACCGGCGGCGAGGCGCAAGCCATCCGCGCCCTCTACGCCCTGCTGCGCGAGCGCTACGCGTGAGCCTGGACGCCCGCGTCACCCCGCTGCGCGACGGGCTCGCCGCCCGGTCGCTGGAGGGCGTGGTTGCGGCCAAGACCTATGTCGATCCCACGCCCAAGCGTTGCGCGGCTCCGGCGGCGGCGATCCGCCGCGCGCCCGACGCCGCCTCCGAACAGATGGACCAGCTGCTGTTCGGCGAATTGTTCGACCCGCTCACGGAAGAGGGGGGATGGGCCTGGGGCCAGGCCCGTCGCGACGGATATGTCGGCTTTGTCGAGGCCGCGGCGCTGTCGCCCCTCGGCGAGCCGCCCACGCATCGGATCGGCGCGCTGCGCACCTACGCCTTCGCCCAAGCCAGCATCAAGAGCCGGGCGAGCGGGCCCTATTCGCTGAACGCCCTGGTGCGGGTCGAGGAGATGTCCGGCGCGCTGGCCACGGTTGCGGGCGCAGGCTGGATGGCGGCGCGGCACCTGTCGCCGCTGGGCGAGTTCGAAGCCGATCCCGCCGCGGTCGCCGAGCGCTTCCTGGGCGCGCCTTATCTGTGGGGCGGGCGCGAAAGCCTGGGACTGGATTGCTCGGGCCTGGTGCAGCAGGCGCTTTTCGCCTGCGGCCTGGCCTGCCCGCGCGACGCCGACCAGCAATCGCGGATCGGTCGGGAGATCCGCCGCGCCGAATTCGGGCGTGGCGACCTGGTCTTCTGGAAAGGGCACGTGGCCATGGGCCTCGACGCGGAGCGGATCGTCCATGCCAACGGCCATCACATGGCCGTCGCCGTCGAGCCGCTCGACGCGGCTGTGGCGCGCATCCGCGCCGCCGGCGACGGCGAACCCACCGGCTTCCGCCGGGTGATCGAACGCTGAGTCGGCGTCTCCGCCGCGGTTAGTGCGAGTCGGCGCCTGACGAGGTGGCGGCTGTGGTATTCTGCTGGGAAGGCGCGCCAGGCGCCGGCGCGGCGGCGCCCTGTCCGGCAGGGCCGCCCGCGCCCGTGGCGGGCGCCGCCGTCGAGCCGGTGGCTGTCGGCTGGCCAGCTTCTGCGGCCGCGGCAGGCGCCGCGGCGGCGGGCTTCGGCGCCGGAATCGGCAGGGTCGAGCCCTGGGTGTGCAAATAGGCGATGAGGTTGATCCGGTCCTCGGGCTTCTTCAGCCCGACGAAGGTCATCTTGGTGCCCGAGATATAGGCCTGCGGGTTCTTGATGAACTCGTAGACGTGCTCGTAGTCCCAGATCGGCTGCTTGGCGGCGAACGCCTCCATCGCCGGGGAATAGGAGAACCCGGCCTCGGAGCCGGGCTTGCGGCCAAGCACGCCCATAAGGTCGGGGCCTGTGCCGTTGGACGTAAAGCTATGGCAGGACTGGCACTTGCCAAACACCGCCTGCCCGGCGGCGACGTCGGCCTTCGGCAGCACCGTGCCCCAATCCGGCGGGACATCGGCCGGCGCCGCGCCGCCCGCGGCCTCCGCCGCCACTTCCACGGCGTAGCCCGGCTTGGCCGGCTTGTGGTCGCTGAAGATCCCCGAGGAAAGTTCGCGAAGGCCGACGATGGCCAGGCCGGTCGCCAGCGCCGCGCCGGCGACCTTGTTGAAGGTGAGGTCGCTCATCGTCTTAAAATCTTGCCCTCTAACGGCCGGCCAGACAGCCGACGGACGCGCGGGAATCCCGCCCCTTATTGCGCCCGGCTCTCTTACACGCTACCGGCGCGGGCGCAACCGCCCAAGCAGCACCATGAATCCCATCGTCCTCATCCCGGCGCGCATGGCCGCGACCCGACTGCCGGGCAAGCCGATGGCGGACATCGGCGGCCTGCCGATGATCGTGCGCGTCCTGCGCCAGGCCGAGGCCGCCGGCGCGCGCGTGGCCGTCGCCGCGGGCGACCGCGAGATCGTCCAGGCCGTGGAGGCGGCCGGCGGCCAGGCGGTGCTGACGGACCCAGACCTTCCCTCCGGCTCCGACCGGATCCTGGCCGCCTTGGCGAGCCTGGACCCCGAGCGCCGCCACGACGCGGTGGTCAACCTGCAGGGGGACATGCCCTTCGTGGACCCCGCCGTGGTGGCCGCCTGCCTTGGCCTCATGGCGCGTGAGCCGGACTGCGACATCGCTACGGTGGCGGCCGCCGAAAGCTCGGCCGCGGATCGGACGAACCCCGACGTGGTGAAGGCGGTGCTGGCCCTGCCGGCGGGCGCCCAGGCCGGACGCGCCCTCTATTTCACCCGCTCCACTCTCTACGGCGACCAGCCTGTCTGGCGTCACGTAGGGATCTACGGCTACCGCCGCACGGCGCTCGAGGCCTTCAACGCCGCCCCGCCCTCGCCGCTCGAGCGGCGCGAAAAGCTGGAGCAGCTGCGCGCCCTGGAGCTGGGGCTTTCCATCTGGGCCGCCGTTGTCGAGGCCGCCCCCATCTCCGTCGACACGCCGGCCGACCTGGAGGCCGCACGCCGCCACGCAAAGGAGGCCCGATGAGCCCGCCACGCATCGCCTTCCAGGGAGAATTGGGCGCCAACAGCCACGAGATGTGCCGCGAGGCCTTCCCGGGGCACGAGCCCGCGCCGTTCCCGAGTTTCGAGGACGCCTTCGAGGCGGTGCGCTCCGGCGACTGCGAGCTGGGCATGATCCCCGTGGAGAACTCCATCGCCGGGCGGGTGGCGGACGTGCACCACCTGCTGCCCAGTTCGGGCCTCAAGATCGTGGGTGAGCGGTTCAAGCCGATCCACTTCCAGCTGATGGTCAATCCCGGCGTGAAGCTGGAGCAGGTGAAGGTCGCCGTCTCCATGCCGATCGGTCTGGGCCAATGCCGCAAGACTCTGCGTCGCCTGGGCCTCAGGACCGAGCCCGTGGGAGACACCGCGCTTGCGGCGAAGATGCTGGCCGAGCGTCCCGATCCCACGCGCGCCGCCGTCGCCCCGAAGCTTTCGGCCGAGATCTACGGCCTGGAAGTCATTCAGCGCGACGTGGAGGACGAACATAACAACACCACGCGCTTCCTGGTGATGACGGCGGAGGCGAGCCCGCCGCCGCCGCCGTTCACCGCGCCCTGCATCACCAGCTTCGTCTTCCGGGTGAAGAACCTTCCGGCTGCGCTCTACAAGGCGCTGGGGGGGTTCGCGACCAACGGCGTCAACATGATCAAGCTCGAGAGCTACATGGAGAACGCCAGCTTCACCGCCACCTTCTTCTATGTGGAGGTCGAGGGCCGGCCCGAAGACCGCCCGGTCGCGCGGGCCATCGAGGAGCTGCACTTCTTCTCGGAGAAGTTCGAGATCCTGGGCGTCTATCCGCAGGACCCGTTCCGAACGCGCAGAGCCTAGCCCTCCTCGACCCAGGCCCTGAGGAGCTGGTGGGCGATGGCCATGGCGCCCGGAGGCTTGGCGTCCTCCAGCCGGCCGTCGAGCATGGCGCGAGCCTCCTCGCGGGTGAACCAGCGCACCTCCTCCAGCTCGGTCTGATCTGGCGCGCCCTCGTCGTCGGCGACCTCGGCCAGCAGACCGATCATCAGGGAGGAGGGATAGGGCCAGGGCTGGCTGGAGTGGTGGCGTACCTTCAGGGCGGTGAGCCCGGCCTCCTCCTTGAGCTCGCGAGCGCAGGCCTCCTCGATGGCTTCGCCCGGCTCCATGAAGCCGGCGAGCGCGGAGAAAAAGCCCTTGGGCCACACCGCCTGGCGGCCCAGCATGCAGCGGTCGCGGTGGTAGGGCAGCATGATGACCACCGGATCGGTGCGCGGGAAATGCTCGGCCTCGCACGCCTCGCAGATGCGCTTCCAGCCGCCGTCGGCCGCCCGGCTGGGCTGGCCGCAGACCGCGCAGTGCCGGTGGCGGCGTCGCCATTCGAACATGCCTCGCGCGGCGCCGGCGATCGCCGCCTCCGCCGGCGGCAGGTCGAGGGCGATCTGGCGCAGCTCCTCGAAACGGCCGAGCCCCGAAAGGGCCGCGTCGGCGGGGTCGGCCGCGCCCTCGAGGTCCACGGCGAAGACCGCGTCCTCGCCGTCGAGCCCCAGGAACAGCAGGCGCTCGGTCCCGCCGGCGAGCTCGCCCGCCAGCTTGCCGGGTAGCCAGGAGAGCCCCAGCCCCTCGCGCCTTGGCTTGACCAGGGGCTTGCCGTTCCACAGCGCCAGGCCGCGCGCGCCCGTCGCCGAGAGCTGCCGCCGCAGCCAATCGGCGTCGGTGCGGCGGTCGCTGGCCCGATCCAGGGGATTGCCGGCGAAGGTGTTGCAGAAGAAGTCGAGCGCCATACCGGACTCTTACGGCCTTACGCGGGACGCGTCATGTGCGCCGCCGGGCGCCGGCGCGCCTTGCGCCCGCCCCGGCCAGAAGCGATATAGGGGGCGGAGATCGGCTGCGGGCGGACGCCTCGCCAACCCGGTCAGGTCCGGAAGGAAGCAGCCGTAACGAGTTTCGCTCCGGGTCGCTGTCCGATCTCCACCCTCTTCCCCCTTCAAGGTCTCGATGGCCGAAGACGACCTCACGCTCGATCCCGATCCGCCAGAGTCGGCGCAGGACGGGCGTGACCCCAATGCGCGCGACATGTTCGGGGATGCCCCGGCCGCGCCGGAGGGCTCGGCCGCCTATACGGTGCTGGCGCGCAAGTATCGTCCGCGGACCTTCGAGGACCTCTATGGCCAGGAAGCGATGGTGCGCACCCTGCGCAACGCCTTCGCCGCCGGCCGCATCGCCCACGCCTTCATGCTCACCGGCGTGCGCGGGGTGGGCAAGACCACCACCGCCCGCCTGCTGGCCCGGGCGCTGAACTACGAGACCGACGAGATCCGCGCGCCCACCCTCGACCTGAAGGACGAGGGCCGCCATTGCCGGGCGATCATCGACGGCCGGCACATGGACGTGCTGGAGCTGGACGCCGCCAGCCGCACGGGCGTGGCCGACATGCGCGAGCTGCTCGACGGGGTCCGCTACGCGCCCGTGGAGGCGCGCTACAAGGTCTACATCATCGACGAAGTGCACATGCTCTCCACCGGCGCCTTCAACGCGCTGCTGAAGACGCTGGAGGAGCCGCCGCCGCACGCCAAGTTCATCTTCGCCACCACCGAAATCCGCAAGGTGCCGGTGACCATCCTCTCGCGCACCCAGCGGTTCGACCTGCGCCGGGTGGAGCCGGAGATGCTGGTCAAGAACCTGGAGATGATCTGCGAGGCCGAAGGCGCGCGGGTGGAGGCCGAGGGGCTGTTGCTGATCGCCCGGGCCGCCGAAGGCTCCGTGCGCGACGCCCAATCCATGCTCGACCAGGCCATCGTCCAGGCCGAAGCCGGCCAAACGATCGCGGCCGCCGCGATCCGCGACATGCTGGGCCTGGCCGACCGCGCCCAGACGATCGGTCTCTTCGAACAGGTGATGCGCGGCGAAGCCGGCCCGGCGATCGAGACCTTCCGCACCCTGTACGGCTACGGCGCCGCGCCCGACCAGGTGATGATGGACCTGCTGGATCACTGCCACGGCGCGACGGTGGCCAAGGCGATCGGCCCGCAGGCGCTGGTCATGCCCAAGGACCAGGCAGCCAGGCTCGCCGCCGTGGGCGCGGCGCTCTCGGCCGGAATCCTGTCGCGCACCTGGCAGCTGGCGCTCAAGGCCTATGAGGAAGTCCGCCGCGCCCCCGACGCCTCGGCCGCCGCCGAGATGGCGCTGGTGCGGCTCGCCTACGCCGCCGACCTGCCGGGCCCGGAGGAGGCGCTGAAGCGGCTCCAGTCCGGAGAACCGGCGCCGGGCGGCTCGGCCGGCGCCGGGCCAGCTCCCGCCGGCGGGAACGGAGGTGGAGGCGGAAGCGGAAATGCGACGGCGGCGGTCGCGCGCAGCCTGGGCGCGCCGCAGCCTCAGTCCGCCCCATCGCCGGCCGCCTCGGCACATCTGGCGAGCTTCGAAGATGTCCTGGCGCTGATCGAAGCGCGGCGCGACATCGCGCTGAAGCTGGACGTCGAGCGCTATGTGCGGCCGATCAGCTTCCGGCCGGGCGCGATCGAGTACGAGCCGGCGCCCGGCGCGCCGGCCAACCTGGCCCAGCGGCTGGTCGGACGGCTGAAGGAATGGACCGGCGAGCGCTGGCTGATCGCAGCCCAAGGCGGCGGCGGGGCCGAAAGCCTCTGGGAGAAACAGAAGCGCGCGGAGCGCGAGGCCCGCGCCCAGATCGAGCAGGACCCGTTCGTGGCCGCGGTGATGCAGGCGTTCCCCGGCGCGGAGATCATCGGCGTCCGCAACCTGGCCCAGCCTGAGGCGGGCGCCGCGCCGCAGGCCGAAGACGACACCGACGAGGATTGAGCGATGAAGGACCTCAACGCCCTGATGAAGCAGGCCCAGGCCATGCAGCAGAAGCTGACCGAGGCCCAGGCGAAGCTCGCCGAGCTGGAAGTCGAAGGCACGTCCGGCGGCGGCATGGTGAAGCTGACCCTGAAAGGCACGGGCGAGCTCGCCCGCGTCGAGCTGGACGAGAGCCTGATGGCGCCGGGCGAGGGCGAGGTGGTGGCCGACCTGATCGTCGCCGCCCATGCCGACGCCAAGCGCAAGCTCGACCAACAGCAGGGCGAGATGATGCGCCAGGCCGCCGGCCCCCTGGCGGGCATGGGCCTGCCCGGCATGCCGAAGTTCTAGCGCTTGGCCAGCACCGCCGGACCTGAGATTGAGCGTCTGATCGCCCTGCTTTCCAAGCTGCCGGGGCTTGGGCCGCGTTCGGCCAGGCGCGCGGCGCTCGCCCTGCTGAAGCGTCGCGAGCAGTTGCTGGAGCCCCTGGCCGACGCGCTTTCCGAGGCCGCCCGCCGGGTCAAGACCTGCTCCGCCTGCGGCTCGCTCGACACCTGCGACCCCTGCGCCATCTGCGCCGACCCGGAGCGCGACGCGGCCCTGATCTGCGTCGTGGAAGAGGTGGGCGCGCTCTGGGCGATGGAGCGCGCTGGCGCGTTCCGCGGGCGCTACCACGTGCTGGGCGGCCTGCTTTCGGCGCTCGACGGCGTCGGTCCGGACGCCCTGCGGGTCGGACCGCTCGTCAGCCGGGCCGGCGACGGCGTGGTGCGCGAGGTGGTGCTGGCTCTGCCGGCGACCGTGGACGGCCAGACCACCGCCCACTACCTGGCCGACCGGCTGGCCTCGACAGGGGTCGCGGTGACCATGCTGGCGCGCGGCGTGCCGGTGGGCGGCGAGCTCGACTGGCTGGACGACGGCACCATAGCCCAGGCCATGCGCGCGAGGCGGCCGGCCTAGAGCGAAATCCGTTTCGATAGAATCGGATTTCGCTCAAGACACTTTAATTTGGAGCATTTTATACGCCGAACCCGTGTCCACTTCGGCTGAAAATGCTCTAGGCCTCGGCGCGTATCTTGTTCACGGCCTGGCGCGCGGCCTCGCGGTGGCGCGGCTTCAGGTTCTTGCCGACCAAGGCCAGCATGGCGGCGAACACCGCCGCATCGTCGGTGTAGCCGAGCCCGGCGATGAAGTCGGGCACCGCATCCGTCGGCAGCACGAAATAGGCCAGCGCCGCGAACATCATCCCCTTGGCCGCAAGCGGCGTCTCCTCGTCGCGGGCGCAGTACCAGACGGCGAGCGCCTCCCCGGCGAAGGGAACCTTGGCCGCCACCTTGCGGATCTTCGGCCAGAAGCCGCGCATCACCCGCTGCTCGTTCAGTCGCATGACCGAGGGAACCAGCGCCCGTGCGGGGTCGATGGGATTGCGGGGATCGAACCTGGCGGCCTCGTCCTGCGCGCTCATGAAGCTAAGCCTTTGGCTGTACTTGCTTATCCAACAACATCCGGGGCTCCCCGTCCATGCGGCCGACAGGCTCACCGACGCCGTCGGCTTCCGCCCGCAAGGCCGCCGAGCACGCCACGGATGATCTCGCGCCCGACCTGGGTGCCGATGGAGCGCAGCATCGACCGGGCGAAGGCGCCGGCCATGTCGCCCATTTCGGAACCGACGCCAGGCCCCCCCCGCCGCGAGGGTCCGGCCGGCGCTGGCGCAGGCTCGGCCGTCCTGGCGCGCGCACGCGCCTGCAGGGTCTCGAAAGCGGACTCGCGGTCGCGCGTCTGGTCATAGAGGCCGCGCACCGGACTCTGCGCCGCCAGTTGGCGTCGCTCGTCGGGAGAAAGCGGCCCGATGCGGGAATCCGGCGGCCGCACCGTGGTCTTCTGCACGACGGTCGGGGAGCCCTTCTCGTCCAGGACCGAGACCAGCGCCTCGCCGACGCCCAGCGCCTGGATCGTCTGGGCGGTGTCGAAGGCCGGATTGACGCGGAAGCTGGCGGCGGCGGCCTTCAGCCCTCTCTGGTCGGCCGGCGTATAGGCGCGCAGGGCGTGCTGCACCCGGGCGCCCAGCTGGCCCAACACCTCGTCCGGCACGTCGGCGGGGTTCTGGGTGACGAAATAGACCCCGACCCCCTTCGAGCGGATCAGCCGCACCACCTGCTCCACCTTCTCCAGCAACGGTTTGGGCGCGTCGCGGAACAGCAGGTGCGCCTCGTCGAAGAAGAAGACGAGCCTGGGCTTCTCGGGGTCGCCAACCTCCGGCAACTGCTCGAAAAGCTCGCTCATCAGCCAGAGCAGGAAGGTGGCGTACAGCCTGGGCGAGGGGATCAACCGGTCGGCGGCCAGCAGGCTGACATAGCCGCGGCCCGCGCCGTCGGTGCGCATCAGGTCGGAAAGCGCCAGCGCCGGCTCGCCGAACAGGTTGGCGCCGCCCTGGGTCTCGAGGACCAGCAGCTTGCGCTGGATCAGGGCGACCGTGGCGGGGGCGACGGCGCCGTATTTGGCGCCCAGCGCGGCGGCGTTCTCGGAGGCGTAGGTGAGGGCGGCCTGCAAGTCCTTGAGGTCCAGCAGCAGCAGGCCCTCCTCGTCGGCCGCGCGGAACACCACGTTCAGCACGCCCTCCTGAACGTCATTGAGCTCAAGCATGCGGGCCAGCAGCAGCGGGCCCATCTCGCTGATGGTGGCGCGGACCGGATGGCCGCTCTGCCCGAACAGGTCCCAGAACACCACCGGCGCGGGATGCGGCGACAGCGTGACGCCGATGGCCTGGGCCCGGGCCAGCATCTTCTCGTTGGGCTGGCCGGCGGCCCCGATCCCCGAGAGGTCGCCCTTCACGTCGGCGGCGAAGACCGGTACGCCCGCGTCGGAGAAGCCCTGGGCGAGCACCTGCAAGGTGACCGTCTTTCCGGTGCCGGTGGCGCCGGCGATGAGGCCATGGCGATTGGCCCGGTCGAGCCTTAAGGTCTGCGGCTGGTCCGAGACCCCGATCAGGACATCGTCGCTCACGCTTCGTCTCCTTTGCCGGCGGCGGCGGCCGCGCTTAGGCTTCAAACTCCCGCGGAGCGCGTTTCGGGTCCACCGTCTTGTCGAGGCCCGTCGGCGACGATTGACGCCGCCGCCGGGGCCAGGGACAGTGCCCGCAACGCAGACCCAGGTCTCGATGCCCGCCGCCGCCGTCTCCGCCGTTTCCCGCAACGCCCTGGTCGTGCTGGCGGTCATCGCCGGCGGCGCGGCCCTGTTCTGGCTCTCCGGCATACTCACGCCGCTGGCGCTGGCGATTTTCCTGGCGATCATGATCGACGGCTTCGCGCGCATGCTGGAGCACCGCTTGCCCGGCGTGTCGCGCCGCGCCGCCCTGCCCCTGGCCGTCGTGCTGTCGCTGGCGATCTTCGGCGGCAGCGCCTTCTTCGTGGCCGAGAACGCCGCCAGCTTCGCCGGCCAGCTCGTCGCCTACACGCCCAAGCTCAACGCCCTCATCACCCGGGCCGCCCAGCTGGTAGGGGTCCACGCCCCGGTCACCATCTCGACCCTGGTCCAGGGCCTCGACCCTGCCCAGTACGTCGGCGTGGTCGCCAAGGCGTTGCAGAACTTCACCTCCACCGCCGGCTTCGTGCTCATCTACGCCGGCTTCATCATGGCCTCGCGGCGGACCTTCGAGCGGAAGTTCGTGTCGCTCTTCCGCACCCGCGAGGAGCGACAGGAGGCGACGGCCGCCTTCCTGCGGATTCGAAACGGCGTCGAGCAGTACCTCGGGGTGCAGACCGTGACGGGCCTGATGATCGCGGCGGCCTCCTTCGCCGCCATGATGGCGGTCGGGCTGAACGACGCGGCGTTCTGGGCCTTTCTGATCTTCATCATCTCCTACATCCCGGTGATCGGGGGTTTCCTCGGCATCGTGGCCCCGCCGATCTTCGCCCTATTGCAGTTCGACACCCTGTGGCAGGCGATCGTCCTGTTCATCAGCCTCAACGCCATCGGCGTGGTGGTCGGCAATTTCATCTACCCGCGCATGCAGGGCCGCAGCCTGAACATCGATCCGGTGGCGGTGCTGCTGGCGCTGGCGTTCTGGGGCGCGATCTGGGGCCTGGCCGGCGCCTTCCTCTCCACCCCGCTGACCGTGATGGCGATGGTCATCCTGGCGCAGTTCGACGGGACGCGCTGGATCGCCATCCTGCTTTCGGCCGACGGAGATCCGCAGAAGCTGAAAGGCCCTCCTGCCGATATCGCCGACGGTCCGGCCAAGCCGTCCGCCACGCGCCGCGGCGGCGCCGACAACAGGCGCGCGGACAATTGATCGCGCCGGCCTTTTCCCGGCCCGGCGGCTTCCTATCTAAGGTGGGCCGCGGCGCCCCCCCAAGGCCGCGGCAGGTGCGCCCAACCCCCGAGCCTTTGGGCGCAGCGAGCCCTGAGCGGACCGCCGTCCCCCCCGGCGGAAGCGCACGCCGCCGGATACTCTCCTCCGGCGGCGTCCTCGCTTCAGGCCCCTCGCCTCCAAATCCGCGGACCGATCCATGAGCCGGCGAGACCGCGCCGCTCAGCCGCGTCGGACCGACGCCGCCCTGCTGCGTCACCTGACCGACGCGCTTCCCGACGACCCGGCCGCCGCCGCATTCGCCCGGCAGGCGGCGGAAGACGCCGCGCCAGAAGAGCTGCCGGAGCTTTCGACCGCCGACATCGCCGCCAACCTGGTCGATTTCTGGGGGTTTGGAGAGCTGCGGCGGGGCCGCAAGCCGATCCTGCGGGTGGCGCCCCTGGCCGACGCCCAGACGCCGGCGCTCACCCGGCTGGAGATCGTGCAGGACGATGCGCCGTTCCTGGTCGACAGCCTCATGGGCGAGATCGCCGCCCAGAGCCTGTCGGTCCGGGCGATGGTCCACCCCGTCGTCGAGCTTCGCCGCGATGCGCGCGGCGCCCGCGTCGCTGGTCCCGCAAACCGGCGGGAGTCCATGATCCAGGTGGTCCTGGAGGACCTGGGGCCGGATCGGGAGGCGGCGCTGCTGGCGGGCGTCAAGGCGACCCTGGCCGACGTCCGCGCCGCCGTCGCCGACTTTCCTAAAATGCTGCAGCTGCTCGGCCGGACCATCGCCGAACTGGGCGCGCGGCCCGGCAAGGCCACCGCGGAGGAGCTGGCGTTCCTGTCCTGGCTGGAAGCGGAACAGTTCGTCTTCCTGGGCGCGCGGGTCTACGAGTTCCCCCGGCTTCCCAACGGCGACTACGCGCCCGAGGAGCCGCTCTATCAGGACGTGGGCGGCCTGGGCGTGCTGCGCGATCCGACCCGCACGGTCCTGCGCCGCGCCAGCGAGCCGGCGGTGCTGATGGGAGACCGGCTCGACCGCATCCTGCGGGAATCCGCCGTCACCGTGGCGAAGGCGAATTCCAAGAGCCGCGTCCATCGCCGCGGCTACGTGGATTACGTCTCCATCAAGCGCTACGACGCCGAAGGCCGTCCGATCGGCGAGGTCCGCTTCGTCGGCCTCTTCACGGCGGAAGCCTATGACGAGCCGGTCGACGCCGTTCCCCTGATCCGCGAAAAGGCGGCGTCAGCCTTGCGGCGGGCGCACGCCATTCCCGGCGGGCACAACGAGAAGCGCCTGAAGAACATCCTGGAGAACCATCCCCGGGACGAGCTCTTCCAGATAAGCGCCGAAGAGCTGCTCGATCAGGCGCTCGGCATCCTGCACCTCTACGACCGTCCGCGGGTGGGGCTGTTCGAGCGGCGCGACCCCTTCGGCCGTTTCGCCTCGGTGCTGCTGTTCCTGCCGCGCGGCCAGTACGATTCCGAGATCGAGCGCCGTGCGGGCGAGATGCTGGCTCGCGCCTATGGCGGCCACGTCTCGGCCGCCTACCCCGCCCTGCCGGACGCGCCGCTGGCGCGCATTCACTACATCATCGGCTTCGCGCCGGGCGGACACGCCTGGCCCGACCTGCGCGCCCTGGAGGCGGAGATCGCCGAGGTCGCGCGGCGTTGGCGCGACCGGTTCGAGGCCGCCGTGCGGGCGCGCCGAGGTCCGGCCGCCGAGACCGCCGAGACCCTGCGCCGCTGGCGCGATGCCTTCCCGCCCGGCTACCAGGCCCGCTTCGACGCCGCCGAAGCCTTGGCCGACCTCGACGTGATCGAGGCGATGGGCGAGGCGCCGGTGCGCGTGCGCGCCTATCGCCTGCCCAGCGACAGCCCGACCCAGTTCCGCTTCAAGCTCTACCGGCGGGATTCGCCCGCACCCTTGGCCGAGGTGCTGCCGATCCTGGAGCACATGGGCTTGAAAGCCATGGCGGAGGCCGGTTTTCCGCTGGCCGTCGGCCCGGATCGCACCGTCTGGACCCACGACTTCGAGATCGAGGACCCGCAGGGCGAGCGCCTGGCCTTCGCCGAGACCAAGCCGGCCTTCGAGGCGGGTGTGGAGGCGGTTTGGTCGGGCCGCACCGAGAGCGACGGCTTCAACCGCCTGGTGCTGGAGCTGTCCATCCCGTGGCGCGACGCGGCGCTGGTGCGAGCGCTGGCGCGCTACCGCCAGCAATCCGGGCTCGACCCCACGCAGCGCTCGCAAGAGGAGGCGCTGGCGAACAACCCCGCGGTGACCCGGCTGATCCTCGACCTGTTCCGCACCCGCTTCGATCCGGCGCTCGCCGTCGGCCTCGACGCCCGGGTCCGCCAGGGCGAGGCGGTGATGGC
>Ga0068859_100000933_pt1 | contig 29963 bp, 28 predicted proteins | sample KBSSwiS22_FD_66585 | JGI IMG/M metagenome (GOLD analysis project Ga0068859, IMG submission 66585) | Switchgrass rhizosphere microbial communities from Kellogg Biological Station, Michigan, USA - KBS Switchgrass S2-2 | ecosystem: Host-associated > Plants > Roots > Rhizosphere > Soil ...
TGCAACTTACTTAGGCACCAGCATCGTCACACAATTATTTTTTGAAACATTATTATCCCGGGTAAAGAATAAGCGATGGCCATTATTGAACAAAATAAAGAATGGTATCCCTTCTGCAATTATTTCTTCCATGGGTCTTTGCCTTTTATTAAAAACCAATAGCCTTTCAGTTGCAGCGCTGGCGGCATTTATTTCAATCGCTTCAAAATATATTATACGTATAAACGGCAAACATATTTTTAATCCTTCCGCATTAGGTATTGTTGCAGCGGTGGTATTAACGGGTAATGCATGGATAAGCCCCGGCCAATGGGGAAGCGGTGCCGTTATTTTATTTGCAGTGTTGTGTTTAGGATTTATCATCACTACTAAAGTACAGAAATTGGATACCAGCCTTGCTTTCCTGCTCACCTTCGGCGGATTGCTTTTTATAAGACAAATTATTTATCTCGGCTGGCCCTTAGATTTTTTTGTACAAAGCATCAGCACCGGTAGTTTATTGTTGTTTTCATTTTTTATGATCACCGATCCTAAAACAACGCCTAATCATACTGCTGCAAGAATAATATGGAGCATGCTGGTTGCTGCTGTTGCATTTTACTTAGCCACTTTTAAATTTATCAATACTGCACCTGTTTGGGTTTTGATCTTCATGCAACCCTTAGTACCATTGCTGGATAAACTTTTTAAGGCAAAACAATTTACCTGGAAACCATCGTCAGCATTAACTGATGAAGACAACAAATACCTCGATACCATTTATAAAAATCTTTCTATTTAAAAAATAAAACTGTAAACGTTATGAAAAAGAAACTAATGATTATTGGTGTGGCTATTGCTGCAACACCATTGATAATGTCTTTCTGCGGCTTTTATGTAAGCAAGGCAGACGGTACATTAAAAAACAAAACCAGCCAGGTTATTTTAGTACGTGATGGCAATAAAACTGTTATTACCATGTACAATGATTTTAAAGGCGATACCAAAGATTTTGCCATGGTGGTACCTGTTCCGGTGGTGCTGCGAAAAGAAGATGTGAAAGTGGTGGACCAGGGTATTTTTCAACGGTTGAATGATTATAGTTCACCAAGGTTGGTGGAATATTGGGATCAAAATCCTTGTAACCCGGTTTATAAAGAAGAATTGATGCAAAAAAGATCATTGTCTGGTAGCGTTCAGATGGTAGCTGCTGATGCGTTTAAAGGCAAAGCTGATGATGTAAAAATTGAAGCGCAATACATTGTTGGTGAATACGACATTTTGGTATTGAGTGCTAAGGAAAGTAATGGTTTAAAAGACTGGTTAAATCAAAACGGTTATAAAATTCCTGCTAACGCAGAAGAAGTATTAGATCCTTACATCAAAAGCAACATGAAATTTTTTGTGGTTAAAGTAAATGAAAAGGAAAAACAGAAACTGAATAATAATTTTTTACGTCCTATACAGATCAATTTTAATTCCCCCAAATTCATGCTGCCCATACGTTTAGGTATGGCTAATGCAGATGGCGACCAGGATCTTATTGTATATGCGTTTACACGTAAGGGTAGGATTGAATGCACCAACTACCGCAACGTAAATATTGCTACCGATAAAAATGTGCCTTTGTTTGTACAGAAAAACTTCAACACCTTTTATGGTAACCTGTTCACTCACCAATGGAACAATGAAGATAAAGGCGTGGCATTTTTAGAATACGCATGGGATGTGAGCCCGCAAAACTATTATCACTGCGACCCATGTATTGCAACAGCGCCCAGCCAGCAGGACCTTGTGCAGAGTGGTGTTTGGTGGCTGGCTGGTAAAGACTGGACTGATTACAGTGATGTAGATAATGATGAACAGGATAATGGCAGCAAGAATGTTCATTTTACAAGATTGCATTTTCGCTACAACAGGCAATCCTTTGCACAGGATCTAACGTTCCAGGTAACGCCCAATACAGCAACTTTCCAGGCAAGGTATATCATCACACATCCTGCAACGGGTGACTTAACCTGTGATGCTGGTAAAAAATATTTACAGGACCTTAAGCAAAGAAGAAAAAAAGAATTACAAACATTAACCGCATTAACCGGTACCAATCTTAATAACTGGCAGGATGATGCTACTGCTAAGAATGATGAGGAAACAAATACTGAAGCGCAATACGCAACATTGTTACCCGAAGTGAAAAATGAAACCGACAGGGGAAAAACTTTACCAGGCGGAATGATATTGTTGACTGCAGTATTGTTAGGTGGGGCTGGGGTTATGAGGTGGAAGGGGATTGTGTAGAGAGAAGTGGCACGTCCGATCCCAAGGATTCCTGTGGAAAGGACTCGTTTGGAGCAGAGAGGCAGAGGGCGCTGAGAAAAAACATTGTATTTCTTCTTTTAGCTCTGCTCCTCTGCGTGCAAATTTTTAAAACCTCATTGAGAAAATACAGTTGGCTATATAGGTTTGGTTCCAAGCATTTCCGTTTCTACGGAAGTGCTTTTTTTTATAAAGACATGTGGCACGCTGAGGGGCAGAGGACGCAGAGAAAAACTTTCTTTCACTATTACCGTATTTGTATTTATCCGTGTAATCTGTGCAATCTGTGGCAACAAAAAAGCCCCGCCTAAAAAAGCGGAGCCCTTGCTATTCATATTCACCCAAATTACTAATTTCCTCCGCCGCCGCCGCCGCCACGGTTTCCTCTTTGTGGTCTTGTTGTTGGTTCTATCTGATCTTTCCAGGTCTTCATTTGATCAGCGGTAAGTACTTCTTTTAATTTTGCATCTCTTTCATCAGCCATTTTTTGCCTTGCAGCCTGCCATGCATCCCTGTCCATCTGTCCGCCACCAGCTCTCATTTCTTCCATTTTTTTATCGGCCTCTTTAAAAGAATTTAAAAAGATATCATCCACTTGTTTCATTTTAGCAGCATCTAATTTAAAGGCGCTGTCTAATTTGTCATGAATAGGTTTCAATCTTTCTTCGGGTGTTCTGCGTTGAAAATTACCACCGCCACCTTGTGCATTTACAGCAGTAACACTAAATAAAGCCGCAACTGCTGCTACTAAAATTTGTTTTTTCATTGTGTGATTGTTTTTTTATTGTTTGTGTGAATGCCCCTAACCCCTGAAGGGGGATTGGAGTTGTAGAATTTGTGTTTCTTTTTGTTCATTTAGTGAATTCAATTATTTATTTTTTTCATCTGGTTTTTTATCATCTGGTTTTTTCTTTTTGCTCCATATTTTATAGAATAATGAATCAAACTTTGGTTGTTGCGCTGGTGTGCAAAGTTTTCTTATGGCTGCAAAATGATTGAGCATACTTAATTCCATTGCTTTTTGATTTTCGGCAGACTGGTTTATCATTACTGTAATTGCTGAATCACTAAAACCTTTTGCGCCTAATTGTTTAAACTGTTCTTCCTTATTGCCTCTCAGTGATTCAAATTCCGCTTTCGCTTTTTCTTTATGTTGTTTGCTTAATGTATCATACATCTTTAGCTGCAGGGAATCAAAACCAATGCTGTCCTTTAAAAAATTCTTCATCATCGCACTCCTGTCAGGCCCGCGACCATTGTTTTTTTTACCGTCTTTATTTCCTAAAAAAAAGATGAGCATGCCAATGTTGGTGATCAGCAATATGCCGATTATCACCAATAATAATTTACTCTTTGTTTGCGTACTCATTATGGTTCTACATTTTCAATATCATTTAATACGGTTACAGAACTGCTGTATTCATCTACTGATGCATATACATCATCCTGTACCGTTGTGGCGGGTTGCTCTGTGTAATTATAGCCCACTGTGGCATTAATTACAACCACCAGGCAAAGTCCTGCTAATGCCACTACCGGTTTGCTTATAAACCGTAAAGCATTATCCCAGCTGCTTTCTTTTGCATTTTGCATCCTGGCATTCAAACGGGTAAGCAGGTATGGCTTTGCTGTAGCCCTGCTTGCACCATCAAGGCTGTTTAATGCTTCGTCGGTTAGCTTGTTAATATGTTCGTTATTTTTCATTGTTCTTAAAAATTATTGTTCGTATAGTAAGCATTCAAAATCTTTCTTAAGTTGGCTTTCGCTCTTGCAATTAATGACTCTACTGCAGTAAGCGATATGTCCATTATCACTGCAATATCCTGGTGCTTTTGTGCTTCCAGTTTATGCAGTGTAAAAGCAATGCGCTGGTTATCGGGCAGCTGCTGCATCGCTTTAAATAATTCTGCCGCTCTTTCCCTGTTTTCCATCAATACACCGGGGTGATTAAATTCTTCCGGGTGTATCTCTTCTTCACTTGCTGTGCCAAACAAACTCTGCACAAATGCAAAACGCTTTTTGCGTTTTTTTTTCTTTACATGGTCAAGCGCCTTGGATATTACAATGCGGTACAACCAGGTAGAAAATTTTGATTCGCCTTTAAAAGAACTTACCGACTGATAGACCTGGATAAAAACATCCTGTGTAATGTCATCCGCATCATCTTCATTCTGTACTATACTTATTGCCGTATTATAAACCATATCCTGCCACTCATCCACCAGCCTTTTAAAAGCCTGTTCATCTCCCTGCTGCAGCTGTACAATTAAATCCGGTTGATTCAAAACAATTCTTGGTTTATGTGCTTTCTAAAGTTACTCAAAAGTTAGAAGCCACCGCCACCACCGGGACGTCCACCGCCAAATCCGCCACCTCTCATTCCTCCTCCATCCTGACGGTTGAAATTATTTTGTCTTGCTGGTGTACCAAAGTTTTTTAATTTATAGGTAAACGTCAGCATAAAATATTGTCTCAGTACTTGTGTTTGTACATCTTCGGTTACCGGGCCGGTTATTGTTCTTGAAATACTTTGGTTTTGTTTCAGTAAGTCAAATACCGATAATTTTATTTCGCCTGCCTGGCCTTTTAATACCTTTTTACCAACAGCAGCATTCCATAACCAAAAGCTCTGGTTTAAACCGCTGGATAAACCGCTGTAGGTATTTCCCGATACATCGTTTTGCAGGAACCAGCCTTTTTTACTCAGCAAGTTTACCTGTGCACCTGCAGACTGGTTAATGTATTTATTGGTAGATGTACTGGTAGAAGATTTTGTATTGGAATTATTAAAATTAGCACTGTACGATATATTAAAATCCACATACTCGCTAACATTACTTGCAAACACCACACCTGTGTTGTAAGCGTAGGCGTTAGTGGTTGTTGTTAAATAATTTACTAAACCAGGGGTTTTAGAATAACTGGCACCTGCATTTACATTCAAAGTTGTTTTTATAAATTTCAATGGCATACTGTAAGTGAAAAAAGTACGCAGGTTTTTATAACCATCTAAGTTTACAGGTTTTGTGAATTGAGAATTTGCCTGCAGCTTTATATTTTGCTGTATCACAGAATCTTTCCTGGGAATATAAATGGCATTGGCAATATAGTCGCTTGCAGTTTGCAATAATATGTTTGCAAAGAAACTTTTACTGGTTTTAGAATTGGTATAAGAATAACGGCCTGTTACAAAATGTGTATACGATTGTTTAAGATCGGGGTTACCACTGCTTACACTTAAAGGATTGCTGATGTTAACCACATCCTGTAACTGGTTTATAGAAGGAAAATTAGTTGATGCCCTGTAAAACACACGGATATTACTTACTGTAGATAATTTTTTCCTCCACATTAAATTCGGTAAAATATTGCTGAAGGTTTGATTAACTGTTGTAGCAGTAGGGAAAGTGCGCTGGCTTTCTAATTTAGAAGTTTGAAAATTTACACCAAAAGAAAGTTGCTCATCCCTGCTTCGCCCTAACCGGTAATTAACGCCAACATTATTGGTGGTAATTGTATTATCAAAACGGTTAGACTGTGTGCTGTCAAACAGAGTATACTTTTGTCCGTCATACCTGAACGTTTGCTGGTCAGCTTTATTTTTCTGTACAGAAGGTGTATAATCAATTTGTAACTGACCCTTCTTCCCAATTGGTTCAGTGTAGGCTACATTACCGCCAATTGTACTTCCGTTAGTAGTATTATCACTAAAACGGTTAGACGCAGAGTCTGAAGCTATCCCATTCTTATAAAATTTGTAAGATGCATCACTTATTCCGGTACCATCGTTTTGAGTCCAGGTGGTATTAAAAGCAAATGAAATGGTGCGTCCTCTTTTAGGAAATGAGTGACGGAATAAAATACTATTCCTCAGGTTGTATCCTTTTCTGTCGGATGTATTATTACTTATGGATGAATTAGTGGAATCGTTTAAGTTATAAAAGCTTTGCGATGTTGAATAAGAGGCCGAGTTATTTTTTTGAAAGCTAAGGCTGGGTATTATAAAAAGTGAATTGGCAGAATCTATTTTATATTCCAACCGCATGTTGATACGGTTATTGGTATTTATGGAGTTGGAATTACTGTTTTGAATACTGTGCAAAATACTATCGCCAATTGTTGTAGCCGTGTTGGTTAAACTTTGGTTGCTGTTGTTACTGGTATTAAAAAAGTAACTGCCTGAAAGTGTTAATTTTTTACCATACACATTGCTGAAGTTGATACCTGCAGCATTTGTTTTGCTAATGCCGCTTGACTGTCCTACGTTAAAATTATCTGTACCACCACCAAAGTTACCGCCGCCACCGCCACCTCTTCCACCTCTTCCTCCACCACCACCAAAACCACCGCCGCCGCTGCCGCTGGTTACACCTAACAAATCCTGGGTAGAAAAATTCTGCAGGTTAATATTATTGAAATTGCCTACCAGCGATAAACGCCTGTCGCCTTTAAAAAAACTAACGTTGCCCCCCGCAGTATAACGGCCATCCGTTCCTGCACCTGCATATATCCTTCCGAACTGTCCGTTCTTTATACCCGACTTGGTTACAATATTTACCGTTTTAATAGAGTTGCCATCATCAAAACCAGTTAATTGCGCCTGGTCGCTTAATTTATCAAATACCTGTATCTTATCAATTATTTCTGCTGGTAAATTTTTTAAAGCCGCAGTGGCATCATCACCAAAAAAGTCTTTGCCATCAACGGTTACTTTTTTAACCTGTTCGCCCATTGCGGTAACAGTTCCGTCTTTAGCAACGGTTAAGCCGGGTAATTTTTTTATCATGTCTTCTGCGGTAGCATCAGGGTTCACCTTAAACTGGCTGGCACTAAATTCAGAAGTATCTCCTTTTTGTTTTACAGGTGGTGCTTTACTTATAATGGTAACACCTGCAAGGTCGGTGGCTATTTTTGAAATGTTGAAAGGAATGGCGTCTTTATTACTCGCCTGCAAGGCTATCTTTTGTTCAATTTTTTCATACCCGCTAAAACTTATTTTAACGATATAAGTTGCTGGTGCTAAGTCGCTAAACTGAAAATTACCTTTGCTGTCAGTTACTTTAAGTCCTGCCTGGCTGCTGTCTTTTTGTGAGATCAATGTTACAGTGGCCCCTGCTATCGGATTTTTGTCGTCTTTGTCAGCTACTTTCCCTTTAAGTGTAACATTTTGACTGTACCCTGCTATAGAAATGAATCCTAAAACCCAAAAAATCAATAATCTGTGTGCTATGAATTTTGCTTGCATACAACTTTAGACGACGGCATGGGAAAAACCTGTCGCCCCGTTCCCTTAATTTTTGGCTGCAAACAGTATCAAGGCACAAGGAAAACAAGGGACAAGGCACAAGGAAAACAAGAGGCAAGGCACAAGTAAACAAGGCACAAGGGAGGAGCAAGAATTTTGAGCAGCCTGCTTCTTCCTTTGTGCCTTGTGCCTTGTGCCTTGCCCCTTGTACCTTGTACCTTGTGCCTTGCCCCTTGTACCTTGTGCCTTATCCCAACATACATTGGTTAATTTGCTTTTTTACAATTAACTTGCAGCCCTAAAATTTTATCAGCATGGAGTATAATAAATTAGCTTCCGTTACCGGAAAAAGTGGGTTATTTGAATTGATATCATCAAAAGCAGATGGCGCCGTGGTTCGTTCTTTAGAAGATAACACCACACAATTTGTAAGCAGCCGTATCCATAATTTTTCTCACCTGGAAAGTATTGAGGTATTTACTGTAAAAGATAATGTGAATTTATCGGAAGTGTTCTTAGCGATGAAAGCAAGCAAAACAAAATTACCTGATGCAGGCGATGCAAAGGCAGTTAAAGCATATTTTGAAAAAGTGTATCCTGATATGGATTTTAGCAGGGTATACGCCAGCGATATGAAGAAAATGGTAAAATGGTTTGAAGTACTGGTAAAAAACGAAGTAGAAATAAAATTGAGCGAAGCACCAGCAGAAGAAGGTGAAACTACGGTTACCAAAGCAAAACCAACAGAACAAAAAACAGCTTCGGTAAAAACCAATGCGCCGGCTAAAAAAATAAATTCGCCAAGAAAGATGGCATAAGTGGAACACGGATGATGTGGATTTAACGGATTAACACCAATTTTTTTTAAAATTCAAAATCCTGCTATAACTTAGATTGTAGCAGGATTTTTAGAATCCCGCAATTCATCATTAACCATTCACAATTGACCATTCACTATTCACGTCTCACAACTCACGATCATGTACACCGCAGATATAAAAAAACTCCCCCGTTATTTTGTTCCAAAAGATTTTACTGTTACCGACTGGAGCAGCCTGGAACCATTCTTTAAAAATTTATTGGAAAGAAATATCGATTCCAAAGCCGACCTGGAGCAATGGCTGAAAGACCAGAGTGAGCTGGAGGCCATGGTAAATGAAGATGCCTGCTGGCGCCAGATACGCATGACCTGCGATACCGAAAACAAATCACTTGAGGAAGCGTTTAATTTCTTCTTCATGGAGATACAGCCTAAAATTCAGCCTTATGCAGATGCACTGAATAAAAAGTTGGTGGCACATCCTTTAACTACCCAATTGGATGCAGCAAAATATTTTACCTATCTGCGTAGCGTAAAAAAAAGTATTGAACTATTTAAGGAAGAAAATATTCCATTGCAGGCAGAACTGGCGGTACTGCAACAACAATACGGTGTTATTTCAGGAAAAATGATGGTTACTGTTGACGGCCAGGAGTACACGCTGCAGCAGGCTGCTAAATTTTTAGAAAGCCATGACAGGAATAAACGTGAAGAAGTGTACCGGAAAATACAGGAAAGAAGGTTACAGGATATTGCACCGTTGAATGCGCTGTACAACCAACTGATCCAAAAAAGAAACCAGGAAGCATTGAATACTGGTTTTGAAAATTACAGGGATTACCGTTTTAAAGAATTGGGCCGCTTTGATTATACCAAAGAAGATTGCTACCAGTTTCATGATGCTGTAAAGCAACATGTAATGCCATTGGTAAATATCATCTACCAAAAGAAAAAACAAAAGTTAGGATTAGATACATTAAGGCCATGGGATATTGATGCAGAACCCGAAGGCACCGAGCCTTTGCGCCCTTTTAAAACCAGTGATGAATTAATAAATAAATCCATTGAGTGTTTTACCAAGCTACGTCCCTTTTTTGGCGACTGCCTTAAAAAGATGAACGAATTAAAACATCTTGATTTGGAAAGCAGAAAGGGCAAGGCTCCCGGCGGCTATAATTGTCCGCTGGCAGAAAGTGGCGCTCCTTTTATTTTTATGAATGCTGCAGGGCAAATGCATGATGTAACTACAATGGTACACGAGGGTGGCCATGCTATTCATTCTTTCCTTGCACATCCGCTGGAGTTGAGTGGTTTTAAAGAATACCCAATGGAAATTGCAGAAGTGGCCAGCATGAGTATGGAATTATTCAGCATGGATGAATGGAAAACTTTTTTTGACAATGCTGAAGATCTGCAAAGGGCAAAGGAACGCCAGTTGGAAAGAGTGATCACTATTTTTCCATGGATCGCCATTATTGATAAGTTTCAGCACTGGGTATACGAAAATCCGTCTCATACTAACGAAGAGCGTACTGCAAAATGGAATGCCATCTTAAAAGAATTCCAGGATGAGGTGATTGATTACAGTGGTTTGGAAAATTACCGCAGTAATGCATGGCAACGCCAACTGCATTTATTTGAAGTACCGTTTTACTACATTGAATACGGCATTGCACAATTAGGTGCTATTGGCATGTGGATGCAATACAAACAAAATCCGCAACAGGCGTTGGATAATTATTGCAGTGCTTTAAGTTTGGGCGGCACCAAAACTTTACCGCAGCTTTTTGAAACGGCAGGATTAAAATTTGATTTCAGCCCTGATAAAATAAAAGTGCTGATGGAATTTGTAAAGGGGGAAATGGATAAGATCGCTTAAGTTTTTCAAGCGATCTTATTAAAGCTGATCCTGTTTTTATTTGATCAATCCTGTAAACTGCTGGTTTACCTTTTTCGCAATATAACCGCTTATCCATCCCACATAAGCATATTTGGGAAAAATAAATTTTTTGCCGGGGTTGATGACATTAATTTGTTTTATTAATTCATCTAACCAAATGGCTCCGGCAAGCAGCGCTTTCTGATCATAGGTATTTACTACACGATTGATATTTTTTTCAGTCATGGTAACATCCTCTGGTTTTTGTACAAAAGAAATATCAGGTTGTGTAAGGCTTTTATAATCGGTGAGGATGCGCTGGCGGAATTCATCAATATCACCAGCACTGAGTTCGGTATAATTATTAACCGCACTGCTATGCGGATGCAGCAATGAAGAGATGGACCAAACAATACCTCCTGATAAATAGATAACATCCCTCGATTTAAAATCTGGTTTGCTTACTAATTCATCTATCATCACTTTATTCAAACTATCCCTCATGAGTTGTTCTGCAGTTTTTGAAAACTGTTCCAGGTTGCGCTGGTCCTGCACCTTAGCGTCTACCAGGCGCTGAAAAGATTTTGTGCCTAACGAAAATGTAACCGGTACAAATTTTTTATCTGTTGAAAAAAAGCCTCCCTTGGTATTGCCACTTCCAACATCAAGCTGGTTGTTATTGTATTTATTTTTCTGCGGCACAATTCCTGTAAAGCTCAGTTCCGATTCCTGTTCCGGGGTAACATACATGATCTTAATGGTTGTATCAAGATTTTTGGGGCGAATCACGTTAGCAAAATAATCCACTTTTTCATACCTGTCCAGTTCCTGTTTTAAGCCGCTGCTGATAACAATATAGGTTCTTTTGGATATGATCTTAAAGCGGTTTAAAACTATATCCATCAGTTTAGCAATGGCGTCCCTGCTTTCTTTTTCACTTTGATAAGATAAGGAAGCCGCATCGGTATTGATAGCGGTATCTAATTTTAAACTGTACTCATATTGCCGGTCTTTGTTGAGTGTCACGTCCATCACACTTAATTTAATTCCTTTTGCACCTACCTCAATGCCGGCATACAGATCGCCAATGCCCTGCACACTTTTTAAAAGGCTTTCCACCACATTGGCCATTATTTTTAAACCCTGGGCTTTATATAATGCAATTGCTTTTTTATAATTGGTAACCGCCATTTCAGTTTGCTCTGTTTTGGCATAATAAGTTCCCAAACCTTCATAGGCAAAAGCCTGGCAATAAAAATCTTTGTTTAATATGGCATTGTCTAATCCCTTTTTAAAAAATTCTTCTGCCGCCTCAAATTGCTGGGCTTCCATCAGCGAAGTAGCTGTTTTTAAAATCCTGAATGTAGCCTGGCTTTTTATTTTTTGTGCGTAGGCAATACTGCTTCCCAAAAAAAGGCATAGCAATAGTGTTTTTGTAAACAATTTCAATCTCATAATTTATGTGCTAAAAGTTGTTGCAATAGAGCGTCGGTTTCTCACATGGTCAGACGAGGCGTCAGACCATGTGCCGGGTTTGGAATAGTAAAATTAAAAGTGGTAATTATTTTGGCTAAGTTAATGTCATTGCAGATAGTATTTGCCAAAATACAGATGCAATTGTTCACGGATTTTCCCCTTATTTGTTAACAGTAAAATGGAGTGCGGTTGTTATTGCCGGGGCCTTACTTACAATCCCCGCAAACACCAGTCACCACCATCTCGGCATGCTCGGGTTTAAAACCCTTGGGCAGTTTTACTTCCGGTATGGTTACATCATCCAGGCAAATGGTTTTATTGCATTCGTTGCAGATAAAATGCACATGGTTATCGTGATGATGACCGGCTTCGCAATCTTGTTTGCACAGGGCGTATAAAATAGAATTGTCTGTGGTGGGAATATTATGGATGATCCCTTTATCAACAAAGGTTTGCAGTGTACGGTATACCGTTACCCGGTCAAATATTTCACCAGTGCTTTTTTCAATATCGGCATGTGCCAATGCACCCGGGCTGCTTAAAAATAATTCCAGTATTTTTTTACGGCTGTCCGTAACACTCAGGTGGTTCTTTTTTAATATCTCTGGCAATCTTTCCATGTGGGTACAAAGTTAAATAAAGTTCGTCAGTCGTGAGGCGTGAGTGGTGAATCGTGAGTGGAGCAATCTACGGTATTTTCTCACGACTGACGTCTCACCACTCACGTCTCACAATTAGTTCGGGTTGCTGCTAAACCCATTCATAAAATGCTTGGTGGTTACTTTTTCTTTTAATAACCCTTTAATATCATGTATCAGGTCATCAACTTCGTCATTCTTCAGGCCATCATACACCGTGCCTCTTACCCTGCCCTGCTTATCTACCAATGCAAAAAACTGGGTGTGTACAAACTGGTCTTTTATGGCTTGTGTGCTGTCGTATTTGCTATTATCTATGCCATAGCCTTGCCTGGCCATTTTGTAAAGGCTCGCTTTATCGCCAGTTACAAAGTTCCAGTTAAGATTTAGGGGTTTAGGGTTTAGCAGTTTAGCGGCCGTATCATACTCAATAGTGTAAGCGCCATCTGCATTTTGTACCAGTTTACCATTGATCATCTTTTCTTCATAAGCCTTTAATATTGGTACAGAATCTGTTTCGGGCATGCAGGTGTGCGACAGAATCATAAAACCGGGTTCATCTTTAAATGCATCAAAAACACGGCGCATATTAGCATTCATTCTTGGGCAAATGGCTTTGCAGGTGGTAAAAAAATATTCTGCCACATACACTTTACCTTCTACATCCTTTTGACTGATGGTTTTTCCGTTTTGATTGATAAAGGAAAAATCTCCTACATTATCGTTCCTTACAACCAGGTTTGATTTTGAAAAATCATAATCGCTGAAAACAGCCAGGTAAAAACCGCCCAGCAGCAAGGCAAAAAAGATCACATACAACCACAGCTTCTTACTCATAAAAATATTTTTTGCAAATTTACGCCAGTTACTGGCTGGTTGATTAAAAAGACTGATAAGGTTTGTTAAAACTTGCAACAGTATTGCAAATATACTATATTTGCAGGCTACAGTAATGAAAGTAAAATTAAATTGGGACGCTTTAGGAATTGCTACTTCGATAGCCTGCGCTATACATTGTGCTTTACTGCCTGTGCTAATAACCACTTTACCGGTTTTTGGCATTAATATCATACACAATGGTTTTTTTGAATGGGGTATGATTGCGCTTGCCTTTGTAGTGGGCTCCTATTCCTTATTTCATGGCTATGTTAAACACCACCGTACATTTACACCAGTAATTATTTTTGCAACAGGATTCATTTTTCTTGTTTTAAAACAGTTTGTCCCACAGTTTGAATACTCTTTTTTAGCAGTTGCTGTGGTATTTATTATTACTGCTCATTTTTACAATTACAGGTTGTGCCATAAAAGCAAATGTGTATCTCCGCACCACACGCACTAATAAGGCAACAAATTTCCTATCTTGTTATATTAAAAACTTAACCATGAAAAAAGCTGCATTTTTTCTTGCTGCATTTATATTTATCAGCGTTGCATTGCATGCACAATCAAAAGATGAACAAGCCATCAGGAGCGCAATGGCCGAACAACTGGTTGCCTGGAACACCGGCGACATTGATCGTTTTATGCATACCTACTGGCAAAGTGATTCCTTACAATTCATTGGCAAAAGCGGTATTACTTATGGCTGGCAAAAAACACTGGAGAATTATAAAAAAGGATATCCTGATACTGCGGCTATGGGCAAACTGGATTTTAATATTCTTGAAGTAAAAAGATTATCAGTATTGTATTACTTCGTAACAGGTAAATGGCATTTAACCCGCAGTATTGGTAATGTGGGCGGATATTATACTTTACTATTTAAAAAAATTAAGAACAGGTGGGTTATTGTGGTGGATCATAGTAGTTAATTGGTTTACTGGTTAATTAGTTAATTAGTTTAGTCGTTAATTAGTGAAATAGTCTCGAAATGAAAAGCTTGCTAACCAGTAGCCAAGTAAACTAATAAACCAATCAACTAATTACAACCGCCATTTGCGTCTTAAATGAATGATAAGCCAAACAAGGCTTGCGGCAGAGAGAGTATAAAAAAGATAATTGGTCCAGTTGGGATGGTTTATAAAAAAAGCATAGTCTTTGTAAAAACCAAAGAAAACATTCAACATCATCCACAACAGTACAATGGATATGGTTTGCAATATCCTTACTAAAAATTCTCTTGTTTCGTCTTCAATACCCATTTTGTCCTCATCCCCTAATGAGGGTGTGAAGTAGTATAAAATTAATACAATAGCAGCAGATTATTTCAGCAGCAGGTTTTTAAAATCAGTGCTGTCGCCATTAAAAACATTAAAATCAACATAAGCATCTATGCCATTTACGTGGCCAGTTTCATTGTGTTGCCAAAACAGCCATTTGCGTTTTATCCTGGGTTTATCCTGCACCAGGTAATGTGCTACCCAAAGCGGGTAATCATCAAACTTGCCGGCTAAAAAATTATCGTAAAAATCTACATTAGTGTAAATAACGGGTTTTACTTTATACTGGTTTTCTATCATCACCAGCCAGTCTTTGGCTCTTTGCTGTATATCGGTAATGGACGCCCCGTTTGCCTGTTCAATATCCAGTACTGGTGGCATATCGCCTTTTTCAAGCGTAACGGTTTGAATAAAATTTTCTGCCTGTGCTTTGCCGCTTTTGCTGGATATAAAAAAATGATAGGCGCCCCTGGGAATATTTGCTTCCCTGGCTTTTACCCAGTTTCTCCGGTAAGCTGCATCCACATTATTCAACCCTTCGGTGGCTTTAATAAATGTAAACCCGATCTTAACATTCTTGTCCTGCATGGTACTTACATCATCCCAGTCAATTGCAGCCTGGTGGCGGCTTACATCAATACCATGAATAGCATAATTCACCGGCAAAGGAATACCAAATGCGGGATAGCGCACAAATTTTGGCCGGTTAAGGTAATTGGTAATTAAATAAATGGCAAGGACTGCTGCAGAAAGATAAATTACAGATACAACGATAATTTTAAAAACAGTTTTCTTTTTTTTTGCCACAACTTTACTAGTTGCCGCAAAGTACAGTAATGTTATTTGATAAAGAAAATTGTTTTGCCGCTGATTACACCAATTAACACAAATTATACATTTCGCAGGCAGTTGTAACAGTTAGTTACTTCAGCAATTTCTTTACATATTTAAAACCGTCACTGGTTTTTATCTGCAACTCATATATGCCGGCTGCAAGGTTTTGCGATGGTATTTCCAAATATTCAGCACCACTCACCAGTGCCGCATTTGTACTGTATACCAGCTGACCAATCGCATTGTGTAAAGTGATGTTTACTGATGCTGCTGTAAAATTTCTTAAGAAAATATAAAACTGTTTTTGGATGGGATTGGGAAATACCTGTACCAGGTTTCTACCACTAACCACATCTGGTACTTTGGCAGCCGTATTATTGCGGCAGATCAACCAATAATCGGGATCTATTAAAACAGTATCCGCCACAAAACCAATATTCTTTATAAATATTTCGCCATTGGTTTTATTATCCAGCACAATTGTTTTTTCGGTAGTGGCATTTTTAAATTTCAGTGCTACCGGCAGCGCAAAAAAACTTACTGATGGGTCGGATGTGGTTTGGCTCATTTTTATTTTTACATAGCTGCTGCCCAATTGCGTCCACTCCACATGGTAACTCGGGTAGCCCTGTCCTTTATACCAGCTGTTAAAAAAATCTGTAAGGTCCTGTTTGCTTTCTTCTTCCAGGTGTCTTTTTAAATCGGCCGTTCTTGCAAAATTGTAAATGACTTTTGGATCTTTCTGGTAACTTCTTAAAGCCCTGAAAAAAGCAGAGTCGCCCAATTTCCATCTTAACATGTATAACAAGTGAGAACCTTTGTTATAACTTAACCGACTGTCAAATATCCTTCCTACATTGGTGGTATCATCAACCCATACCGATCCTCCGGGTTTTGATGTGATATAATCAATTTCGCTTTTCCTGTTGGCTATTTTTGTTGCAGGGTATTTGTTCTCGTTATAAAAACTGGCCAGGTGTGTGGCAAAACCTTCGTTCAGCCAAATATCTGCCCAGCTGCCGCAGGTAATTTTATCGCCAAACCATTGATGGCCCAGTTCATGCGCTATTAATGCTTCGCCAATGTTAACTATAAAAGTAGAAGTCTGGTGTTCCATCCCCCCGCCCCAGCCAAATTGCACATGCCCGTATTTTTCTTTTATAAAAGGATAATCACCAAATGTATTGTGGTATAATTGCAATGCATCCAGCACATTTTGTGTACCGCTTTGAAAAGAAGCCAGGCTTTCGGGATAGCAGTAAGTTTGCATGGGCAGTGTAATATTGCCCAACTGAACAGAATTATTAAACACCGAGTAATTAGTAACAGCAAAGCAAACCAGGTACGAAGCTATAGGATAGCGGTGTTTCCAATGGGTAACTTTTTTTGTACCGCCTGCAATAAGGGTTTCACTTTGGAATAAACCATTAGATGCGGCTTTATACTGTGCAGGTGCTGTAACAATCACATCAATTGAATCTGCCTTATCATCCAGTCCGTTTTTGCAGGGCCACCAGTCCCTGGCACCGTAAGGCTCACTCAGGCTCCACATAACGGGAACGCCTGCATGCTGATCCTGGATAAATGATCCAAAACCGGTATTAGGAGGAACTCCTTTGTAATAGATGCTTACAGAATCGAGCGTGCCGGCATTTATTTGTGATACAAAATTTACTTGTACAGTATTGTTTGCCTGCTGCTGTGTAAGCAATACATTGCGTTGCTTAACACTATCCACCACCAGCGGGCTCATAAGGTCTAATACGATTGATGTTGCAGGATCTGAAACCACAAAGTAAACAGTAACCTTTCCTGTTATGTACCTTATTGCAGGGTCTACTTCCCATTCGCAGCGGTAATATTTAACATCAAAAGCAGATGCTGCGGTAAGCAAACTACTGGTTTGTTCCACCCTTGTATGGGCCAATTGTTCTGCAAGGGCAATTTCCTTTACCTGCTTGCAATAATCAGCCGGCTGCTGTGCATTAGCCTTAAAAACAATACAGAAAAAAAATAGTAGAGTAAAACGCATATGTATAAGTAGTTAAGTAGTAATCAATCTATGTATTACAAAGTTCTTAAAGTTTTGTGAACGGGCAATAAAGCTTTTTCCTGCCCGTTTTAAATATTCCTGTTCATTTATTAACGAACCCAACCGGCAATTATTTCAACTATGATAAAAAGCAATTCTCACGTTCGCAAAATCTGCAGCGCTGGTTTTATTTTGTTCAGCTTTGCTTTTGTACCTGTAAAAGCACAGGTAAAGAAAGACAGCTCTAAGAAGTTATTGGTTGCAAAGCTTAGTAAAAAAGAAACGCCTGCAATTGTAATTAAAGAAGCCAATGTTGTTTACCCCGACCTGCTTTGCGGCAACGAAGAACAAACCCTGGATTATGTTGAAAGATTTTCTGCCAGCAGGAGAGCTTACCTGGTTCGCACGTATAACAAAGGCAAAAAATTCTTTCCAAAAGCTGCTGCCATTTTATCCAAACACAACATTCCGCATGAGTTTGAAGTATTATTAGCATTAGAAAGTGCGTTTAATGCCAATGCAGTTTCCAGGGCAGGTGCTGTAGGGTATTGGCAAATTATGGATGAAGTAGCAAGGGAATATGGTTTAAAATATGCAAGGCGTATGAGTGCTGCAGAAAGGAAAAGGGAAATAAGACTGGCTAAGGCAATTGCTAAAAAAGAACATAAAAGATACAGGCCGGTTACTATTAAAGATGAAAGAAAGAATTTTGATAAAGCAACTTACGCAGCTGCCCGTTATTTAAGAGACCGCTGCCGTAACCTGGATAATAATTACCTGCTGGTGGTGGCTAGTTATAATTGTGGCGTAGGTAATGTGTGGAATGCTATGGAAAAATCAGGTAAAACAAATCCCGACTTTTGGGATATCAAAAGCTATCTGCCTGCCGAAACCAGGAGTTATGTAATGAACTTTATTGCATTGAATGTGATCTTTAATAACTACGACAAATTTACCAGTAACACGCTTTGTTTCAGGCCTGTAACAGTTAAGCCAAACAAGCTGGAAGAGAATATGAGTGACGAGCCGGATGAAGCTGAATCCTTGAATGATAAATAATAAATAGTCTTTTAATAAACTCACTAGCCAGTACTTTTGTGCTGGCTTTTATTTTATAAATATTTTCCCATGAAAAGATTACTTAAAGTTGCCGGTATAATTTGCGGTATAATTTTCATACTATTAGTTGCCGCCAGGTTAACTGGCGTATTGCAATTTTATAAGATCCCAACTCCATCAAGCGAACCCACCATTAAAGTTGGAGAACGTATAATGGTTAGCAACTTAAAAAAAATATTACCCGGACGGTTCATTATTTTTATCAATAAGTACGAAGACTCTTTGAATGCTACTTATATGCAGGATTTTAAACCCGGCACCATTTATTTACACAGGCTTTGTGGTATACCGGGTAATGTACTTCAAATGAAAGATGCCGTGTTATTTGTTAACGGGGTAAACTTTGATGAAGAGTTGAATTTGAAAAATGAATTTGAAATTAGCGCAGCAAACTTCAACGACATTATAGAAGAAACTGATAAAACTGAAGGCAGTTACAAGGGAGTTTACCCAACACAGGATTCAATATTAATAGCGTTTGACAGAACACAAATAAAAAAATACCAGCCTAAACTAAAGCTCATACCATTTATAATTAAGGATACAACCAATGGGCCCTTTAAATGGTTGAATGAAAACACCACCTGGACAGCAGATAATTTTGGCCCCCTCGTTATTCCTGCTGATTGCTATTTTGTAATAGGTGATAACCGGCACAACGCATTAGATTCAAGATATTTTGGCTTTATAAAAGCCGCAGATATTAAAGGTGTGGTATTAAACAAATAACTTTTAATCAGCGTACCTTTGCCCCATGCCCCAGTTCAATTGGAATGATAGTACCAACTTATTAAGCAAGCTTACTCCAAGGCGTTTTTATAACGGCATTAAAGTACTCAGCAGTTTTTATATCAGTCGCCTGTTAAATAAGCCGGTGCAATGGGGGTATCCTGTTTCTATTTCTTTTGAACCTACTACCAGTTGCAACCTCCGCTGCCCCGAGTGCCCGAGTGGTTTGCGCCAGTTCACGCGGCCAACGGGTATGTTACAAAAAGATTTTTTCAGGGATACCATTGATGATATTCATAAAGAGTTGTTGTACCTTATTTTTTATTTCCAGGGAGAGCCTTATTTAAATCCCGATTTTTTAGAGATGGTGAAGTATGCAGCATCAAAAAAAATTTACACGGCTACTTCCACCAATGCACATTATTTAAATGATGATAATGCAAAACGTACGGTGGAAAGTGGTTTGGACCGTTTGATCATTTCTATCGATGGCACCACGCAGGATGTGTACCAGCAATACCGTGTGGGTGGCAATCTTACCAAAGTAATTGAAGGTGCAAAAAATATTGTTAAATGGAAGAAAACATTAAACAGCAAAACACCTTTTATATTCTTCCAGTTTTTAGTAGTGCAACCCAATGAACACCAGGTAGAAGACATTAAGCGTTTGGCTAAAGAAGTGGGCGTGGATGAAGTACGGTTTAAAACTGCCCAGGTATATGATTATGAAAATGATCCTAACAAATTAATTCCTGTAACGGATAAGTATAGCCGCTATAAAAAAAATGCTGATGGCACTTACACTGCAAAAAACAAACTAGCTAACCATTGCTGGAAGTTGCAGCACGCCAATGTTATTACCTGGGATGGTTTGGTGGTGCCCTGTTGTTTTGATAAAGATGCTATGCACCAGTTAGGGAATTTAAAAAACCAGTCTTTTAAAGAGATCTGGCACAATGATAATTATAAGCAATTCAGAAGAGAGTTAATGAAAAGCCGTAAAAATATCGACATCTGTTCCAATTGCAGCGAGGGTGCTTCGGTTTGGAAAGATTAAGGGACTTAGTAAAGGCTGAAAATTTGTACATTCACAATATGCCGTCATCAACATTCAATAACCAGTTAAGGCAGGTCATCCTGCTTTTGATCATTATCCTGCTGGCTATTTTATTACTTAAACAGCTGTATATTTTTTTACCCGGATTTTTAGGTGCTGTTACTTTGTATATTCTCTTTCGTGAATGGTATAACCGGCTTACCATCATAAAAAAATGGAGCAAAACATGGACTAGTTTGTTGTTTGTTTTTTCTGGCCTTATCATTATTGCCATACCTATTTATTTTTCCGCTACACTGCTTACCAGCAAAGTATCGGGGGTTGTAAATAACCCGGGAGAAATACTGGCAGATGCAAAATTGGTGAGTGCAAAAATTCATACCCTTACCGGCATTGAATTATTATCTGATGACAACCTGGCTACTTTTCAAAAAAAGGCAGCCACTTTTGTGCCTTCCATATTAAACAGTTCGGCCAATATTTTAAGCAATTTCGCCATCATGTTCTTCCTGTTGTATTTCCTTTTAAAAAATGGCAGGCTGGTAGAAAAGTTTTTGCATAAGTTCATTCCGCTTAAAGAAGAAAATATTGACCTGCTGAGCAGGGAAACCAAAAACATGATCAAGGCTAACGCCATTGGTATACCGGTACTGGCCATAATACAGGGTATTATTGCAGCTATCGGCTATAGCATTTTTGGAATCAAAGACTGGGGTCTCTGGGGTTTTTTAACAGGCATTTTTTCTATGGTGCCTATTGTGGGTACAGCCGTAATCTGGGTACCACTTACATTATATTTATTTGCTACCGGCCAATCGGGTGCCTCTCTCGGTTTGCTGATCTATGCTGTAGTGCTGATTACCAACGCCGATTATGCAGCAAGGTTAACCGTTCTTAAAAGGTTGATAGATGTGCACCCTTTAATTACTATTTTTGGGGTAATTGTAGGTATCGGGCTGTTTGGTTTTTGGGGCGTTATTTTTGGTCCTTTATTGATAAGCTATTTTATTATTTTGGTAAAAATTTATATCAACGAGTTTACTGCAAAACCAATAGCTACAGTACCTTCTTCAAAAGATTAATATTCTATTTATGGGCATACAGGAAGACATCAACCAATCGAAATTCCGGAACGAATACCAGAAAGCCAGTATCAACATTATTTACACTTTTAACTGGATGACGGAACAGGTGAAAAATTTGTTTGAGAAGCACGGGCTTACATCACAGCAGTTTAATATCCTGCGTATTTTACGTGGCGCCGGCCAACCGCTTTCTACTTTACAAATACGCCAGCGTATGCTGGATAAAATGAGCGATACCAGCCGCATTGTAGACCGCCTTATAGTAAAAGGGTTGGTAAAAAAAGGTACTTCTAAAGTTGATAAACGCCTGGTGGATGTTTCCATCACCGATAAAGGAAAGAAATTATTGGCTAAGCTGGATAACCACCAGGATGAAATGGATGCCGTGCTGAGTAATCTTACTGACGGTGAGGCAAAGACGCTGAATAAGCTGCTGGATAAGATCCGTGAATCTAAATAATCACAATCATTACCGATGAAATGTTTCTCTTTTATTATTGTATTGCTTTGTTATTGCCTGCGTCCCAACGTTTCTACCGCACAAGGCAAACCCGAGTTCCGTGGCGTATGGGTTGCTACTGTTGATAATATCGACTGGCCTTCAAAGGGGAATTATAATACCGATTCACAAAAAGTGGAGTTTATAAAATTGCTGGATATGCACAAAGCCAATGGTATGAATGCCATGATAGTACAGATCCGCCCTGCAACAGACGCTTTTTATCCCTCGCAATATGAACCCTGGAGCGAATGGCTTACTGGTAAACAAGGCCAGCCGCCTGTTCCCTATTATGACCCACTGGCCTTTATGATCGCTGAAACGCATAAACGCGGCATGGAGTTTCATGCGTGGATGAATCCTTACCGTGCAGTATTCAATATCAACAAGTCGCTTGTTGCAGCAACGCATATTACCCGTTTGCACCCCGATTGGTTTTTAAATTACGGCGATAAAAAATATTTCGACCCAGGCAATAAAGAGGTACAGCAATATGTAACCCGTGTAGTAACGGATGTGGTTACCCGCTATGATGTGGATGCCATTCATTTTGATGATTACTTTTATCCCTACCGCATTGCGGGGCAAGAATTTCCTGATGATGCCAAATTCCAGCAATATGGTAATGGTATGGACAAAGGCGACTGGAGAAGAAGCAATACCGATTCTATTATTTTTATGCTGAGCAGGGCAATAAAAAAAGCCAATCCAAAATGCCAGTTTGGTATTTCTCCATTTGGTGTGTGGCGCAATATTGATAAGGACCCTGTAAATGGCAGCAACACCCGGGCAGGCCAAACCAATTATGATGACTTGTATGCTGATATTTTATTGTGGTTAAAAAACGGTTGGATAGATTATGTGGCACCGCAAATTTATTGGGAGTTTGAACAAAAGAATGCTCCTTATAAAGCAGTATTGGATTGGTGGAGTACGCATACTTATGGTAAAAATTGTTACGTCGGTTTAGGCATATACAAAGCTGGTAGTAATGCTTACTGGAGAGATATTACCCAATTGCCCCGGCAAATAGAAGTTTTACGCAATACGCCTAATATACAAGGCATGATATTTTTCAGCAGTAAAAGTTTTGAAAAAAACCCTAATGGCTGGAGCGATAGTTTACGATTAAATTATTTTGCTGTGCCGGCAAAAACGCCAACGGCAAACTAACTCGTCCTCGTCTCTGACGAGGATGAGTTGGTTGCAAGTCTTTGACTTGCAATTTTGAGACAAAGTCTCAAAACCATTGCATCCTCGTCAGAGACGAGGACGAGTAAAATTGTTTACCTTTGTCCGGCGATAAAGGCCTGCTTTAAGGCATTATCAATTATTCATTTTCTCATTATCAATTATTTTTTATGCCCGGTTTTGAATTATGGAGCGATGCAGAACGCAAACACGTTACCGATGTTATTGAAACAGGAATTCTGATGCGTTACAATTTTGATGGCCCACGCAAAGGCATTTGGAAAGCCAAAGAACTGGAGCAGGAAATATGTAACCGCATCGGTAGTAAATATGCACAATTGGTGTGCAATGGTACCGCTGCATTAACAACAGCATTAAGTGCTTTAGGTGTGGGTTATGGTGATGAAGTGATCATGCCTGCTTTTACATTTGTAGCAAGTTTTGAGTCGGTACTAAGCGTTGGTGCTGTACCGGTATTGGTAGATATTGATGATACGCTTACGCTTGACCCTGTTGCGGTACGCAATGCTATTACTGATAAAACAAAAGTGATCATGCCTGTACACATGTGCGGCGCTATGGCAGACCTGGACGCATTACAGGCCATCTGCAAAGAACATAAATTGTTTTTACTGGAAGATGCCTGCCAGGCTTTTGGCGGCTCCTACAAAGGAAAAAAATTAGGTACTATTGGAGATGCCGGCACTTTTAGTTTTGATTTTGTAAAAACAGTTACCTGTGCCGAAGGCGGTGCAATAATCACTAATAACAAAGACGTGTATATTAAATGCGATGGCTACAGCGATCATGGACATGATCATGTTGGTAACGACCGTGGCGCAGAACCGCATCCATTTATTGGTTACAATTTCAGGATAAGCGAATTGCATGCTGCAGTAGGCCTGGCACAAATAAAAAGGCTCGATGATTTTTTAGCTATCCAGAAAAAAAATCATGCGGCATTAAAAAATATTTTAGCTACCGTTCCGGAAATAAGTTTTAGAAGAATACCTGATGCTGAAGGAGACAGTTGCACTTTCCTTAGCTGGAGTTTACCAACAGCAGAGATCACCAATGCTGTTGTAGAAGAAATGAAAGCGCAGCAAATTTTAGCAGGCAATTTTTATTACTACAATAATAACTGGCATTATATCCGCAAATGGGATCATCTTAAAAATTCTGTTACACTTAATGCATTAAGCCCAGAGCTGAAAGAAAAGGTAAAACATCATGCCAATAAAGATTTCAGTGCCAGCGATGCTATCATCAGCCGTAATATTTCTTCCTTAATCAATTTAAGCTGGACTGAAGAACAGCTAAAAGAAAAAGGAGAAAAAATGGTGGCAGCGGTTAAGAAAGTATTGAGTAAACAGGTGGTAAATGCGTAAGTGATTACTACTCTTTTTTATCGATCCTTAATTTATTTTTCAGGAACTCTTCCAGTCTGTCCGCTAATGATGTTGCAGATTCACCGGCAACAGTGGTAAAGTTGCTGAGCGCTTTCGCAACTGTATCCATTAAAAAATTGTACCTGGAAAAATTTTCGGCCAGTATTGTTTTATCTTTTGTTTCCCAATAATTGCCTTCATCGGATAATTCAAAAACAGAAAAGTATTTATCTTTCAAATATTGCAGCAAGTTTATTATTGCCATGTGTGCATCCATTCCTGCAAATTGAGTTTTAGTACTCACTACCTCAACCATTAAATCATTTGTTTCAGGATTATTATAAAGCAGTTTTATAAAAGAACATAATCTGCCCGATGGAAAAAAAGTTAGCGAAACAGGTTCGCTGTCTTTAGGTGAAAAGCTAATGCCTTTCAGGTCTTCTATTTTGTAATTAATGAAGGCCGGATCTTTAAGATGTGCTGTATCATTCGCATGATTTTTTGGAGTAAAGATGGTATACTCCCACTCCATACTTTTACAGATATCTTTTACTTCAATAATTAGTTCATCTGCTAACAAATAATCTTTGATGGTTCCACTGTAGTGTATTGATAATCCCATAACCGTTGTTTAGAAAGTTTTAAATGCATTCGGCTTCCCTTCCATCCAGTCGCATTGCTGCACACTGCCCAGCCGGAACTTAAAAGGAATCTTTGTTACCTTTTCCAGTTGCAATTCCCGTTTGCAAAAGAAGCCAAAATTTTGTGTGTAATAGTTGGGGCTTATCAAAGCATAAGAAACAGGGCTTGTAATAGCCGGGGGTTTGTTAAATGTTAAAGGAAATGGTCTTGAAACGGGTCTTTTATAATTAAATATTGTCAGTCCGGCATTTGGGGTTTTATTAAAAGCTGGCTTCGTTATATGTAATTCATTGACTGTCAGTGTATTTTTGGTATTATTTTGAGCGAAAGCACTTTTCCCCACAAAAATCATGCAGAAAAATAAAAATTTAGCATTTTCGTTCATAATTCTTCTAAGTTTGTAATTAAATTTACACTTTATTATTAACAGGTACGTTTATTTGGCCGTTAAAGTTTGGATTTTAAAAAGACGTTGTAAAGCAGTATTACGTTGCAAGTAACAGTCCAAAAACCAATTGGCGTATCAATAATTACTAAACCGCAACTAGAGGAAACCGAACTATGGCTTTAAGTCAGGGACTATACCAAAAACAATTACAAAAGCTGTCGCCTCAGCAAATTCAGCTGATGAAGCTGCTGCAGGTGCCTACTGCCATTTTAGAAGAACGTATTAAAGAAGAAATGGAAGAAAATCCGGCGCTGGAACAGACCGAGGAAGATCATAAAGATGAATATGATGAAACCAACGACGAATTTAAAGACTCCGAAGATGATTTTGAAGCTGATGGCAGCGAAGATGATTACGGCAATTTAGACATCAGCGAATATGTGAATGAAGGCGATGATGAAGTGGGTGATTATAAATTACGAGATGAAAATTATCCCGAGATTGATGACGGTAAAGTGATACCACATAAAGTAGAAGTGGGTTTTAACGAACTGATGCTGGAACAACTGGGCCAGCTAAATCTAAACGATCATCAGCAAAAAATTGCTGAACAGATCATCGGCAACCTGGATGATGATGGTTATTTACGCAGGGAAATATCATCCATCGTAGATGACCTTGCTTTCCGGCAGAATATTATTACCACTGAAGATGAAATAGGACAATTAGTTTTACAGATACAACAGTTTGACCCGGCGGGTATTTGTGCCCGTAACCTTCAGGAATGTTTACTGTTGCAATTGGAAAGAAAATTAGACGAAGGCAAACATGTGGAAATGGCAATGAAGGTGCTGGAAAAATACTTTGATGAGTTTACCAAAAAACATTACGAAAAAATTCAGCGTGGTTTAAGTATCAATGATGATCAGTTAAAAGAAGTCATTAAACAGATTGTTAAGTTAAATCCAAAACCTGCCGGCAATATCGGCGAAACCAACAAAGGTGAGAGCTATGTGATCCCCGATTTTTTTATTGTGAACAACAATGGTAAGCTGGAACTTTCGCTTAACAGTAAAAATGCTCCTGACCTGCGCATTAGCGAAGGCTACCGCGATATGCTGAAAGATTATGAACGCGGCAGCAAAAAAGATAAACGGCAAAAGGAAGCGGTATTCTTTATCAAACAAAAGATTGATGCAGCCAAATGGTTCATTGATGCCATTAAACAACGGCAGAATACTTTACTGAATACCATGGAAGCCATTATGAATTACCAGCGTGAGTTTTTTATCACTGGTGATGAAACTGAATTAAGGCCCATGATCTTAAAATACATTGCAGAAGCTACTAATCTTGATATATCTACGGTTAGCCGTGTGGCCAACAGCAAATTTGTACAAACGGAATTTGGTACTTACCGGCTTAAATTTTTCTTCAGTGAAAGTTTGCAAACAGAAAGTGGTGAAGAAGTAAGTACAAGGGAAGTTAAAAAAATATTGAGTGACCTGATTGGAGAAGAAAGCAAAAAACATCCGTTGAGTGATGAACGCCTCACAGAATTATTACAGGAAAAAGGTTACAATATTGCACGGCGCACCGTTGCCAAGTACAGGGAGCAACTGAATATTCCGGTTGCCCGATTAAGAAAAGAATTATGATGAAACAGACGACAGACGGCAGACGACGGACGACGGACAATGGACCACAGACAACAGACAATGCTCAGTCGTCCGTGGTCTATGGTCGGTGGTCAGTGGTCAGTATCCTGGCGCATTTTTTTTCTTATGTTTTTCATCCTTTGTTTGTGCCATTGTATGCTATTGCATTTTTGGCTTTTTTGCATCCCTCCTATTTTTCCGGATTTACGATGAGAGAAAAATACTGGTTGTTAGCTAGTGTAACATTGAATACTGTTATTTTTCCAGCCTTTGCCGTATTGCTGATGAAGGGCCTTGGCTTTATTAAATCAGTTTTTTTACGCACACAGCAAGACAGGATCGGGCCCTATTTATCCAGTATGATTTTTTATTTCTGGGCGGCCTGGGTGTTTTTTAAAACAGAACCTCAGCTGGCACTTATCCTGCCTTCTTTTATGACAGGCGTTTTTCTTACTACCGTTGTGGGTTTATTATCCAATATTTATTTCAAGATCAGCATGCATGCCATGGGCATGGGCGGGTTACTGGGCTTGTTTCTTATCATCATGCTGTACAATACCATGTGGATGGCATGGCCTTTAAGCATCGCTTTATTAATTACCGGTATTGTTTGTACCTCCCGTTTAATTGTTAGCGATCATTCTCCAAAAGAAATTTACTGGGGTTTATTCTTTGGCCTGTTTTGCCAGTTTGCAGCAGGGGTTTTTATTCTTTAAGTATATCGAAAATTCTTTTCGATCAATGTACATCGAAATTTTATTTCGATCATTCCTGTATCGAAAAGAATTTTCGATGTACGATGTACCTAAAAAAAGAATACCCACCTTTCGGTAGGGTATCTTTCTCCTGTTGTGCCTAACAATAAAAACTTTAAACTGTAGATTGAAAAAAGCTTAACTGTTTAGTATTTTTGAAGCCTTGCAATATTTTTTTGTAGGGTGATATAAGAACATGCAACTGCCATCTTTTATTACGTCTATTATTTGTTTGCTCATTTTTTCCGGTACTGCAGGGCAGCCATAGCTCCTTCCCAGGAAACCGTTGCTGTTTAAAAAACTTTCATCAGCATACTCTGCGCCATGCATTACAATGGCTCTTTTTAATGCTTTATCATTAATCCCTTTTTCGCATCCCTTCAATTTTAAAGAATACCCGTTATCTCCATTGTAGGTGTTCAGTGTAATGAAAAATCCTAAACTTGATTTGTGAGATTCACCTGAATTAGAAAAATTGGTAGCATATTCAAGACCCGAGTTTCTTCCATGTGCCACCAGTGTATTAAATAAAATTTTTCCATCGTTCATATCCAGTACATACAACCTTTTTTGAGAGGAAGGTTTGCTGTAATCAACTATAGTGAGCACATTGGGATTGTTCAATAATTTTTTTCCCAGCAGGTAATTATATCCTTTAATAGCTTCTTTAAAAGCTTGCTCTGCTATGCCTGCCGCATTTAAATTCCATGCTGCATACTGGTTTACAGTGGGCGTTATTGACACCAAATCAGCATACACCTGCTTAACAGTTATTGTATTTCCAAAAAGTGGAGAGGACGTATTTGCCATCAGCAACAAGACTGGCAAAAGCGCCATTGCGTTACGGATTAATCTCATTCTTTGTGGGTTTTCTGTTGGATACTTCTAGTTTCTTAAGCACGTATATAAATCGTTTATTTCAGTGCTTTTATTGTGTAAATAAGTTAAAGAAATTAAATTTAATTTTTTGGCATATTAAAACACCGTAAATGTACGTAGGAGCTTTACCCGCAATGAGTTGCAAGCATTTATGTTTTGTAGTACCAGTGCTACAAAACGGTCGAAAATAAGCTGTTAAAAAACCAGGTTACAGGTACTCACTTTAAAAAAAATACTTGTTTAAAGGGCAAAAAAAAAGTATCTTTTAAGTGGCAACCATACCGTAAGTTTTTACGATTGTTATACATAATGCATATAAAAATTAATTTTTGTTAACTGCCGACGAATTAAACCTTCAAATAAGGGGCTGCGCCCTTAACCAGAGAGAGAGTCAAAAAAAACTATACAACTCCTTCTACGGATATGCCATGTCTATATGCGATCGCTACACCAGCAGGGATGAAGATGCATCTGAAATACTAAATGATGGCTTCCTGAAAATTTTTAAAGAAATACACCAGTTTAAGCCTGCCTATGCCGATGTGGTAAGTTCTTTTAAAGGCTGGCTAAGAAAGATCATGGTGTACACTGCAATAGATCATTTTAGAAAAAACAACAAACACAAGAATGTAATAGAACTGGATACTGCTGTGGTACATTTACCCGTACAAGAAGAAACTGCCTTTGAAAAAATTTCTTATGATGAGATCATACGGTTTATACAAGATCTTTCGCCGGGATACCGCACGGTACTCAATCTTTTTATAGTAGAAGGATTTAGCCATGAGGAAATTGCCAAACAGCTCGGTATTTCGGTAGGCACATCAAAATCCAATCTTGCAAAAGCAAGGAAGCAGTTACAAAAGATATTATTCAACCAAAATAAAACATTCATAGCGCAAAATGCCTGATGAAGAGATCATAGATAAGCTTGTGAAAGATGCCGCTAACCAGCACCACCCTCCTTATGACGATACGGCATGGGGAAAGATGGAAGTTTTACTTGACAAGCATCTGCCGCAAAATAAAGACAGGAGGAGACCGATCTTCTTTCTGTTGTTATTTTTATTGCTGGGCGGCGGCGCAGTATTTTTTGCGGTGGAGAATGCACAGAAAAATAATAACAATACTACTGCAACTGCTGGTAACGCTGCAGGTGAAAAAAAATCCGGCACCCCTGCGGCACCTGTAA
>Ga0068859_100000936_pt1 | contig 29958 bp, 25 predicted proteins | sample KBSSwiS22_FD_66585 | JGI IMG/M metagenome (GOLD analysis project Ga0068859, IMG submission 66585) | Switchgrass rhizosphere microbial communities from Kellogg Biological Station, Michigan, USA - KBS Switchgrass S2-2 | ecosystem: Host-associated > Plants > Roots > Rhizosphere > Soil ...
GATGCGCTCGGACGTCGTGCTCCTCGACGATAAGGGCGAGCGCATCGGCCAAGTCGTCCTCGGCGGACGTGCCGACAAAGGCATGCCGCCATTCATGCTGATGCCGGCGCAGATCTCCGACATCGCCTCCTTTCTTCATAGTCTCCCGGTCAGCAGCCGCACCGGCGAGCGTCAGGTGAACATCGTCGTCGGCAATGCCGACGCCGGCCGCGCGCTGTTCCAGGCGAAATGCACTGCGTGCCATTCACCGACTGGCGATCTGCAGGGTGTCGGCAATCGCTTTGCGGATCCAAAGCTCCTGCAGCAGACCTGGTTACTCCCTGGCACTGGCGGCACACGCGGCGGCGGCCAGCCGCGACCTTCACCACCGATCACCGCCGTCGTGACGATGGCGAACGGCCAGAAGGTCGAAGGGACGCTCAATCGCATCGACGATTTCATGGTGTCGTTGAAGATGGCCGATGGCACCTATCGGACCTTCCGGACAGAGGGGGCCAACGCGCCGAAAGTGGAACTCCGCGATCCGCTGAAGGGCCACCGCGATCTGCTGCTGACCTACAGCGACGACGACATTCACAACGTCACCGCGTTTCTCGTCACGCTCAAGTAAAGCGATATGAAGAGACTGCTGCTTACCGCACTCCTGTTCGGTGCGTCGGTGATCGCCGCGGCGCAACAAGGCCTCGACCCCGCGTCGATCAACAAGCCGCTAGGCGATTCGTGGCCGACCTACTCGGGTGACTACACCGGGCGCCGTTACAGCTCGCTGACGCAGATCAATCAGACGAACGTCAAGCACCTCACGCTCGCCTGGATGCGCCGGCTGACGAACGGGCCAGGCCCGGGCGGACCGCGTGGCCCGAGAGACGCGGAGATCATCATCAGCGGTGAAGCCGATGGCAGTGTCACGGTCGCCGGCCCCACGCAGATCAAAGGTTCGATCCTCAGTGTGAACGGCGTCCTCTACGTGACGACGCCCGACAACACGTGGGCGCTCGACGCCAACGATGGCCACGAGCTGTGGCACTACTTCTGGAAGACGAAGGGCGGCACCCACATCGGCAACCGCGGCGTGGGCATGTGGGGGAATTACCTCTTCTTCGTGACGCCGGACGATTATCTCGTCTCTGTTGACGCGAGGACGGGCAAGGAGCGGTGGCACCGCGAATTCAGTCCGTTCAGCCAGCAGTACTTCTCGACGATGGCGCCCATCGTCATCGGCAACCACGTGCTGGTCGGGACGAGCAACGATCTCGATGCGCCCGGATGGCTCGAATCATTCGATCCTCAGACGGGCAAGACGCAGTGGAAGTGGTACGTCACGCCGCAGAACGAAGGCGACCCCGGACTCGACACCTGGAAGAACCTGGACGCCGCGCGTCACGGCGGCGGACATCCGTGGGTGCCAGGCTCCTACGATCCCGAGACACACCTCTATATCTTCGGCACCGGCAACCCCACCCCGGCCTACACGTCACAGACGCGAGGCGAAGGCGACAACCTGTTCACCTGCGCGCTTGTCGCCATCAACGTCGATACCGGCAAGATGGCGTGGTACTACCAGACTTCACCGCACGACACACACGACTGGGATTCGGCGCAGACGCCGATCCTCGTCGACACCATGGTTGAGGGGCAGCGTCGCAAGCTGGTGCTCACCGCGAGCCGTAACGGGTTTTACTTTACCGTTGACCGTATGACCGGCCAGCACGTCGTCACGTCGAAGTTCTCGGAGACGGCGAACTGGGCGAAAGGACTCAACGAGTCGGGACAGCCGGTGCGGAATCCGGCGAAGGACTATCACGTTGGGGGCGCGCTCGTTTCAGGCGCCAATCAAGGCGCGACGAACTGGCCACCGCCCGCCTACAGCCCCGACACCGGCCTGTTCTATCTCCCGGCGTCCGACACCTACGCGATGTACTACCTGACCGAACTCGATCCTCGCGGTGCGATGGGGCTCGGAGGGAAGGACGAGCGAAGTGTCGGCACCGTTGGCAGCTACCTGATGGCGATCGATCCGAAGAGCGGCAAGATCGCGTGGAAGCATAAGTACCGCACTGTGGCCGAAGGACGCGGACAGGGACTGCTGACGACGGCAGGCAGGCTACTGTTCGGCGGCGACCCGGACGGAAACTTCGTCGCGTACGACGTCGCTAACGGCAACCCGCTCTGGCATGCGGCGACCGGCCAGGTGTCGAACGCGCCGGAAACCTACATGGTGGATGGACGCCAGTATGTGCTCGTCGCGGCGGGCGACACGCTGTTTGCGTTCACGGTGAATCCGTAGCGCCGGTCCGCCTGAAGGCGGACCCCGCCGATGTCGGTAGGTGCGGCTTAGCCGGATGTCGGTGGGGTCCGGCTTTAGCCGGACCTTGCGGAGGACAGGATGACGATCAGAGCGATCGCTGCGAGTGTGATGGCGAGCCTTCTGCTCATCGCGCCGGCTGCCCACGCGCAAGAGAAGAAGGGAACAGGCCCCGTTCCGGAGATGTCGGGACTCTGGCTCGTGCAGGACCCGGGCTCCGGCAGCTGGACCGATTGGTTCGACAACGTGCCGAAGCCGAAGCTCCAGCCCGACATCATCGCGGACAACCAAAGGATGGCTGCAAGTGAGGCGGCAGGGAACGTCGTGAATCGCGCGCCGCGAACGGCGGCCTGTCCGATCGGCAACCTTCCGATGATGATGGCCTCCTCGCCGCCGATCAACATCGTGGCGTCGCGTGACGAAGTGCTGATGGGCTCTGAGTCGAATCGCGGCCGCTTCGTGTACACGGATGGACGGCCGCATCGGGATGTGAAAGCTCCTTCCTATGTGCCGACCGGATTCGGCGATTCGATCGGACATTGGGAGGGAGACACGCTCGTCGTCGACACGATCGGCTTTGCGCCACGCGTGTGCGACAGCCGCAGGCCGGTGATGTTGGTGCCGGGCGGCGGCCGTGCGAAGGACACGACTCATCTCGTCGAACGATACCGGCTTGTGGGCCCAGACGAGCTGTCGGTCACCTTCACCTGGGAAGACTCGACCGTGTTCCTGGCGCCGCACACGTACTCCTACACATACAAACGACTGCCTGAAGGGATTCCGATCGAAAACAACGAGGAGCCGGCCGTCGCCCAGCCGGACCGGCAATACACCACGACCAAGGCCGAGAAATAGTGGCGGTGCGAGGTCTCCTGGCGCTTGTCGTGCTCGTGTGGTCCACGTCCGCGCTCGCGCAGGGCGGAGCAGCGACGGCGCGTCCGGATCTCTCCGGCTACTGGGAGCTGCGGTTCGACAGCTTCAACGTGCCGCGCGCACCGCTGACCACGGCTGCACAAGGTGCGCTCGAGATGCGACGCGCGAAAGATCAGGACGCCATCCGCGGCTGCGTCAACGTCGGGATGCCGGCTGTCATGGACGATCGCGGCGTCCTGGACATCCGCCAGAGTCCGGCCGTGATCGGCATGGTCGCGCGCTCGCCGTCATCCACACGTTATATCTACACCGACGGACGGAAACATCCGGACGCCGAGGAACTCGAAGGCACCACGAACGGCCACTCGATCGGCCGATGGCAAGCCGACACACTCGTCGTCGACACGGTAGGCTTCAACGAGCGCGGCATCACGGCCATTCCGGGGGGCGGCTACCGGACATCCCGCGCGCATTTGACCGAGTCGTACAAGTTGGCGGCCTCCGGCGATCAACTCACGGTCACGTTCACCTGGACGGATCCGACAGTCTTCCGAACGCCCCACTCCTACACGTTCCGGTATTACAAGGTGGGGGCGATGCCGGAGCCGCGCGTCCTCAACTGCATTCAGAACGACGCCGATCGCGCACGATTTCTGACAGAGCGTCCCGCGCCGGCCCGCTTCTAGTCGGAAGGAACATCATGCTGACACGCCGAGAATTCGGGAGAGCTGTCGCCGGTTCACTCGCCGCGGCCTCGGTCGCGTGGTCGCAGACGAAGCTGGCCAGGTACAGCTCGCGGTTCGGCGGCGTGCGCATCGGCGCGATCACGTACTGCTATCGCTCGCTGCGCGACGCCTCGGAGCCCTGGTCACGCGAAGGCGTCGATCAGTTGATGGACAAGACCATCAACGCCTACCGGCAGAACCGTATCGACCTTGCCGAATTCTGGATCGCGTTCGTCGAGCCACCGGGAGGGCCTGGCCGGGGCCCGACCGACGAGGTTGCGCGCGAGAAACTGCGTCAGTGGCGGATCTCGCGTCCCCTCGACGTCTTCGAGCGTGCTCGGAAGAAGTTCGATGATGCAGGCATTCAGATCTATTCGTGCATGTTCAACTTCTCTGACGACCTGGTGGACGACGAGATCGAGGCCGCGTTCGATTTTGCAAAGGCGTTGAAGACGAACATCATCAGCGCCAACTGCACGGTTGCCTCGATCAAGCGCGCGGCGGCGTTCGCCGATCGCCACAAGGTGTACGTCTCCGCACACAGCGAGAATGCGCCCTTCGATCGAAATCCCGACGGTATGGCGTATACGAAGAATCTCGAGGCCGCGTTGGGGCACTCGCCGTACATAAAGGTGACGCTCGACACGGGACACTTCACCGCGTTTGGCGGCGACGCGGTCAAGTTCGTTCGAGACCATCACGACCGCATCGCAAACCTCCACCTGAAGGATCGGTTACGACGCGCGGAAGACCGCAACGACTCCAATACGCCCGAGTGGGGCAAGGGCGACGCTCCGATCAAGGAGGTGCTGCAACTGATGAAGCAGCGCAGGTCGCCGTTCCCAGCGTGCATCGAGTACGAGTACAACGGGAAGGGGACCGCCATCCAAGAAGTCCAGAAATGCCTGGACTATGCTCGGTCAGCGCTCACGACATAAGAGCGGCGCCGCCGCTCAATCCTGACTAGCAACCGGGGGGCACGGCATTTCTTAAATCACGGCATTTCGTAGGTCCTGTACGTCTGCACCGGCTTGACCAGCCCGTTCACCACTCTCGACATCAACGCTCGCTCCTGGCGTAGCAATTGCCAATGAGCTGCAGGCGTCAGCGCTTCGAACGCTCGGCAAGCATGCGTGCATGGTAGGCGCACACTGCGACGAAGGATCGTAGTTCGCGCACGACGCCGACGACGTGCACGGCGACGTTGGGGCAATCGGAGAAGTCGCAGATGTATTCGCTGACCGTGTCTTCCTTGCCGTCCGCCGACTCAGTCGCTCGAAGGGTCACACGAGGCATAGGGATCCCGGAGTTACCTCAACACAGTTTCTGGTGCGGAGCTAACTCATCGTAACGGTGGCGACACGGTCTGACAAGCCGCTTCGGCAGAGGAGAAACGATGGCAATCAAGGAATACAAGCCGGGAATGGCGTTTCCCGGTCGCATGGGCCGCACGATCGAGGAATCCGAACCCGCGTGGCCGGCGCCGGAGCGAGCCAAAGCCGGGGCGCCGAACGTGCTCTTCATCGTGATCGACGACACGGGCTTCGGACAGCTCGGATGTTACGGAGGTCCGATCAACACGCCCAACATCGACCAACTGGCGAAAAACGGGTTGCTCTACACCAGCATGCACACGACGGCGCTCTGCTCGCCGACGCGCTCGTGCATCTTGACCGGCCGCAACCACCACTCGAACGCGATGTCGTGCATCACGGAAGGGTCCACTGGATTTCCCGGCGGCAACGGCGCGATTCCCTTCGAGAACGGGTTCCTCTCCGAGATGCTGCAGCAGCACGGGTATGCCACCTACTGCATCGGCAAGTGGCACTTGACGCCAGCCGAGCAGATCAGCGCCGCCGGCCCGTACGATCGCTGGCCGCTCAGCCGCGGCTTCGAGCGCTACTACGGGTTTCTGGGCGGAGACACGCATCAGTACTATCCGGACCTCGTCTACGACAACCATCAGGTCGAGCCGCCGAAGACGCCGGAACAGGGCTACCACCTCACGGAGGATCTCGCCGATCGGGCCATCGCGTTCATCGCCGATCTCAAGCAGGTCGCGCCAGACAAACCGTTCTTCCTGTATTTCGCCCCAGGCGCCAACCATGCGCCGCATCACGTGCCGAAGGCGTGGGCCGACAAGTACAAGGGCAAGTTCGACGACGGCTGGGACAAGTTCCGGGAGCGCGTGTTCGCGAAGCAGAAGGAGCTCGGCATCATGCCGAAGGACGCCGTGCTGTCCCGGCACGACCCGGACGTCCAGGACTGGGACAAGCTCCCGGTAGATCAACGCAAACTCTACGCACGCATGATGGAAGTGTTCGCGGGCTTCTGCGAGCACATGGATCACCAAGTCGGGCGCCTGCTCGATTTCTTGAAGGGCCTGGGACAGCTCGACAACACGCTGATCATGCTGATCTCCGACAACGGCGCGAGTGCCGAAGGTGGGCCGACGGGATCCGTCAACGAGAACAAGTTCTTCAACAACGTGCCCGACGATCTCCAGCAGAACCTTGCGGCGATCGACGATCTCGGCGGGCCGAAGTACTTCAACCATTACGCCTGGGGCTGGACGTTCGCGGGCAACACCCCGTTCCGGCGCTGGAAGCGGGAAACGTATCGCGGCGGCGTCAGCGATCCGTTCATCGTGCACTGGCCGGCGGGCATCAAGGCCAAGGGCGAGATTCGGCAGCAGTTCGCGCACGCGATCGACATGGTGCCGACCGTGCTCGACGCGCTGGATCTCGAGCCGCCTGCCACCGTACGTGGCGTGACGCAGTCACCGATCGAAGGCGTCAGCTTCGCGCACACGTTCAACGACGGGAAGGCCGAGGACCGGCACAAGACGCAGTACTTCGAGATGTTCGCGCACCGATCGATCTACAAGGATGGATGGCGCGCTGTGTGCCCGGTGCCTGGCCCGTCCTTCACGGAAGCGGGAATTGGCTTCGGCGCGATGGAGCTCACTGAGGACAAGCTGCGCGAACTCGACGCCAAACATTGGGAGCTCTATGACCTCCGCAAGGACCCCACCGAGACGAACAATCTCGCGGCGGCCAACCGCGACACGCTAATCGAGATGATCGCGACCTGGTACACCGAAGCCGGCAAGTACAACGTGCTGCCGCTGGACAGCCGCGGCCAGATGCGCTTCGCCGACGAACGCCCGGAGCTGACGGCGGACCGGCAGGTCTACACCTACTATCCGGGCACGCAGACCGTGCCCGAAAACGTCGCCGCCAAGGTTCTCAACCGCGCGCACAGCATCACCGCGAACGTCGAGATTCCCAAGGAGGGCGCGGAGGGCGTCATCGTCTGCCACGGCAGCAACGTCGGCGGCTACACCCTCTTCGTGAAAGACAAGAAGTTGCACTACGTGCACAACTATGTCGGCGCGGAGCAGTTCCACGTGGAGTCGAACGCGGCGGTGCCCGAGGGGAAGGTGCGGCTCCGCTATCAGTTCGAGCCGACCGGCAAGCCCGATCTGGCGAAGGGCAAGGGTTCGCCGGGAAAGGCGCAGCTCTACATCAACGACACGCTAGTCGGCGAGTCGACGCTGCCGTACACGGTGCCGCTCGCACTCGGCCTTGGCTCCGGCGTCGCAATCGGGCGCAATCCCGGTTCGACGATCAGCGCGCTCTATCAGCCGCCCTTCGAGTTCACGGGAACAATCCACAGCGTGACGGTGGACGTCTCCGGCAAGCTCCTGCTCGACACCAAAGAACACGAAGCAGCGCTTGCGAGAGTCGCGATGGCGCGCCAGTAACGAACATCGGCCAACAGCAGGAGACAGTGTGATGGGCACACGCAACGACAGCCTGAAAAGCGACATCTCCCGATCCCCGATCCCAAGCCGGTCGGGCTGACCACGTATGACGCCAAGGATCCGAACACGAAATACCCGCCCATCGTGCCGCTGCGTCCGCCGACGGGCGCGGGCTTCGGATTCTCCTCTGCGTTCGGCGGTCCGTGCTACACGCCGACAGCCGAACGGCTGGCGAAGGGTGGGCTGAAGTACCTTCGCTTCCACACGACGGCGCTCTGCTCGCGGATCTACGAAGGCACCTCGGCGGTCGAGCCGCCGAAGACGCCGGAGGAGGGTTACACCTTCACTGAAGATCTCGCGAATCGCGCCACCACCTGGATCCGCCAGCAGCAGGCGCTGATGCCCGACAAGCCCTTCTTCGTCTACTTCGCGCCCGGCGCGACCCACGCGCCGCATCACGTCCCGAAAGAGTGGTCGGACAAGTACAAGGGCAAGTTCGACGGAGGCTGGGACAAGCTCCGCGAGGAGACGCTCGCCTGGGTGCAGATCGACATCGGCAAGGACGACCACGACCATTTGATCACGACCGAGGAGCGCTTCAGTCTCGCGATGGCGCGGCAGTGACGGGATGTCGTGACGCGGCTCGAGCGAACTCCTTCACCTCAAGCGCGAGCCCGTGATCCGGGCCACACGACTGCGGGGAACGGAACCGCGACATTTGCGGTTGCACTGACGGTGTAATCGCAGCACAATCGGCCGGCTGGAGGGAAGCTCGCATGCGGTCCCATCACCTGGCGTTACGTGGTCCGATGCTCGTGCTTGCGATGGTGTGTGCGATTGGTGGGACGGCGGCGGCCCAGTGGCTGTCATTGCCGCTTCCGGGCACCCCGCGGAACCCTGATGGCAAGCCGAATCTGAATGCGCCGGCGCCTCGAACCGCGGACGGGAAACCCGACTTGTCCGGCATCTGGCGCGTCGACAGCCCGCGCTACAACGAGAACCTGTTGCCGCCAGGGACCGACGCGCCGATGCTGCCGGCGACCGCCGAACTCTACAAGCACCGGGTGGCAACGATGGGCTACGACCGACCGGAGACACGGTGCATGCCGCACGGTGTCCCTGACGCGATGACCGTTCCCGGCCTCCCGTTCAAGATCATTCAGATTCCGGGCGTGACGCTGGTGCTGTTCGAGGAGTTCCACGTCTACCGGCAACTCTTCACCGACGGTCGGAAGCCGCCCGTGGATCCCGATCCCGCCTGGTACGGCTACTCGGTTGCCCGCTGGGAGGGCGATACGTTTGTCGTCGAGACAGCTGGTTTCAAAGAGGGAAGCTGGCTCGATAACAGCGGCCATCCGCACACTGAAGCGCTGCAGCTGACCGAGCGTTACCGCCGAATCAACTTCGGACGCCTGGAGCTGGTGGTCACCGTGAACGATCCCAAGGCGTACTCGCGTCCGTGGACATCAGACACGCTCCGGTTCAACCTGCAGCCGGACACGGAGCTGCTGGAGCATCTCTGCGAGAACAACAAGGATCTCGAGCATCTTCAGGAAATCTGGCAGGGAAAGGACGCGAAACCTTAGCGGCCGGCGGGCAGCGTGTAGACGTCGCTGAATCCGTAACAGTAGTACTCGAGGACACGCGGCGCGGGTTCAACCCGCTTGTAGAGCGGCATCTGCATCTTCCACGGCCGGGTGAAGACCTTCGGATCCTCGATGGTGACCTCGTAGTTCAGGTGCGTCGCGTCGATGAAGCTGTAGCGCTCGACGACGTGCAGCAGCTCGCTGTGGAAATTCCCCGCCTTGTCGAAGCGCGTCTGATCGTTGAAATGAACGACATCCACGACCAGCGTGTCACCTTCCCACCGCCCCCGCGAATCCCCCATCCACCATTCAATCGGACCGCGCGGGTGCGGTGTGTTCATGAAGATGTGCCGCAGCGCGCCGACGTACTCGTATGAGATGTCGATCCGTTCGGCTGTCTGGATGATTCGGAACGGGTACGGCATATAGGTGATGCGCGGCACACCAGGGAGATAGCACTTCGCGTCGGTATCTTCCGTCGCCCGATTCTCGTAGTTTCGTTTACGCTGCGCGAGCGCCGACGGTTGGTACGGGATCTCGCCGCCGACGACGACCCCAGCGCCAGCCGGCACGCCGGCTTGAGCGGCGTGATCCTCGATGTCATACGCGGCGCTGTTGAGTACCTGCCACACGCCGGATAAATCCGGCTTGCCATCCACCGTTCGCGGCACCGTCTGACCGGCAGTCTGCGCCCATGCGACCGTGTCCGCCACGAAGAGGACGAGCAGCACATCGACAAGAAGCCTGATGTGTCTCACTTCGGCGGCATCTTCCCCGGAAAGATATGCTGCGTATCGCGCTCGCCTTCGAAGCAGGCCGTCTCCCACGGGTCGTCGACGTTACCGGTGTTCTTTCTGAACTCCACGTGCGCGGTCCATGGCTGCGAGAAAACGCGGGGGTCGTGGCTGGTCACGTCGTAATACATGCGAGTGCCGACGAACGTGAACCGCTCCTCTATCCGTAGATCGGAGCTGTGAAAATTCCCGTACGTGTCGTACCAGCCGTGCTCGTTGAAGTTCCGTCCTTCGACGACCAGCGTATTGCCCTCCCAGCGACCATGTGAATCGCCGTACCACAACTTCACGCGATCGTTGAGGGGCGCGCGTCCGTCCAGATAGACGGTGCGGACGACGCTGTTGTATGGGTATTCGAAGAATACGAGGCCCGGCGCCTGGATGATTTCAGTGCCCTGATCGAGGCTCTCGCGCGGAAACCCCATCGGCAGGCAGCGCGCATTGGAGTCGAGATGCCACAGCTCCGTCGGATTGAAGAAGTTCTTGCGGTTCTCGATGCGTTGCTGGCGCGCCCACGGTTGATAGGGGATGCGGCCGTCGGGAGTGCGGACCATTTGCGGTTTCGGGAAGTCTTCCGGCTTGCGTCCCGTGGCACGCATCTCCTCGGGATCCTGACCCTCTTCGAGATCGAAGTTCGGTCCCCGCGCGCCAATCCAGTCTTTTGCGTACGAGCCGTGGACGTCTGGCTGGCCGTCTGAAGTGCGCGACCCCGTCCACTCCGCGGTGGGCGGGGTCAGCGTCGCGGCGGATTGTGCGGAGAGTGGGGCCGGCGCTGCGAGCGCCAGCCCCGCGGCAACGAACAAACCCGAGAAACGCATAAGGGTGTTACGCGGTCGTCGTGGTCGTATCGAGCGCCTTTTTCAGATAATCCATTTGCCACTTCGTCTCTTCGACCGGGGTTCCAGGTCCACGGAACTCTCGTTCGATAATGGCGTAGATCGGCCACTTGTTGTCGCGAATCAGCCCGAGGCACTCCTTGATCGGGGTCTGACCCGTGCCGAGCTGCACGTTCGGCCCATGGTTCCGGCTTCGATCCTTGATGTGCAGGTGCGAGATACGGTCGTGATGCTTCTTCAGGAAGTCGACCGCGTCGTTGTTGCCGGCCGTGAAGTGACCGATGTCGAGGTTGATGACGAAGTTCTTCGACATCGCGAGCAGCTTTTCAAGCGTTGCCGCGGTCGCCACTTCCACGGGTGAGTCGATGTTGTCGTGCGGATGCCAGGCTGGCTTGATCTTGTACTTGTCGGCAAACGGAACCATCCGCGCCGCCATCGTGACCCGTGTCTGATTCGTGCAGAACAGCCCGACTTTCAGCGCCTGCATCTGACGGAACACCGCGTCAATCTCCGGATCCGTCATGTCGTCGTCGATGGTGTAGACGTACGAGAACAGGTTCAATCCGGCATCGTCGAACTTCTTGCGGACCTCGCGGAAGCGATCCAGCGGGAGATTGATCCGCCATTGCCGCAGCTCTTCTCGCGTCTTCAGGTAGTCGGGCGTCCGCTGATCCGGCGCCTGTCCGAAGCGGCCGCCGTTGGTCACCTGCGGCGGCATCTGGCCGCCGACGTTGACCAGCTCGACGTTCGCGGCGCCGATGGCGAGGCAGTTCTCGATGATGACGTCGATCGGATCCTTGCCGGGAACATTCGGCAGAGGGTTGAGCGATCCCGTGATCAACCCAAGCTTCACACCCTTGTAGGTCGAATCGACCTTCGCGGCCCAGAGGTCGGGGACGCGAACGGCGCTGACCGCCGCGACCGCGCTGAGTCCTTTCAGTAGCTCACGTCTTTTCATCGTGCACATCCTTCTGAGAACAACCCGCTAGAACAGCAGCCTCGCCGCGAACTGCATCTGACGCGGCGTCGAGTTGCCCGTGCTGGAAATCGAGCCGAATGCGGGGCTCCCGAGCTGGCTGTTCGGGTTCTGGAAATTGGCGATGTTGGTGAGGTTGTAGACCTCGTAGCGGACCTGTAGCCGCGTACTCCCACCGGCCGCAAACTCCTTGAACACCGACAGATCGATTCGTCGCTGCGGAGGTCCGTGCAGCACCGTCGCCGGCGAATTACCGAGGGTGAAGAGCGGCTGCGGCTGGAACGCGTCGGTATTGAACCATCGTGAAACCGTCCGCTGGTCAGCCGGGAGCTTGGGATCACCGACGAGGTTCGGTCGATCGGTTCCCTGTCCCCCGGGAGGCGCGCCGCCGGTATTGGCTCGCGCTGCGAGATTGAAGACGCTGAACGGCTCGCCGGTCTGGTAATTCGCGATCGCGTTGACCTGCCAACCGGTGAGCACTCCATGCCCGAGACCGGTGAGTGACTCTCCCCACGGCAGCACGTAGTTGATCTGTCCGACCCAGGCATGCCGCATATCGCGAGGAGCGTCGGTGCGCTCGACGGTAAACCCGTCCCAGTTGAGCGGCTGGGTCTGTTGCGCGTGGGCAAGCTGATAGTGGGTATTGAAGGAAAGACCACCATTCAGACGACGCTGAAAGATCAGCTGCATCGCGTCGTACCACGTTTCGTAGTCGCTCATGAAGACGTTGAGCTGCGCGAGCTGCGGCAGCGTGCCGGAGAGCCGCCGGCGTGGCTGGATGGCGCCCGCAGCGGCAGGCGCCTGATTGATATCCGGATTCATCGCGACGTGGCTGCCGCGCGAGCCGACGTACCCGGCCGTGACGACGTTGCCCGCGAATTCTCTCTCGAGCTGCACGTTGAACTGCTGCACGCGCGTGGACTTGAAATTCAAATCGACCGCGCGAAATGCGCCTGAGAGGTCCTGCGGAGCAATCGACGGGGCGGCCGGCTGTGGCGGTAGGCCGTTGCGGAGGAACAGGTCGGGTGTGCCGGCCAGCAGCGTGCCATTGCTGATGACCGGTCCGTAGATGCTGAAGAGCGGCGCGTTCTTCATGTACGCAAACGAGGCGATGTTGCCCGGGAAGTACGTGATGCCGTATCCCCCCCGGACGACGGTCGATGGCGATAACGTCGCCGCGAAGCCGAGCCGTGGTCCGAGGTTCGAATAGTCGGTCTTGACGCCGGCGGTCCGCGACACGCCGTTCGCGCCGGCGACGAGCACTCTGCCAGTCGCAACATCAAGGTTCGACAGGCGGTTCTGTTCTTCCGTGAACGGCGTGAAAATGTCGTAGCGAAGGCCGAGATTCAGCGTCAGCCACGACCTGGCGCGCCAGTCATCCTGCACGTACGCGCTTGGTTCGTTCGAGTGGTAGCGCGGCTCGAACGGCGTGTGGGAGCGTTGCACCTGCGTTGGCAATCCGAGAAGGAACGACGCGAGCGCGTTGCCGCCCGTGCCGGTCGCACTCCGGGTCAGCTGGTTGTCATACGTCCACAGTCCATTCGGCTGCTGGCTTTGTGTCGCGCCGAACCGCCGCAAGATGACGCCGCCACCCATCTTGATGTTGTGGGCGCCCACTGTCTTGGTCAGCGACGCCTGGTACTGTTGCGTGAGGTCCTTGGTGATGAGCGGGATGTTCTGAGTGTCGCCGAGAATCGCGTACCCCGAGATGTTCTGCAGGGCCAGCCCCGACGCCAGGTCGTCGATGTTCACGCCCGGCAGGCCGAACGTCTGGCTCACGTTCGTCCCGTAGTTCGATGGATACGAGAAGATCCCAACCTTCATGTAGCCGCCCTTGACTTCGGCAATCGTCGTCGGGCTGAAGATGCGGATGTAGTTCGCCTGCAGCGCGTTTGCGTTCGTATCGTTCGGGCCAGGGAACCCCGCGTTGGTGCCCGTGAGGCAGTTTCCGTAGACGCCGTTGACGGGCGGACATCCGGGCGGTGTCACGGTGTGTGTCTTGTTGTACGAAAAGCGTCCCCACACGGAGTTGTTCTCGTCGATTCGATGATCGATGCGGCCATCGGCCGTCGTGCTGTTCTGGGTTCGAATCGTCGTGCTCGCGTAGTTATTGGCGAGCCCGGGTGAGGTCGGCTCCGGAAACAGCGCGACGTACCGCGCGGCGATGGCGTCGATCCGGTTCGCGGGGATGCGGTTGTTGGCAAACGGAGTCCGCCCCGGCGCCGCCGGGTCGTAGATGATCTGCGACAGCTCCGAAAAGTCGCCATTTCGCATCGCCAGCGTCGGCACGGTCAGGTTGTTCACCTGTCCCTGTCGCACGCGGACGCCTTCGTAATCCGCGAAGAAGAACGTCCGGTTGGCAACCACCGGTCCTCCGAGGGTGCCTCCGAACCCTTTCTGTTTGAGGATCGGATCAGTTGTCGCGAAGTAGTCGCGCGAGTCGAATCGGTCGTCCCGGAAGCCGCCGAACGCGGAGCCATGGAATTGGTTGGTGCCCGATTTGGTGAGCAGGTTGACGACGCCTCCAGCGGTGCGTCCGACCTCTGCCGAATACATGTTGGTTTGCACCCGCATTTCGGCTATCGCATCCATCGAGGGCTTGACGCCAATCGTGCCGATCGCGCGCTCGTTATTGTCCATGCCGTCAATCAACAGATTGTTCTGGTTGTCGGCAGCGCCGTTGATCGAGATAGCGGACGTCTGCCGCCGGTCATCGGGACGATTGCCGCTTGCGAGCGCGTTGGCCGCGCCTTCGCTCGCGCCCGGAATTAATTGAACGAGGCGGATGAAGTTCCGCCCATTGACGGGTAGATCCTGCACTTCGTTCTGTGTGACGAGCGTGCTTACCGTGGAGGAGTCGGTCTGCAGCAGCGGCGCTTCGGCCGAGACCTGCACGGTGTCGGATAGACCGCCGATCGTCAGCTTGGCATCGACGCGGATGCGCTCGCCGCTTCGCAGATCGACGCGCGACTCCTGGGGACGGAAGCTCTCCAGTTCGACCCGAACCTGATAGCTGCCGATTGGGAGAAGGTTCACGACGTAGTCTCCCGTTGCGCTGGTCACGGTGGTTCGGATCTCATGCGTGCCAACGTTGTCGACGGTGACGGTGGCGCCAGGCAACACCGCACCGCTTTCATCGGTGACGCGGCCGACGATGTCACCAGTGGTGACCTGCGCGCTGGCCGCGGTGGCGAGCAGAAGGAACGACAGGACCGCGGCAGCGCGGCGAGCAGCGACCATCGGGCTTCTCCTTTATCCGAACGGCGGTCCGGTTTGATGTAACCGGTTGCATATACTAGGCGCCGCGCGCCAGTAGGTCAACCGGCGCGCTTAGCGCGCGCGTTCGAGGAATGTGGCGCGTTCTGCGTCGAACGGATCGCAGCGCGCGTAGGGACGCGCCTCGTATCCACCTTCGAGGCGCTGATACCTGAATTCGTATGAGTGCGGCATCGCAAACACGGCCGGATCTGTCCAGGTGAACGTCACGGAGAGCATCGTCCCATTCTTGAGAAGACGATAGCGTTCCACCAGGTGTGACGTGGCCGTCCTGAATCCCCCGCCCGGAATCGCTGTTACGCCATGCGTGGGCTCGAATCCCGTCGTGTCCACGACGAGCGTGTCACCGTCCCAGCGCGCAATCGAATCGCCGCTCGTCGTCGCGTCGAAGACGTCGGAACTGATGTGGGTCGTTCGATTGAGATAGAGGTGTCGCACCGGCGTCACGGGTGATTCCGCCAGAATCACGATTTCTCGCGTCCCCTGTCTAATATCCAACGGCCGCCCGACATCCATTGTCGTTGGCATCCCGACCCAGTTGCACCAGCGAATGGCTTTCGCGTCGGCCTTGGCTTGGGCTTGGAGGACCGCTTGCGTGACGCGCGGCGTGAGCCGCGCGGACGGGACGTGCCGTCCATCGAGCGGCAGTTCCCAATAGCCGCTGATGTCGGGTGAACTCGTTGTTCGGCCCTGCGCGAAGGACGCGACCGACCACGCCGTGGCGGTCACGGCCAGAAGAACGACACCAATCTTTGCGTGACTCACGGTTTCCTCGAACACCTACTGCTTCGGCGGAACGACTGATTGACGCTGGAGCGGATCGTTCGAGTCGCACCACGTCTCGAACGCGTAGCTGCCTTCGGGCAGGCGCTCGAAGGAGTGCTGGTAGATGTGAGGCCTGACGTAGAGCATCGGATCGTCCCACGTGTAAGTGATCGTGAGGTGCTTCCCATCAGGCGCGAGCTGAAAGCGCTCGGTCAGTCGCGTTTCCGGTCTCCTCCGGCCGCCTCCCTGCACTGCGCCCTCAGGCAAGGCAACTGTGTCGACCACGAGCGCGCTGCCTTCGTAATGACCGATGGAATGGCCGTACATGTTCGGCGCAAGCTTCGCGAGGTCTGGGTGTCCGCGTCCATCCATGTGGATGCGGCGGCCGCCCGGGCCTTCGCGCACCAACAGCACCTCATCCTTGGATTGGAGCAGGAAGATCGCGGTGGAATTCGGATCGATCCCGCTGCCGCCAGTCCCTTCCGCCGTGCACGCTCCGTTGTTCACGATGTACGCCTCGCCGGCTTGATGCGGAGCCGTGTTCCCCCCGTTAGGAGTCACATTCCGACCATCGCCGCGCACCACCATCGCCTTTCCGGTGGCGGTCAGCTCGGCAGGTGGGAACCGTTGCGCCGTGCCGTCGAAGCTTCCGGAGCCCTCCGCGTCGAGCAGAAGCCAGCCACCGGACAAGTCGGGGATTGTTGCCGTTGCCGCCGGCGTTCCGCGTTGCGCTGTTGCCGGAGCACTGCAGCCGGTGATACACACGACCACGATCAGCGCGCCACTCGTGAGTGGTCGGGCAACAGGAAATCCCCGCCGACTGACGATCGAGACCATGACGGCCGACTATAGACAGCGATCCATTCGTCGTCAAGGCGCGCAGGAAGACTGTCGAGGTCAGGTCAGGGACGGTCGTCGGGCACTCGGTTCCAGCAATGGACGCGAAGCCGTTCCAGGGCATCGGCCCACAACGGGGCGTTGTCGCTGACGGCCAGGTTCGCTTCCACGCGTTCTCGGCGGCGCATGCCGGGAATCGTCGTCGTCACCGCTGGATTGGCGAGAACAAATCGCAGCGCGAGGTCCGGGAGTCCCATGCCCAGCGCATCGGCGTCGCGTCGTACCGCGTCAACACGTGGCAGCGTCTCGGCCAAATGCGCAGGAGAGAAGTACGTGTTGCGCCAGTCGCCCTCCGGCCAACGCGAATCGGCGCGCAGCGTGCCGGTGAGACTCCCTTCGTCAAACGGGACACGCGCGATCACCGCGATGCCATCGCGCTGGCAGGTGGGGAAGAGCACATCCTCAGCGGACCGATCGAACAGGTTGTAGACGACCTGCACGGCGTCGACCACCCCTGTCTCCAGCGCGCGCAGCACATTGTGCGGTTCCCAGCGGTTCACGCTGATCCCGAACGCGCGGATCTTTCCCGACCGTTTCAAATCGCCGACAGCGCGGCGCCACCCCTCGGCGCTCGTCCATGCGTCGTCCCACACGTGTAATTGCTGGAGATCGAGCGTATCGACACCGAGATTGCGCAGAGTGGTGTTTGTGGACTCGATGACGTGATCGTAGGGAAACACGTCGTCAGCGAGGCTGGTGGCGCGTCCAGGCCATCGGCGATTCCTTGGTGCCACCTTCGACGCGACCACGAGCTTGACGTCGCGATAGCGGCGCAGCACATCGCCGAGGAGTCGTTCGCTATGTCCGTCGCCGTATGCCGCCGCGGTATCAAAGAAATTGCAGCCAAGTTCGACGGCGCGGTCGAGGGCGCGTGCTGATTCGGCGTCGTCGGACCCCGACCAGCCGCCCATGCCCCACATGCCGTAGCCGATTTCCGAAAGCGCCTCAGGCAGCCGAGCGGCTTTGCGGTAACGCATGAAGCGCCTTAGTTGCCGGTGCCGATGTAGGGAAGCATGCGGCCGAAGAACAGCACCGCAAACCACGCGAAGAGCGAGACCGCGCCGACGATTTTGAAGGAGGTTGGTGTCTTTTCGTTGGGGCCGAGGAGCATCACGCGAGTCCCCAGTGTCGTCTCGAAGAACATCGCATTCAGTCCGGCGACGACGATGAAGAACACCTTGGCCCACCAGGCAGCACTCAGCACGTACATGTGCGGCGCCATGACAAAAAACATGGTGCCGGTGACGAAGTTCATCGCGAAACCGGTGATGGCCCAAGGCATGAACGCCTTCGCGGCGGCGACCGGAACGCGCCGCATGAATCCAAGGAGTCGAAGATCGAAGTAGCCGGCGCCGCCGATGAGCAATGCGAGTCCGATGAAATGAATCGACTCGCATGCGGGCCACAGCCACGTCGTGTTGCGCATCACGGTGGAGATGCGCGTCGCCTCAATCCACGCGGAAAACGGATCCATAGCCCTCTACACTCACTTCAAATACGCCATCAAACGGCCCGCGACAATCGCGCCGCCCCACACGACAAGCGAGGTGAACGCGAGCGTGCGCCCGCTTGATGCGGCGCGCATCGACGGCGAACCTCCGCCGAACAACCGTCGCCGGATCCGCCCGGTGATGACCACGCCGATCGCGATCAAGAGCAACTTGACGAGAAACACCGGCTGCGCCGCCTTGTCCTCGGCTTCCGACACGAACAGCATCACGCCGCTGACCAGGTTGATGAAGAACCCCACCCAGAAGATCGGGAAGACGCGGTTGACCTCTTCGAGCGGAATGCCCGGTCCGACGCCGAGCAGCCGCAGATCGATGATGACCGCCGCGCCGACGACGATGCCGAGGCCAACCGTGTGCATCGTCAGGATCATCGGGTAGGCCCAGATGGTGTCCGAGCCGACGACCCAGGCGGAGAAGGCGCTGTTCTGGAGCGCGTGCAGGAACGGTCCCATGACCGTGTCGGATGATACACGAAATGCAACCGGTTACATGTTGACGCGGCGCACGGGTGACCTTGCGCCGCCCCCGGCGATCAGTTAGCATCTGCAACCGGTTACATTCAGCCGCGTCACCGGTTACACAAGGAGAGAGACTCTATGAGTTCTGCCCGGCGTGCCGTCGTCGGTGCGACGTGCCTTCTGTTGTTGGCCAGCATGGCCCACGCCCAGGTCACCACCGCCGACATTCTCGGCCGCGTGACCGACTCGAGCGGCGCTGTTCTCCCAGGCGCCACCGTTACCATCGTCAATACCGCCACGCGCGATACCCGCACACTCATCAGCAACGAAACGGGTGACTACGTCTTCAACCTCCTGCCGATTGGCACTTATACCGTCACCATCGAGCTCCAGGGTTTCTCGAAGCAAATGTCGACCGTCACGGTATCCAGCGGTGACCGGGCACGTGTCGATGCAAAGCTGTCGCTCGGCACCGTCAGTGAGAACGTGCAGGTGACCGCGGAAGCTGCACCACTGCAGACCGATAGCTCCACGGTCGGTACGTTGTTCAACGAAAAGGCCGTGCAAGATCTTCCTATTGCCGGCCGCAACATCATCCGCCTGGTGCAAATGATCCCGGGCGCGAATGAAGGTGCCGTCAGCTCCCTCTCGAACGGTACCCGGCCCGACGATCGGCGCCAGACCTCGTCCGTCTCGGTCAACGGTAACGGCGACAGTCAGAACAACCAGTTGATCGACGGGCTCGACAACAACGAGCGCGCGATTGGCACGGTCAGCATCAAACCGTCGATCGATGCGATCGCCGAAGTCAAGGTGCAGACGAACCTGTATTCGGCCGACGTCGGTCGCACGCAGGGCGGTGTCATCAATATCCTCACCAAGTCGGGGACGAACCAGTTCCACGGAACGGCGTACGAGTTCGGGCGCAGCGACCGGTTCGATGCGCAGGATTTCTTCGCCAAGCAACGTCCGGTGCTGAAGCAGAATCAGTTCGGCGGCAGCCTTGGCGGACCGATCAAGGCCGACAAGACGTTCTTCTTCGCTGATTACGAAGGGTTCCGTAATCGTCAGGGTGTGGCGAACCTTCTCACGCTTCCGACGGCCCGGATGCGCGCCGGCGATTTCTCGGAGCTGGCGACGCCGATTTACGACCCGACCGCAAGCCCACGCGTCGCGTTCCCAGGCAACGTCATTCCCGCCAACCGTATTGATCCGATTGCGGCGCGCCTGGTCGCCCTCTATCCGCTGCCGAATCTCCCGGGGCTCGCCAACAACTATGCGAGCACGACGATGCGCACGCAGAATATGGACACAACGGATTTCCGTCTCGACCATCGATTCAATGGCAACAACTCGTTGTTCGCCCGCTACTCGTATAACCGGGTGAATACCTTCACACCCGGCGCGTGTCCGATCGTCAACGGCATCGATCCGAACTGCATCGTCGGCGGCATCGCCGCGGGTGGCGCGTTCCCTGGACCTAATCACACGACCGCGTCGAATGTCGTCGCCAGCTACGTGCGCGTGTTCAATCCGTCGCTGATTGGAGAGTTCAAAGGCGCGTACAACCATCCCGACATCAACTCGTTCCCGGCCAACTATGGCAAGAACCTCGGAACGCAGTTCGGCCTCCCGAACACGAACTTCGACGACCGCACGTCGGGGATGCCGCTGATGTCGACGACGGGGTATGCCCTCATCGGCGATGCGCAAGCGGTCCCGCTGAGTACGCGCGACAAGACGCGGCAGTATTCGGCGGCGATTACGAAGAACGCCGGCGCGCACAGCGTGAAGATGGGCGGCGGCGTCATCCTTCGCCAGTTCTCCGTGATCCAGAGCATCTCGCCGGTGGGCGTGTTCACGTTCGACACGCTGCTGACAAACAACGGCGCTGGATCTGGCGGCAACACGATCGCGTCCTTGTTGCTCGGCTATCCGTCGACGGTCGTTCGCGCCCTCAATCCATTCGAACCGAAGTACCACACGAACGAACCCTCGCTGTACGTCCAGGACGACTGGCGGACGACATCGTGGCTGACGCTCAACCTGGGGCTGCGGTACGACATCTTTACGCCGTTCACCGAAGAGGGTAATCACCTCGCGAACTTCGATCCCGCAACTCAGAAGGTGCTCGTCGCGGGGCAGGACGGCGTGTCGAAAACGGCGGGCGTGAAGACGGACTACAGCGGCGCCGCACCGCGCATCGGCTTCGCGGCGACCGTGAATCCCGCGACGGTCTTGCGCGGCGGCTACGGGCTGACGTACTTCCCGGGCAACATCGCGTCGACGGCGTATCTCAAGAATCCCCCGTTCACGGCGAACTACGGACCGGTCACGAGCAACGGGTCGTCCGGGTTGCTGCCGAACGTCCGACTGGCTGACGGCCTGCCGCCCGTTGTGAATAACGACTTGTCCAATCTGTCCGGTGCACTGATCGCGACGAGTCTCGATTTCCAGGCGAACCGCGTGCAGCAGTTCAATGCCGTGGTCGAGCGTCAGCTCGGTGAAAACGTCGTATCGGTTGGCTACGTTGGCCAGCGCGGCAATCGAATGGCCGCGAATCCGCAGATCAACTATGCACCCGCGGGGGCAGGCGCCATCCAGCAGCGCCGGGTATTTGCCGCGGCGTTCCCGAATGTGTCGAACATCCAGCTCTGGACCAATGGCGGCAAGATCAAGTACGACGCGCTGCAGCTGATCTTCCAGCGCCGCTACAGCCACGGCCTGACGTTCAGCACGCACTACACGTTTGCGCACGCGCAGCAGTACACGCCGACGACGTGGAGTGGTTACGAGTATGAATGGTCCGACGCGCCACTCGACATCCGCCATCGCTGGGTGATGACGGTGAACTACGAGTTGCCGTGGGCCAAATCGCTCAAGGGTGTTGCGGGTGGCGTGCTCAGCGGATGGCAGATCAACTCGTCCGCGTTCTGGCAGGGAGGCTTCCCGTTCACGGTCACCAACGCGGCGCAGCGCATGAACACCGGCGGCAGCGATCGTCCCGACATGGTGTGCGACCCCAAGCTGCCGAAGGATGAGCGCACGTTGCAGAAGTGGTTCAATACTGCGTGCTTCGTGCCACAGGCGCAGTTCACGCCAGGCAGCACGCCGGGCACCGTGATGCACGGACCCTCGACTCGCATGCTTAACCTGTCGTTCTTCAAAGACTTCGCCGTCTACAACGCGACGAAGCTGCAGTTCCGGGCCGAGGTGTACAACGTGACGAACACGCCGAATTTCGTGGTGCCGAACAGCGCGCTCGGCAACCCCGCGTTCGGATCGATTTCGGGGACGGGCAACAACATCCCGCGGCAGATGCAGTTCGCGGTGAAGTACATCTTCTAACTGCGCTAGACGACCGGCCGCAGGCGCAGCCGCCTACGGCCGGTTGCTTCGACTGACGGCATCAACACCCTTCGGGTTCACAAGAACGGACGCAGACACGTGCCCTCACATTCGGAGCGGGTTCGGCGGAATTACGAAAACGGCTGGTGGATGCGCTGGCAGGAGCGCCGGCGGGCCGGCCACGGCGTCGATGATGCGGACGACGCGTCCAGCACCGAGAACACGGCACCCGGCAGGCGAAATGCTGTAGCATCGCAACCGGTTACATCAGGTTCACCGGCTCGAACGGAACGGGACGGAACGCCATGAAACGAATCGGAATGGGGCTGGTCGGCCCCGGGTTTGTCGGTATGCATCACATCGATGCCGTCCGGCGGCTGGGGTTTGTCGACGTCGTCGCCATCGCGGACGGCGACGACACGCTGGCCAGAGAGAAGGCGTCGGCGATCGGTGCGCCGAAGGCGTACGGGTCGTTCGAAGCGCTCGCCAGGGATCCGGACGTCGACGTCATCCACAACACCACGCCGAATTTCCTGCATGGTCCCGTCATCCAGGCGGCAATCGCGCACGGCAAACACATCATCTCGGAGAAGCCACTGGCCTCGTCCGCGACCGAGGCGCAGGCGCTGTGGCGTGCGGCGGCCGACGCGGGCATCGTCCACGCGGTCACGTTCAACTACCGCGGCAACCCGCTCGTGCAGCAGGCGCGCGCGATGATCAGCCGCGGCGACATCGGTCCCGTGCATTTCGTCCATGGCGGTTACCTGCAGGACTGGCTGCTGAAGCCGACGGACTTTTCGTGGCGGCTCGAGCCGGATAAGGGTGGGGCGAGTTCCGCGTTCGCAGATATCGGGTCGCACTGGTGCGACCTCGCGCAGCACGTGACCGGCTCGCCCATCGTGGAGGTACTTGCCGATTTGAATACGGTCGTCGGAACGCGGTTTCGACCCGCGGTTGCGAACGAGGCGTTTGCCAGTTCCGCAACGGACAAGCGCGAACCGTTCCGGGTTACGAGCGAGGACCTTGCGACGGTGCTCGTGCGGTTCGAGAACGGCGCCCGCGGCTGCGCGACGATTGGCCAGGTCTGCGCCGGACACAAAAACGACTTGTGGCTGGAGGTGAACGCGGCCGAAGCGTCGCTGCGATGGCGCCAGGAGCAGCAGAACGAGCTCTGGGTTGGTCATCGCGACAGCGCCAACGAGCTGCTCGCGAAAGATCCGTCGCTCATCGCGCCTGCGGCGCGGCCGTACACGCATCTGCCAGGTGGACATCAGGAAGGGTGGAGCGATGCGTTCACCAATGTGATTCGCGACATCTACTCCTTCATCGCGGAGGGACGCGCGCCGGGCGATCGCCGCGCGCCCGCATTTGCGACGTTCGAGGACGGCTACCGGGTGGCGTGCCTCGTCGATGCCGTTCTCGAAAGCCATCGGAACGGCGGCACGTGGACGAAGGTGCAGGCTGTCGAAATGGTTGGAGGGCTCATTTGAAACTCGGTCTGTTCACGCCGGTGTTCGGCGGCCTCGAGGTCAAGCAGATGCTCGCGAAGGTGCAGGCACTGGGAAAGGTGCAGGCGCTCGAGATTGGGACGGGCGGGTGGCCAGGCAGCGGTCACCTCGACATGGAATGTCTGCTCGGCGACACGGGGCGGCTCGCCAATTACCGCTCGATGATTGCCGACGCGGGACTGACGATCAGCGCGCTGTCCTGTCACGGCAATCCACTCCACCCCAACGCGGATGTCGCGCGCGAGTACGACGAAGTGTTTCGAAAGACCGTCTGCCTGGCGCATCGGATGGAGGTGCCGGTCGTCGTGACGTTCTCGGGTTGCCCAGGCGACTCCGACGACGCCAGACATCCGAACTGGGTGACCACGCCATGGCCGCCCGAATTTCTCGAGGTGCTCGACTGGCAATGGGAGACGAAAGCGATCCCGTATTGGACTGAGGCGGCGAAATTCGCGGCGAATCACGGCGTGAAGGTTGCCCTCGAAGCGCACCCGGGCTTCCTCGTCTACAACGCGGAGACCATGCTGAAGCTGCGATCGGCGGCTGGTCCCAATCTCGGCATCAACTTTGACCCTAGTCACCTCTACTGGCAGGGTGTCGATATTCCGTCCGCCATCCGCGCGCTCGGCGACGCGATCTTTCACGTCCACGCGAAGGACCTCGCCTTCGACCGGCAGAACGTTGCGGTCAACGGCGTCCTCGACGTCAAGAGCTACCGTGAGATGCAGGCGCGTTCGTGGCTGTTCCGCAGCGTCGGCTGGGGCCACGACGAGCTCGAATGGAAGCGCATCGTCAGCGCACTGCGTCTGGCCGGCTATGACTACGTCATCAGCATCGAGCACGAGGATGCGCTCGCATCCGTTGACGAAGGCCTCAAGGCGGCGGTCGATCTGCTCAGCCGCGTGATTCTGACGGAGCCACCCGTCGACGCGTGGTGGACCTAACCGCGTAAACGCGACAGGGAGTTCTGATGGCTGGATCTGCTGCCGCCACCGCGCCAGGCGCGCTGGTCGATCGCGACGTGACCTACGACCGAACGCGGCTGTTTCTCGTCAGCGCGCTCGCGCTCGCGACTGCCGGCATTGCGGCATCGTTGCGAGCCAACAGCGCCGCCGATATCCAGCGGATCTTCCTCGATCCGATTGACAGCGCACACTCGGCCGAAATGATTGGCGCCATTCTCGGCATCCCGTTTCTCGGCTTCGCGCTGACGATTGCCATCGGCAGCCCGCTGCTGGATGTGATTGGCATGGGGCTGCTGCTACCGCTCGCGGGGATTCTGCTCGCGGCGGGAAATCTCATCATGGTGTTCGCGGGAAATCTCGCCACCGGACCTGGCGTCTACACGGTCCTCTGGTCGGGCGCGCTCGTCCTCGGGATCGGGTGGGGCCTGGTCGAAACCGTGATCAATCCGCTGATGACCAGTTTGTACCCCCGCGATAAAGCGTCGCGACTCAATGCCGTCCACGCCTGGTGGCCTGGCGGGCTGGTGATTGGCGGACTACTTGGCGTCGCGATGACGGCCGCCGGCCTGGGCTGGCAGGCAAAGCTCGCGTTCGTCGCCATCCCGGGCGTGCTCGTCGCGATTCTCTGCATGGGCGTGAAGTTTCCGCCGACCGAACGCGCCGCCGCAGGCGTGTCGATGGGCCAGATGTTCCGCGAACTTGTTAACCCGCTCTTCATCGTGCTGTTCCTGTCGATGTTCCTCACGGCGGCATCGGAGCTCGCGCCCGGGCAGTGGGTTGACTTCGCCTTGAGCCGCACCGTGCACATGCCGGGCATTCTGCTGCTGGTCTACGTCAGCGCCCTGATGTTCGTGGCGCGTCACTTCGCCGGACCGCTCGTGCAGAAGCTGTCGTCGATCGGCCTGCTGTGGGTGTCCTGTCTGATGGCGTCGCTCGGTCTGGTGGCGCTCAGCATCGCGAATTCGCCGATCACCGGTCTGCTCGCCGCAACGTTGTGGGGCGCCGGCGTCTGCTATATGTGGCCGACGATGCTCGCGACGGCGTCGGAACGGTTCCCGCGTGGCGGCGCGCTGCTGATGGGACTGATGGGAACGGCAGGAACGCTCTCCATTCAGTTCGTGCTCCCGTTGATGGGAGCCATTTACGACCGCACGAAAATTGCGGCGGCTGGCGGCGAAGCCGCTTTCAATGCGCTGGCGGCTGGTAGCGAGGAGCTCAATCGCGTGCTGAGCATTGCGGCACAGACCTCGTTCCGCGCCGTTGCAGTATTACCTGCGATTCTCCTCGTCGTCTTCGGCGCTATCTGGCTGAGAGATCGCGCCAAGGGTGGATTCGTCGCGGAACATCTCTCGAGAGAAGCATGAACAAGCAATTCACGGCAGTTGTCGTCGCCGCGCTCATCACCGGCGGCGCGTGGACCATCTCGACATATGCCCAAGCGCGCGGACAGGAAGCGCGCGTGGGAGCGCCGGCATTCGATCCGCATGACATCTCGGGCTTCTGGATTCTGCCGGTGGACGGGCGCAAGGTCCCGCCAGCGAGGCTCCTGCCGCGCATCACGAAGGCGATGCTGGACCTGCACGCACGCCGCGACACGCACGCCATTCGGTGGTGCAATCTCCCAGGCGTGCCGTTCGCGATGGAGAGCGGTACTCCAATCGACATCCGCGTCGGGCCGACCACGATCATCGTCGCGCCCGAGGGCGATCCGGCGCCGCGATATCTGTATCTCGGCCGCAAGCACGTCAGCCCTGATGTGTACGACAACTCGACGAATGGTGATTCGATCGCGAACTGGGAGGGTGACGCGCTCATGGTGGACACCGTCGGCTTCCACGCGACTCGTGGTATCACGTCAATCCTTGGCGGTGGGTTCAAGACCGACAAGTCCCATCTTCAGGAGCGATATCGCCTCCTCGCCAACGGCCGCGTGCTCTCCGTGACGTTCACCTGGACCGATCCGATGGTCTTCGCGGCGCCGCACACGTACGAGTTCCGCTACAACCGGCTGCCGGCAACCTACGAACCGTCCCCGGCGTTCGAGTGCGACCCGTACGACGAAACGCGCGCGGCGTTCATCGGGGATCCAGCGCCTTTCAAAGCCGATACGAAATGAAATCGGCAACTGCTGCGAGGTCCGAGATGAAAGCTGCGTGTGTAACGGCAGGAATCGTCGCGGTGGCGTTGGCCGCCGCGGTGCGTCCCTCGGCGCAGACGAGCCCAGAAACCCTGAAGGGAATTGAACGGCTCGAAGGCGATTGGGTTCGCGCGGATCCGAACGGGTCTGGCGATTTCGGAGGCCTCACGTCGAAGTTCACGCCCGCGTCGCTAACGCCGCAGGCGGCCGCTGACATGCAGGCCGGGCGCCGCGCTGCGGGCGCGCCGCGCGGACCGGCCTACACGGACGACAAGCCCCATCCGGCCGGCCAGCCGTACATCGTTGTCCAGAAACCGTGCGCGCCGGGTCCCTTCGGCAGCGGCGGCGCGCTCGGCATCAATCCGGACTCCGGGGCAATTCACTTCGTGATCAGCAAGGACGAAGTCATCCTCGCGCCGGAGCGCGGCGGCATCCGTCACATCTACATGGACGGGCGGAAGCATCCAGACCTGAGCCGCTGGACGCCGACGGGTGCCGGTCACTCGGTTGGTCACGTCGAGAACGGCGAGCTTGTCGTCGACACCATGGGGATCACGACCGGTGGGGTGACGGCCGGAGGATGGCGTACGCCCGAAACGCACCTCATCGAGCGCTTCGTCGTGTCTCCTAATGGTCAGCGTCTGACGATCAATTACCGGTGGGACGATCCGAAGATCTATCAGAAGCCGCACGAGTACCACTACGAGCTCGATCGGCTACCCGCGGGCAGCTACGCGTTCGAGGAGTGGTGTGATGCGAGCGATCCGATCGAACAACAGTCAGTGGTCCCCCCTCCGCAATAACGACCCGGCGGGTAGACGCACCCGCCGTGACTTCATCAAGGACATCACAGCGTATGGCATAGCCACGCTCGCTGCGGGCGGACTCGGTGACATCGTCGCCACGCAGTCCGCCGGCTGGAAGAACAGGATAGGCCTCGAGCTCTATACCGTCCGCGATCAGATGGCCACCGACTTCGAGGATGTGCTCGCGAAGATCGTGGCGATCGGTTACAAGGAAATCGAGCCGGCCAACGGTTACAACAACATGGCGCCGGCGAAATTCCGCGCGATGCTCGATCGGCTCGGCCTGACAATGCCGAGCACGCACTCGGGCGCCACCGGAACCGGTCTCGAGCTGGAAAAACAGCTCGAAGGTTTCCAGGTGATGGGCATCAAATACACCGAGATTTCTACTGGCGCTCCGGCCGCTGCCCGTGGCGGTGCCGCCCGCCCGGCGGGACCGCTTCCCCCCGGCGCGTACTTCAATCCGGGAACCGGCGTCGTGCACAACGCCTTTACCGAGGCCGAGGCCTTCGGTCCATATCAGCCGCCCGATTCATCGGAGGCCGTCAAGCGACGCGCCGCCCAGTTGAACGCGAACGGCAGGATCGCGCAGAAGTTCGGCATGAAGGTCCTCGTGCACAACCACACCGGCGAGTTCGAGAAGTTGACCGACAGTCCGCGGACGACTTACGACGTGTTGCTGGCGGAAACGGATCCGTCGCTCGTCACGATGCAGCTCGACATCGGGTGGACGTACATCGCCGGCGTCGATCCGGTAGCGCTCTTCAAATCGCACCCGGGACGCTTTGAACTGTGGCACATCAAGGACGTCTTCGGCCTCAAGACCGTCAGTCCATCGCTCGGACCCAACGCGCGCACCAGCAGCATGGCCTTTGCCCCGGTCGGAGCCGGGCAGATCGACTTCAAGCGGGTATTCGCCAATGCCTCGCTCGCAGGTTTGAAGCACTTTGCCCTCGAACACGACAATGCGGCCGCGTGGGGTGACTCGCTGGCCGCCGCGCGGGTGTCGTATCAAAATCTGGTGAGAATCCTGGCGTAGGGCGATTTTTGTCTTCTATGTCGGACTATCAATGCCAGAATTACAAGTTCGGCACGCGCGTGAGCGCTGGATCCGCGTTTTTCTGAGCACGCCCTTTGCTATTTCTCCTCGCATCTCACGATGTCTCACCCATTGGTCGGTAGTGTCATTGGTCTGATCCAATCAGCGGGGAGCGCGCTCTGGATCGCCGGGGAACTTCTGTTTTACTCCGCAATTTGGATGTGCGGGCTGGCGCTCCTCGTCAAGGGCAAGGAAGCGATTACGGCGGCGCAGAAGGCTGCAAAAGAAGTCCGTCTGAATCTCTCAATTCTCTTCCTCGACGTGCTTCTGGTGGCGCCATTCGTGGCATTGCTCGTCGGGCTCGTCAGAGCCGGTATCGAGCATCTGCCGTTCGGTGTCCTTGACAGCAGAATCTGGGACGCAGTTGGGCGCGGCGGGACACTCTTCGCGGTCGTATTCCTGGGCGACTTCTTTTCATACTGGAGACATCGGCTCGAGCACACGCGTCTGCTGTGGCCGGCGCACGCCATGCACCACAGCGACACAGAAATGACCTGGCTCACCCTCGGCCGATTTCATCCAATCGACCGCGTCGTGACGGCCACCGTCGATATCGCGTTCCTCGCGCTGCTCGGATTTCCGGGCTGGGCGCTGGTGTTCAACGAGCTCGTTCGTCACTACTACGGTGAATTCATCCACGCTGATTTCCCGTGGACCTATGGCCCGCTCGGCAGGGTGTTCGTGTCGCCGGTGATGCATCGCTGGCACCATGCGCGCGACGTCGTCGGCGCTGGAAGCAATTTCGCGACGGTCTTTTCGGTCTTCGATCAGGCGTTCAAGACCTACCATGTCCCAGGGCTGTGCACCGTGCCGCTCGGCGTCACCGATGACATCGCACCAGGGCTGATGGGTCAGCTCCGGTTTCCGCTCGTCACGTGGGCGCGCGCCTACTTTCCGGCCGCATTCCGAAGGCGGGCACCGCAGGACGTTCAGGAAATCAGCGTGTAGTCAGCGGCGCGTCGACGCTGGCGCCGTGCTGGAGCGGACGGTCAGGATGTGTGGCAGTGTCACCGGCTCCGGCGCGATGCTCGGGTCCTTCAGAATCTGCATCAGCAGACGCACAGTGCCTTCACCAATTTCGCGCATCGGCTGCGCGATGGTCGTGAGCGGCGGCTCCATGCACGCCGCATAACGGATATCGTCGAAACCGACCACCGACAGATCCGCTGGAATACGGATGCGTTCGCGATGGGCGGTCATGTACACACCCATCGCCATTTCGTCGTTGAAGCAGAAAATCGCCGTCGGCGGTTCGCGCCTCGCCAGCAGGCGTGATGCGGCAACCGCGCCCGACTCGATCGAGAAGTCGCCGTTCATCACGACGAAG
>Ga0068859_100000941_pt1 | contig 29788 bp, 24 predicted proteins | sample KBSSwiS22_FD_66585 | JGI IMG/M metagenome (GOLD analysis project Ga0068859, IMG submission 66585) | Switchgrass rhizosphere microbial communities from Kellogg Biological Station, Michigan, USA - KBS Switchgrass S2-2 | ecosystem: Host-associated > Plants > Roots > Rhizosphere > Soil ...
CGTGCGAGTCACACCCAACAAAAATATAATTCTTCACGGCGAGTTCTCCTTCTCCGGGTTCCCGGTTTAAAAGTTTGGCCAAAACCTTTTTACCAGACCCTGTTGGAGAACTCGCCTTTCGTTCTTCTTCTACATAGTGAACTGGCTACCTTCGCTGCACGCCTCCGGCGTGCGAGACAGCAGTTTCGAAGCGTTTGCGCTCGTCTCACTCGCTTACTCCTGTCCGTCCTTTCACGCCTTCGAAAGGAAGAGAATTGCATCGCGCTTCAAACTGAGACGCTACCGTCCTTCTCCCTGCCAGGGATTTTGTCCTTCCGGGGGCGGGACTCCTTTGCGTCGCCGTCGATTACTGAGCTACGATTCACCCTGATGAACGAATTCGCAATCGTGGTCAACCCGATCGACAACGTGGCGGTGGTGAAGAAACCGGTCGCGCCGGGCACAGTGGTGAATCTCGACGACGGCCGCGCTCTGACTCTGAACGCCGCTGTCAGTGTCGGGAACAGATTCGCGACGCGGGCAATTCCCAAAGGAGAATTCGTTCGTCAGTACGGGCAACCCATCGGAACCTCGCTCGGCATCGGCGAAGGAGACATGATTTCGCATGCCAACATGTCCGATGAGGTTCCCATCGTTCGAACGCTACCCGACAATCTGCGCACGCCCGCTCCCGACTACTTTCCAATCGACGCGTGCTCTGCCTTCCTTGGTTTCCGAAGATCCGACGGTCGCGTCGGCACTCGCAATTTCATTCTGGTTGTCCCGACAAGCATGTGTTCCAGCCACGAAGCCCAGCAGATCGCAACGATTGCGGAGTTCACGATTTACAACCGCGAGACATTCCCCAATGTTGATGGGATCGTCGCGATTCCTCACAACAAGGGATGTGGCTGTCCTGATGGCTCAAACGTTGAAGTGTTGCTGAGGGTTTTGTCGAACTATGCCGGGCATCCGAATGTCGGGGGAGTGATTCTGCTCGAGCTGGGCTGTGAGAAGACGAACCTCTCTGTGGTCGAAAGCTATCTGGGACGCACGCAACGAACGATCAGCAAGCCTCTGATCCGAATTGGCGTGCAGGAGGTCGGGGGCACGCAGGCCGCAATCCAGCGTGGCCTTGATGCGGTTCGCGACATGCTTCCTGCCGTCAATGAAGCGAAACGCGAACCCTGCTCAATGGGAGAGTTGGTCCTGGGCGTAAAGTGCGGCGCCTCCGATGCATTCTCCGGCATTTCCGCAAATCCTTCGCTGGGACGCGCGGCAGACTCGATTGTTCGTTCGCACGGTACGGTCCTGATCACCGAGGTGCCTGAATTTTGTGGCGCTGAGCACGTTCTCGCGCATCGCGCTAAAGACGCCGCTACCGGAAGGGCCGTTTATCGCATGGTCGATTGGTATCGCGAATATGCGAAGAAGTTCGGTACGGCCGTTGCCGAGAATCCGAGCCCCGGCAACATCGCCGGTGGACTGCTGAACATCACGATCAAGTCTCTCGGCGCGATTGCAAAGGCGGGCACGACCCGGGTTGAAGGCGTTGTCGAGTATGGACAGTCTCCAGAGGGTCGAGGCCTGTATCTCATGCAGGGGCCGGGCTACGATCAGGAATCCACGCCGGCTTTGGTCGCCGCAGGGGCGACAGTCGTCGTCTTTACGACGGGTCGTGGCAGCACCATGGGAAATGCAATCGCTCCCGTCATCAAGCTCACGTCAAACAGCGCCATCTTCGAGCGCATGCGCGGCGACATGGATCTCTCCGCTGGCGGTGTCATCGAGGGAACCGAGACTCTCGATGATGTCGCAGGAAGGCTGCTCGACTATATCCGGCAGGTCGCAAGCGGCAAGATCCAGTCCAAGGCTGAAGCCGTGAAACATCGCGAATTCCAGGTCTGGGGAGAACAGGCCGTCTCGCTGTAACTCCGCTCGGTTTATCTCACCACCAGTGTTGCGGTATTGCTGACCGCGTCACCAGAACTGTTCGACACGACCACGCGGTATCGCCCCCCATCCCCGCTTCCGACGCTGTTTAGCCTTAATGTCGCCTGTGACGAGGCGTTGAGGATGGAATTACCGTCCTTCAGCCAGTGATAAGTCACGCCCGGAGCTGCAGCCACTTTCACGCTGAAGCTGACGGCCTGTCCTGGCGCGGCCGTCGTGCTTTCCGGATGCGCGAGAAACAACGGAGCCATCTCCGGCGACCATCCGAGCACATACGCAGGATTGCTGTAGTTGGCGATGATTTCTGCATCTTTGGGCAACGTCAATTGCCGCGATTCCGGTTTCCTCTGGCTGACATCGACCGGTTTGCCGTCAGACGCATTGGTGCTGTTGTACTCCCAGTAGTGCATGTTCGTCGTGTCGCCGCCCATTGCGCCCCAGCCCACAGGACTGATGCCTTCCAGCACGCAATTGATCAACACCGCTTCCGCATTGGGATATGCCCGCCCGTTATTAATGGGCGCGCGCGCCAGCTCTGTCGTGACGGCGCCCCGTTTCCGGAATGTGGAATTCAGGAAGACATTACCGTGGTTGGCGGCCGTGTTGCGGATCCACATGAACACACCGCCGGACTGAAGCTCCGTGCGATTAAAGAAGGCCGGTCCACGGCCCAGGATAGTGTCGCCATCGCCGACGATAAGGCTGTCGGTGATATAAACGGGACCGTTCACCTGCAGCGCATCGCCCGAACCAACGACGGTGACGTGACTGACAATGTTCCGTTCACCCATCAGGAGAAGTCCCTCGGCCTGGCCGCGCGTCGTATTCCGGATCGTAAAATTGATGAGTTGAATGTCGCTCGAGTTGTCTGCCATGAACGCCGCGCGCCGGGAAGGGAAGGTTCCCGGCCACTCGTTGGTGCTGATGTTCGACGGGTGTGGATTGAAGACTTCATTGTTGGCGTACTGCACGACGACTTTCTCGCGATCTTCACCAAGAAACGTCAGGTTCGTCTTGTTCCGGAAGTAAACGATCTCCTCGTACGTGCCGTTCCGAATGAAGATCGTCACGCGGCGCGGAGTCCTGTCAGGAACGAAGTCGATTGCACCCTGAACCGTATTGAAATCACCTGTCCCGTCGGCGGAAACGACCAGGCGAGTTGCATCCGCAGCCGGTGGGTTCCCTTTGGTCGTGAAGGTCCAGTTCCTCCCGCTGATTCCGGTGAAGCTGCCATCGGCGACTGTCAGTACTCCGTCGTCGATCTGGACATAGTAGGTCGTGGAATACTCGAGCAGGTTGTTGTGAAGATAGATCGTCGCGACGTTCTCGTGAATGATCACGGGATAGAAATGGAACGCGTCCGTGAATCCGCCAATGATCGTGAGCTGAAAATTCGGCGATGTGGGGACGGCGACACCTGATGGTGTTCCGGGCACGGCGTTGGCATTCGTGAGCCGCCGGCCAGCCACGTATTCATAGGGCACAGGTGTATACGGAGCCGTGGGTCCTCCTGCTCCCGCGGTTGGGCCGGGCGGAATGCTCAGGTCGAGCGTATCCACGAGCTTGTCGGTCGCAGCATCATATATGCGAATCTTCCCGGACTTGCCGAGCGTCGGCGCGCTCCTGAACGTGAGAACAAGATGGGTGTCGGGGTTCACTTCCGTCGATCTGTCCGCAGGAAATCGCGTAAATCCGGACTGAGCGGAAAGAACCAGCCCCAGCAAGGTAAGCGATGCAGCGAACAAAGCCGTGGGATAGGTCTTCATGCGTCGATTGGGTCAAGAGCCGCTTCGGCAGGATCGGTCATAGTTTGCTGAGATTATTGCCCATATTTGATTTCCGCCTCAATTTTTAAGCAGCGTTGCCAAATCCTTGACAGGGGCTCGAATCACAATAGATTTCCGCTCAAGTTTTTCCCGCGGCTGCCGATAAGCCCTGTGTTGAAATGTCGGAAGCACTGGACAATCTGCACAAGATTCTCGACACGACGCTAGGATCGTTTCTCGACCTGGTTCAGTGCGACGCAGGATCTGTTTACACGGTACGCAAAGATCGGAATGGCGAGGAGATTCTGACCTTCGAGGCGATGATCACTCGCAGCATCAACCTGCACGGTGTCCCGGAACACCTCGGCAGTCTGAAGTTCAAGATCGATGACTCGAGCATCGTCGGCAAGACTGCGGTTTCGAGAAAGCCGATCCTCCTGAACCACGTCTCCACGGAAAGCAAGGTCTCGTCCAGCGTGGGCGAGAAGCTCAAATACACGACCCGCAATATGTTCTCAGGCCCGCTGATCACCCCTCGTGGCGATCTCGTCGGCGTCGTGCAGTTGCTGAATAAGTTGCCGCGGCGCAGTGCGTTCGATCCTCACGGCACCGAGCCACTGCCGGCCTTCGACAAGAAAGACGAGCGGCTCTTCTCGATCATTTCAGGACAGGCTGCGCTTGCGATTGAAAACAGTTTGCTGCTCGACGAGCAGGAAAGATTGATGGAGGGTATTGTCAACGCGTGCGTGACCGCGATCGAAGCACGCGATCCGGTGACTTCCGGTCATAGCCTCCGTGTTTCGAACTATTCCGTCGGTCTTGCAACCGCAGTGAATCGAGTAGAGACCGGGCCGCTCCGAGATTTGAACTTTAGTCCCGCGCAGGTCAGGGAACTGCGCTTCGCCTCGATGCTTCACGATGTGGGGAAGATTGGCGTACGTGAGGAAGTCCTCCAAAAGGAAAAGAAGCTTCATCCTCACGAACTCGAAACCATTGCGCTGCGCCTGCGGCTCATGCGAACGCAGTTGCTGGTGCTCCAGGAGGCGGAGAAAAAGGACTACAGTGAGGCAATCCGGCGCATCGACAGCGGGTGGGTTCGTATCCTCGAAGCCAATGAACCATCCGTCGTGGACCGAGCCACAGCCAGTCTTGTAAATGATTTGCGATCGTTAAAGGTCCCGTTCGATACGGGAGAGATTCTTACGGCGCTGACCGAAGAGGAGAGCCGCAAGCTTTGCATCCCACAGGGCACGCTTTCCGAGACCGAACGACTCGAGATCGAAAGCCATGTAAACAAGACCTACGATATTCTGAAGATGATTCCGTGGAGCAAGGGGCTCGAACACGTTCCTGAAATCGCCTACAAGCACCACGAGAGCCTGAACGGATCGGGCTATCCGAACCAGATCACCGCAGAATCCATACCGCCGCAGACGCGCATCATGACCATCTGTGATATCTACGACGCGCTGGTCGCAAGCGACCGGCCGTACAAGCCGACAATATCGGCCGACAAAGCCCTTGGCATTATCGAAACGCAGGTAAGGGCGGGGAAGCTTGATGTGAATTTCTTCCGGGTGTTTGTGGACGCGAAGCTCTTTAACACATCCCGTGTTTCGGGGAGAACCAGGATCACCGTCGGCGCCGTTTAATCCATTTGAGATTCGTCCAACGCGTGGCATAGTCACTTCACCACGATTAAAAGGAGTGATCCATGCGCCGAAAGTTTGCTCTCTTATTCGCCATCTTCGCATTGACCTTGCCTGGGCTCGTAGACGCCCAGAACCCTCCCGCGCCCGCCGCCGGCGCGCAGGCCCCCGCAGGTGCTGCGCGTGGCGGTCAACGTGGACCAGCGTCTGCAGCGAATGTGCCACTGGCTCGGGACGACGCCCGCCACCAGAGCTTTTTGGAAATAGCTAAGAAGGGCGATATTGATCTTCTTTTCGTGGGAGACTCGATCACCGACTGGTTTTACTGGCCGCGCGGCCGAGGCGGAGCTGCCACTGGTCTTGAAGTCTGGAATGCCAATTTCGCCTCAATGAAGCCGGCAAATTTCGCCATCGCCGGCGACACGACACAGGGCGTGTTGTGGCGGATGCAGAACGGAGAGCTTGAGGGATTCAAAGCCAAGCTGATCGTGCTCATGCTTGGGACCAACAACATCAACCGCAACCCCAACGATGAAATTGTGGACGGAGATCGTCTCATCATCGAAGAGTTCAAGAAGCGCCAGCCACAAGCGAAGGTGCTGCTGCTGGGGATTTTCCCGCGAAATGCAGATCCTGCCAACCCGCTCCGCGCCACGATCAAGGAAATCAACGGAAAGCTGGCGAAGCTTGCCGACAACAAGCAGGTGTTCTACATGGACATCGGCGACAAGTTCCTCACGGCAGATGGCACGCTGACCACTGAGGTCATGGCGGATGGTTTGCATCCTACGGCGAAGGGGTACCAGATCTGGGCGGATGCCATCGTCGGCCAGGTTAAGAACCTCATGAAATAAATTGGAAAATAGGAGATTTGGATATCTCGAAATCGAAATTACAAGATCTTAAAATGGACGAGCCGACCCCTTGCAGATGGTGCGAGGTCCATTTTCAGATCTTGTAATTTCGATTTCGAGATATCCAAATCTCCTATTTTCCAATTTTCCCCAAACTCCCCACTTCGAGGGGATCTTCAGGTTCCCCCCCGCCGCCCCTGTATAATCTCCTCCATGGTTGGCGGCCTCATTGTGACCCACGGCAGGCTTGCGATTGAATTGCTCAACGCGGCGGAGATGATCGTCGGTGAGATCCACGGGATGGCAGCAGTATCCCTTGGCTGGCACGACGATGTCGATACCGCGGCAACGATGATTCGCAACGCGCTGGACCGAGTCCGCACTCCCGACGGAGTTTTGATCCTTACCGACATGTTCGGTGGCACACCCACCAACATCGCGTCTACATTTCTCGGGCAGGAGAAAGTGGAGGTCGTGACGGGGGTCAACCTTCCAATGCTGATCAAGCTTGCCCAGGCACAGAACGAGCAGACTCAGGAACTCGCCAACGTCGCGCGCCTGGTGCGGGAAAGCGGGCAAAGCAGCATTTATCGTGCGAGCGAACTGCTGGCTCCCAAGAATCGTTCATGATCGAGCGGGAAGTCATTGTCGGGCACAGGTTGGGATTGCATGCTCGCGCGGCCGCCCGGGTTGTTCAGCTGTCCAGCCAGTATCAGTCGGCCATTTCTCTGACACGCGATGATCGCGGAAACAGAATAGAGGCAGACGCGCGCAGTATCCTCAGCATCCTGCTTCTTGCGGCCGCCCACGGGTCCGCCCTGCTTGTTCGTGCCGACGGCACCGACGAGGGGGCAGCGGTCGAGTGCCTCTGCGAATACATAAAGGGATGAAGGAAGAACGCATCATTCGGGGAGTCATGGCGTCTGCCGGCGTCGCTATCGGGCGCGCTATCCGCACTTTCGATCCGCTCATGATTTCCTACAACTTCCACATTCCTCAGTCGGAGACGTCAAAAGAGGTCGCGCGATTTCGCGCTTCGGTGGAAAAGTCGCGCCGGCAACTCGAACGGATGCAGGCGGAACTGCGTCAGAGCAGGATTCCGGAATCGTCATTCCTGGTTGACGCGCATCTGCTGATCCTCCAGGACAAGCTTTTCGTGGATCGAATTGTGGAGACCATCCAGGAGAGGGCCGTCAACGCCGAGTGGGCAATCCGGCAGGTCAGCGAGGAACTGTACGAAGCCTACGACCGTCTTCAGGATGATTATCTGCGGGAGCGGCGAGGCGATCTGGAAGACATTGTCCGCCGCATGCTTCACAACCTCCGCTCCAAGTCGAGCTCAACGTTGCCGTCGTTGCCCTACGATGCAGTTCTTGTCGGCAAGACGATCTCCCCCTCGACTTTATTCGAACTGCGTGCCAACCGCGTGTCAGGTATCGTGACGGAATCCGGAAGTCCACTCTCGCATACAGCCATCGTCGCTCGATCTCTCAACCTTCCGGCTGTCATGGGAGTTCAGGATCTTTCCGGAATTTCGCCCGGAGACCTGGTCATCGTGAACGGTACGCGCGGGATGGTTATCTGTAATCCGGATCCCTCGACGGTCCGCGAATACCGCCAGAGGATGAAGCAGGCGCCCAGCACGCATCGGCGTCGTGACGCGCACATTCCTGCGGTCACGCAGGACGGCATCCGCATTTCTCTGGGCACGAATATCAATTTCAGCGAGGAAGCCCGTTCCGCCGTTGAAACCGGAACGGAATTTATCGGGTTGTATCGGACCGAGTTCGATTTTTTCAAAGATGGCTGCAAGCCCACCGAAGAAGACCTGATGGCCCAGTACTCGCGTGTTCTTCGAGCCGTGCGCCCGGCGCCCGTAACGTTTCGCACTATCGATGTGGGCCCCGACTGGAACACGCGCGATGGCACCGGATCCAGCCTGTCCAGTCGCGGCCTGCGCTTCAGCCTGGAGAACCAGGATGTTTTCAAGCTTCAGTTGCGGGCTCTGTTCCGATCCTCTCGACACGGCCGCATGCGTATTCTGCTGCCGTTTGTTTCAACAATTGCCGATCTCGACGTCGCCCTGGAAATCATTGCCGGGGTGAAGCGCGATCTCAGCCGCCATAAAAACTCCTTCGACAAGGAAGTTCCTGTCGGCGTCATGATTGAGACTCCTGCGGCCGCGCACACCTGTGACTTGATGGCATCGCGCGTTGACTTTTTCTGCCTCGGAACCAACGACCTGATCCAGTACTACCTCGTGATTGACCGCTCGGACCAATCGGCCACACATCTGTACAACCCGTTTCATCCGGCGATCCTGCGCTGTCTCCATCAGGTGTACACTCTCCTGCAGTATTCGGGCCGTCCCGTTACCGTCTGCGGCGAAATGGCCGCCGACCCGGCGGCCGCAGCCGTCCTGCTTGGACTGGGCTTTACATCGCTGTCTGTCAGCCTCGCCGCCTATCCGCGGATGAAGGAGGCGATAGGCTCTCTCAGCGTGGGAAGGCTTCGGGAACTTGCCGGCGAGATCATGAAGATGGAGAGCCCGAAAGACGTTGAAGATCGCGTGCGTGCGACGATCGCATGAACGATAACCGCCGAAAACTTTTTGGCTACATCCGTAATCACCAGTGGGCGCTTTGGATCGCGCTGCCGCTCGCGTGTGTGGTGGGTCTCATGGAGGCGGCGACGCCTTTCCTTCTCAGCGGTGTCTTCGACACATGGCTCGATGGCACGGGCACCTCAGGTTCGCGGTCGATTCTGGGTATTCCCCTGGATCTTTCGTACCTCGGCGGTCCAACGCTCCTCGCTCTGCTGGTCGTAGTAACGATTCTCAAGACAATTGCTGAATACGGTTCGGTGTCTGCGACGGCATGGCTTGGACAGGCCGTTGTGCGCGATCTTCGCAATGATGTGTTTGGCAAAATCCTTCGACAGCCGCTTCAGTTCTTTCTGCAGAGTTCGACGGGCGACCTCATCTCGCGAGTCTCGACCGATATCGAGCGTGTGCAGGCCGCCAGTTCGGATACTCTTGCGGAATTTTTCAAGCAATCGGCAATCCTCGTTTTCTTGACGATAGCTATCTTTGTCATCGACTGGAGACTCTCGCTCGCCTCTCTGATCCTTATACCTCTGGTCTTTTATCCCACGGTCTGGTTCGGCAGGAAGTTGCGCTCGCTGAGCCGGTCCAATCAGCAGGAACTTGGGGAAATGTCGGGTGTCGTCAGCGAGGCATTCTCGGGAAACCGCATTGTGAAGGCATTCCTGATGGAAGACGCCGAGAACCGTCGCTTCAGGAGCATCACGCAGCGCCTCTTTAGGACGAACCTTCGCCAGCGTATGACGCATGCCCTCTCGTCCCCGCTGATGGAAATCCTCGGGATTCTGGTGGTCGCCGGCTTCTTGATTTACGCGCATGACCGGCAGATGAAATCCGGATTACTGATGGGATTTGTGCTGGCTCTCGTCAAGCTATACGACGGCATCCGGCGGATGAGCGGAATCAACAATTCGTTCCAGCAGGCGTTTGGGGCATCGGCGCGAATCTTTGAAATCCTTGCCTTGAACCCCGAGACCGATAGCGGAAGGACGGAACTTCAGGCCTTCAAGAGCACGATCGAATTTCGAGACCTCGCTTTCGAGTACGCGAGAGGTTGCCCCGTGCTTCATCACATCGACTTCGAGGTGAGGAAAGGTGAAGTCGTAGCGATCGTGGGTGCAAGCGGATCTGGAAAATCCACTCTGGTAAACCTGGTGCCCCGTTTCTTCGACGTAACGGCAGGACGAATTCTTATCGATGGCGTCGATATTCGAGACTGCACACTTCGATCGTTGCGAACCCAGTTGGCGATCGTGACCCAGGACGTGATCCTCTTCGACGACACGATCTGGGGCAACATCGCCTATGGCAACCCCAACGCGCCACGTGAGCGTGTCCTGGCGGCGGCCCGGGCCGCCCTTGTGGATGATTTCGTCTCCCTGCTGCCGCAAAAGTATGAGACGAGCATCGGTGAGCGCGGGCTGCGTCTCTCGGGCGGAGAGCGTCAGCGGATCTCGATAGCGCGCGCGATCCTCAAGGATGCGCCGATCCTGATTCTGGATGAGGCCACTTCGTCACTGGACTCCGAATCTGAAGTGTATGTCCAGCGCGCACTGCAGAACCTGATGGAAGGGCGCACGACCATCGTTATTGCGCACCGGCTCTCGACGATTCGCCACGCCCACAAGATCGTAGTGCTGCAGGACGGCGAGGTGCAGGAAATCGGCCGGCACGAGGATCTCATCGCAAGACGTGGGGCGTACTGGAGACTGCACAGCCTTCAGGACCAGGGAACAGTGAAGAGATAGAAATGGGAATTGTGAGATTGGAAAGTCCTGCATTGGAAAATCCAAAAGTGGAAATCTTAGATTGGACTGTGCGCTCCTCCGTCCAATTTGAGCTTTCCACTTTTGGATTTTCCAATGCAGGACTTTCCAATCTTATGTAAGGGAGTATTCATGATCACCAGCATGACGGGTTTCGGATCGGCGCGGGCAGAGGGTCCGAACTTAACGGTTCTAGTCGAAATCAAAAGTGTGAATCACCGGTACGTGGATATCCACGTCAAGATCCCCGGCGAGTATCAGAATTTCGAGAACCAGATCCGCCAGAAAATCACGGGCTCCTTCAAGCGTGGACGCTTCGACATCTTCGTGCGGATCGACTACAGACGCAGCTCCGTCCGGCTCGAGGCGAACGAGTCGCTGATCCGCGCATACGTGGATCTTCAGGATCGACTCAAGAAGCAGTTCCCCATTGAAGCAGGCCTTTCCATGGAGGTGCTGTCGAAGATTCCCGGACTGATTTCCGTTTCCGACAGTGATCTGACCGAGCAGGAACTCGGGCTCATCGCCGCCACTCTCGATGGCGCGGCCGCAGAAGCGTGCCGCAAGCTTTCCCAGATGCGCATGACCGAAGGCCAGACCCTGATGCGGGACATCGATACCCGTCTCGCCTCTATTGCGCGGCATCTGGAGACCATTGCCGGCGGCGCAAATGGGTTCGTGGAGCATTACCGTGCGCAGTTGATCGCGCGGATCGCGGAACTGGCGCCGGAACTGGTCACCGAGAGCAACCATCGCCTGGAGACTGAGGCCCTGCTTTATGCTGAGCGCAGCGATGTGACGGAAGAAATCACCCGGCTCCGCAGCCATCTCGAGCAGTTTGCGGGTCTCAAGTCGCTCAATGATGAGGCTGGGAAGCGCATGGACTTCATCCTCCAGGAGATGAACCGGGAGGTGACCACCGTTCTCTCGAAGACGTCCGGGCTCAATGAGCGGGGTGCATCCATTGGTCAGGCCGCCATTGAAATCAAGGTGGAAATCGAAAAATTGAGGGAGCAAGTCCAGAATATTGAGTAGAATATAAGGCTCTTCGGATGCGCGCCAATGTCTACATTGTCTCGGCCCCGTCGGGGTCAGGAAAGACGACTCTGTTACAAAGCCTTCTTAAGACGTTTAAGGATTTGAAATTTTCCGTTTCTCATACCACGCGGCAGCCCCGGAAAGGTGAACGCGATGGAGCCGACTACTTCTTCACGGAGCGAACGGCGTTCCGCGAGATGGCAGATCGCGGTGAATTTCTCGAATGGGCCGAGTATTACGGGCAGCTCTATGGGACATCCTGCAAGTTCGTCGACGATCATATCAGCGCAGGTCACGACGTGATCCTGGACATCGACGTCAACGGAGCGCGTCAGGTGAAAGAGAAGATCAGGGACGCCGTTTCCATATTCATCATGCCGCCGTCGTTTGCCGAACTCGAAAGAAGGCTGCGTTCGCGCCGGCAGGAGTCCGATGAGGCAATCCAGCGCCGCCTGGAGATCGCCAGAAGTGAAATCGCGATTTGTCGCGATTACGACTACATCGTCATCAATGACGTTTTGGAAGAGTCCATTCAGGTTCTCGAGGCCATCGTGCGTGCGGGCCGCGCGCGACCATGGCGGCAGCAGGCCCGGATCGAAGAGATCATCGCATCTTTTGGAGGTATCGCTTGATTCAGATTCCAGACAATGTCGACAGCAAGTATCGGTTCGTTATCCTCTCCGCCCTTCGCGCGCGCCAGATTCAGAGCGGCAGCCTTCCCTTGATCAAGGAACCCAGCCACAAAGCGACCCAGCTCGCACGCAAGGAACTGCAGCAGGGGCTCGTCAAATTTCGCATTCCCGAGCCCAGTGAGAAGAAGAACAACAACCAGGAAAAGCCTCAGGAAGAGTAGTCCGGTGAATCCATGAAGATCGCGCTCGGAGTCAGCGGCGGAATTGCTTGTTACAAAGCCGCGGAGATTCTTCGCCGCTTACAGGACCGCGGCTTCGACGTTGCCGTTGTCATGACGAAGGGTGCAGCGGAGTTCGTCACACCGCTGACGTTCCGCGCCCTCTCCAACAACAAGGTCTACATGGACATCTTCGAAGGCGCCTCATCCGGTTCCGATCCTGCCAGCGCGTACGACCACATTTTTCTTGCCCAGAAAATCGATCTGTTTCTCGTCGCGCCCGCGACCGCTGATTGCATCGCTAAAATGGCTGCGGGTATTGCCGACGATTTCTTCACGACCTTCCATCTTGCAGTCCAGTCTCCGACCGTAGTGGCGCCTGCGATGAATACACGGATGTGGGAGCACCCCTCCGTTCAGGCGAACCTTCGAACGCTTCAAGGGCGGGGCGTGCATGTGATTCAACCTGAAACCGGGCGCATGGCCTGCGATACCTATGGCCCCGGGCGTCTGGCGCCTGTAGCGGAAATTGTCGAATATGTCGCGACGCTCCTTGCGCGATCTCAGGACCTGAAGGGACGCCGCATCCTGATTACCGCAGGCCCTACTGTCGAAGACATCGACCCGGTGCGTTTTCTCAGCAATCGCTCGTCGGGAAAGATGGGTTTTGCGATTGCGCGTGCGGCCCGCGCGCGCGGCGCTGAAGTCACGCTGGTGTCCGGACCGACGGAACTGGAGTTCCCCGGCGTTGTGCGCGTTCGCACAACAGAGGAGATGCGACAGGCGGTAGCGGAGCGATTCGAGAAGGTCGATGCCGTCATAAAGGCAGCCGCCCCGCTGGACTTTCGTCCGAAGACCGTGGCCTCGCAAAAGATCAAGAAGTCGAAAGCCAGTTCCACGATGGACCTTGAACCCACCCCCGATATCCTCCAGGAACTCGGTGGCCGTAAGAACGGCAAAGTGCTGGTCGGCTTTGCCGCCGAAACCGAGGACTTCGCAAAAAATGCTCGCGCAAAGCTGAAGGCCAAGAATCTGGATTTGATTGTGGTGAATCCTGTCGGTGGTCCTGATTCGGGATTCGGCAGTGATACAAATCAAGCTTCAATCATTGATGCTGCCGGCGCGGTTCAGGAGATTCCGCTGATGAGGAAGGCCCAGATGGCGGACGCGATTCTGGACCGGGTGGTGGCGCTGCTGAAGTAAGGCAGGAATATAGTTGTCTGACAACAGGGAGTGGGATTTTGAAAATGGACGATCGGACAACTCAAACCCGAAATTGCAAAATCTCAAACTGGACCGGCAGTCTTCTGGCTGCTAGCCCAATCTGAGATTTTGCGATTTCGGGTTTGAGTTGTCCGGTCGTCCATTTTCAAAACCCCTCAAAACGGCTTCTTGTCAGGTAAGTATGTTACTGCCCTGAAGTAAGGGGAATCGACCTCGCAGCCCGCCGGGCTGCCTTCGCACGCCGGAGGCGTGCAGGGAATGTAGCCGGGGGTGAGCGAGCGAAGCGAGCCACCCCCGGTAACGGTGCCCATAGAACCGCACCCTGAAGGGGTGCGAGGCGCAGGCTGCGCTCTACTACGCAAGGCGTATGGCTCTTCACGACATCATTCAACAGCTCGAGTTCTTCCGCGACATCGGTATCGAATCCGTTCGCCTCGCTGCCGAAGAGCCCGACACTCCTCACGTCGTCGCCAGTGTTCCCGATTCCGCGCCAGAAGCTCCAGCAGCCTCCACCGACACCCTCGAATCCATCCGTTCCGACATTGGAGACTGCCAGCGCTGCAAACTCGCGCCCACCCGAACGACTATCGTTTTCGGCTCCGGCAATCCCAACGCCGAGATTGTTTTCGTCGGTGAGGCGCCCGGCTACGAAGAAGACCAGCAGGGACTCCCGTTTGTTGGCGAAGCGGGACGCCTTCTTACGAAAATCATCGAATCCATCGGCATTAGTCGCGACGACGCCTACATCTGCAACATCCTGAAATGCCGGCCCCCAAACAACCGCAATCCTGAACCCGACGAAGTTCTGGTATGCAGCCCCTTCCTCAAGCGCCAGATTGCGGCAATTCGTCCGAAGGTCGTCTGCTGCCTGGGAAAGTTCGCGGCTCAGACAATGCTGCAAAGCGGGGCACCGATTTCAAAACTGCGAGGGGAGTTCCACGACATTGACGGAATGCGGGTGATTGCGACATTCCACCCCGCATATCTTCTTCGTTCTCCGGAAAAAAAGCGTGAAGTGTGGGAAGACATGAAACAGATTCGCACAGAACTTTTCCGTCTGCGTTTCTGATTCATGCTCGCAGAGATCGCGGTCTGTCTGCCGTTGTCGCGCACCTTCGTCTATGAACTCGCAGAGTCTGCGGAGATTGGTTGCCGCGTCCGCGTCCGGTTCCGGTCGAATGAGGTCGATGGGTTTATCGTCGGCTTCCCGGCAGCTCCGCCGCCCGGTGTCGAGATTCAACCCGTGCTGGAGTTGCTGGATCAATCGTCACTGCTGCGGCCGGATGTTTTCGATCTTTGCCGCTGGATCGCAGACTACTACCTTGCCCCTCCCGGCGAAGTCCTGAAGTCCGCATTACCTCCTGGAATAACCCGCAAACACCTCGCGCGTTTCGATCCCGGGCCTGGCGTGCAGCAAGATAAGCCGGTTGCGCCCTTCAAGCTCACGACCGATCAGCTAACAGCGCTCTATGCCATCGAGAAGGCGGAGGGATTCTCAACCCTGCTCCTCCACGGCGTAACAGGCAGCGGGAAGACCGAGATTTACATTCAGGCCGTGGACATCGCTCTTTCCCGCGGCAACACCTGCCTCATCCTTGTCCCTGAAATCGGACTCACTCCACAACTCACGGAGCGATTCGCAGCGCGTTTTCCTGGGCGCGTCGCGGTTTTGCACAGCTCGCTCACACGAAAGCAGCGGATCGACGAGTGGCTGCGCATTCTGCACGGCCGCGCCCCGGTTGTGGTTGGTACACGTTCCGCCGTGTTTGCGCCGCTGCAGAACCTAAAGCTCATCATCATCGATGAAGAGCACGAGACAACTTACAAGCAGGAGGAAACTCCACGCTATCACGCGCGCGACACTGCGATTATCCGCGCGCAGCGGCTGGGGGCGACGGTGGTGCTGGGTTCCGCGACTCCGTCGATGGAGTCCTTTCGAAATGCTGAGCGGAAGAAGTTTGAGTACGTTCACCTGACGGGTCGTGTCGAGGATCGACCCCTGCCGAATGTGGAAATCGTCAACATGCGGGAGGAGTACGCCGCAGAAGGGAAGCAGACGGTCTTTTCGCGTCGTCTGCTGCAGGGGATCGGAGAACGGCTGGAGCGGCGCGAACAGACGATGGTTCTGCTCAACCGTCGAGGTTTCGCCGCGTACCTGTTGTGCCGGCACTGCGGTTTCACATTTCAGTGCAGCGCATGCAGTGTTTCGATGACGTATCACCGATCCATGAATCACCTGCTCTGTCACTATTGCGGCCTCGCGAAGCGTCCACCCGCGAAGTGCCCGGAATGTAAGAGCGAATACATCCACTACGTCGGCGAGGGCACGGAGCGCATCGAGGCCGATCTCCGAGAGTTGTTCCCCGATGCGCGCATTGGACGCATTGATCGCGACACCATGAAACACCTCCGCGACTTCGAGCGCGTGCTGGGAGGCTTTCGAAACGGCGAGATCGATGTTCTCGTGGGAACGCAGATGATCGCAAAGGGCCACGACTTCCCGCTGGTGACGCTCGTCGGAGTTCTTGCGGCCGATGCCGCCCTGTCTTTGCCGGATTTTCGCGCAGCGGAAAGAACGTTTCAGCTGCTCACGCAGGTGGCCGGCCGCTCAGGCCGAGGCGATCTTCCCGGAGAAGTTATCATTCAGAGCTTCTATCCCGATCACTATACTTTCCAGCTTGCCTGCACACAGAAGTTTGAGGAGTTCTACGCCAGGGAATCCCGTTACCGCAAGGCGATGTTCTATCCGCCGTTCACGGCCCTCGCCGGAATCGTGGTCACAGACCGGGACAAAGACCGCGCCGCACGCGAGTCGCGGGCGGTGAGCGACTTTCTCGATAGTGTGCGCGACGATTCCGTGCGCATTCTGGGCCCGGCGCCGGCGCCTCTCGAACGTGTGAAACGCCTCCATCGGTATCAGTTGCTGATCAAGGCCGGATCACGCTCGACTCTGCACAGCCTGCTCGCCTCTCTTCGAGAGCACCTCGATTCAAAGAAGCTGGGCGGCACGAGGGTTTGGGTGGATGTCGATCCGATGTCGCTCCTTTAGAGGAAAGCCGACTATCTTCCGGCTGTTCCACCGACTATCATGGAAGTTATCTCTGTTTACCGCCGTATCGGAGCAGGTTCATGTTTTCACTACTGCAGAACGGTGCTGAGATTCGGGAGAACTACCTGTCGCCTTCTCACTGCGAGTTACTCCTGAGAGACCTCGAGGTCTACAAGGCGTCAAACGAGTTGCCACTGATCGAACGACTCGATGCCGGCCGATCCTTACGCTACCGTGTCATCGATGGGGATCGGATCTTTGACTCGCTTCCCCGTGTCGTGTCCCTTTATCGTGGCGTGCTGGCGCTTGTGCGACAGCGCGAACCACGGCTCAAGCCGCTCTCAAACCAAACAGCATGCCTGAACATCAACTTCACGCCGCCCGGCGGCGAGTACCGATGGCACTACGACCGGAATTCCGTAACCGCGATACTCTTTCTCAATTCCGTCAAGGGTGGCGAAACCGAAATGTACCCGCACTATCGGGTTTACCTCGGCAGTTGGAAAGACACGGCCGTTCAGCGGCTCTGCGACAGCGTTCTTCGCCGCTTTATCCCGTTTGTGCAGCCACTTGTCGTGGAACCGGCACCGGGCAGGATGATTCTCATGCGTGGAGATCGATGCCTGCACAGCGTGCGCCGTGTAGAAGGGGAGGACGAGCGGGTCAGCGTCATTATGTCCTTCGATCCGCCGGGCCGGATATTCCATGCGGAAGGCGGACTCGACTCTTACCTCTATTCCAGGAGCGCTTCGCCGAATCGAGATCCGAACTATCGCGCCTAGCCAGTTGGGGTACGATCCTTCCGTGTGGATCGACAAGCTCGAGGTGATTGCAGAAGACGACAGCATTATCGTCGTCAATAAACCTGCCGGACTGCTCACAATGGCCACGGAAACCGAGAAGGCGAGAACGGCCTATGCGATCCTTCGCGCGTACCTGAACAACAAGAGGCGTCCCGAGAAGCTTTTCATTGTGCATCGTCTCGATCGCGAGGCGTCCGGCCTGATCGTCTTCGCGAAGAGTCCCGAAAGCAAGGAGCGGCTACAGGATCAGTTCAAGGATCACAGCGCCGGGCGTCGATACGTTGCGGTGGTCGAAGGCCGCGTGAAGGAAGATGCCTTCACGGTGCGAACCAATCTGGCGGAGAACTCAGCCTATCGTGTCTACTCCACGCCGAACAGGAAAGCCGGCAAGCTTGCGATCACTCATGTGAAGGTGCTGAAGAGAAACACGAAGACAACGCTCGTCGAAGTACAGCTGGAAACGGGAAGAAAACACCAGATCCGGGTGCATCTTTCCGAGCGTGGATATCCGATTGTCGGCGACAGGGCCTATGGAAGCGCCAGGAATCCCATCCGTCGCCTGGCGCTGCACGGCGCTCAATTGGACTTCCGGCATCCCCTGAGCGGTGAGCGCAGGACTCTTCGTTCAAACTATCCCAAAGAATTCGACCGGCTGTAGACACGAGCAGCGAAAAAAGGGGATCGGGGTTGCCTGACATCCCTCACCCGGCCCTTCGGGCCACCTTCTCCCGGGGGAAGAGGGATGGACCTGCGAATTGTCCTTCTCCCCCCGGGAGAAGGTGGCCCGAAGGGCCGGATGAGGGATCTTCAGGCAACCCCGACCCCTTTTTCCGTTGTAACATCGCGACACATGAGCGTGCTCGTTTCCATCGTCATACCGGCATATCGCGCGCAAGCCATGCTCGCGGAAGCGGTTCGCTCCGTTCTGGCTCAAACGCTCGACGACTGGGAGTGCATTGTCGTCGCGGACGATCTTGAGGATTACAGCGCTGTGCTGGAATCGGAGGGTATCCGCGATCCCCGGATTCGTCATGTATCGACGGGACGTATCGGATCCGGCTGTCACGCGGCGCGCAATCGCGGGTTAACGGAATGCCGCGGTGAGATTGGTTGCGCCCTTGATGCGGACGATGTCTGGATGCCTCGACGTCTCGACGTCCTCGCGCCACGAGCCATGCGGCACGGTGCCGCTGTAGACGGACCGCGTGTGATTCGTGCGAACGACAATTCGGTGCTGTACTCGGCATTCGATGGATACTCGGAACCATTCATGCTGGATGTCGTGCAGTTGCTGCGCCTGACATGTCCGCTTTTTCCCCTTACGCGGCGGGATGTCACTTTCCCGAGAACGGATGGCATCGAACATCTGGAAGATGTCGTCAGCAACTTGCTTCTTATCCACCGGAACGGCGCTGTTTGGGCCACTCCGGAGCCACTCATGGGCTATCGCGTCCTGAACGGATCAATGTGCCACGGGGAGACCTCAGCGAAACAGTTCGACAAGGCCTATGACGCGATCATTTCGCTGGTGAAGAGCGGATGTTTTCCGGTGGCGCGGGCGCTCAGTGCAACCGTGATCGAGAAGCTCGAAGAGAAGCAAGCGCTCAACAGGCGCTTCGACGCTGCACAGCGCGAAAATCCGGGTCTTGATTTTCAGACGTTCGCCGCTGGGCAACGGCAAAACTCCGGCCAGTAGTGTCTCACTTGAAGCGCAATGCAATTCTCTTCACGCCGAAGGCGTGAAAGGACAGCTGTCTTGCACGCCGGAGGCGTGCAGGGAAGGTAGCCAGGGGTCAGCGAGTGAAACGAGCGCAACCCCTGGAAAACGGGGCCTAACGACAACGGCGCCCCGAAGGGGCGCCAGGATGCTTCACCACAGGTACGTTTCATCGAATTCGACGTCGCTTAAACGCAACAGATACATGTTCGGCGATGATCCGTCGGTGGCGGTTCGTTGAGAAAACGATGTGGTAGTGGAGGCTTACGTGCCTTGAGGGCATCAGACAGATTCCTGGCGCCCCTTCAGGGCGCCGTCGTCATTATGCCCCGTTTTCCAGGGGTTGCGCTCGTTCCACTCGCTTACCCCTGCTATTCTCCCAGCACGCCTCCGGCGTGCAAGACAGCTCTCCCTTCACGCCTTCGGCGTGAAAGAAATTCTCGTAATTCAAACTGAGACCCTCCGGCCCGATTGCTTGACGGCTTCCGGCTTCGTCACGCATCATGACGAAAAGACATGTACTCCACGAAAAAGTTGCTGTTGGTCTTTGCCGTTACTGTCTTCGCGCCGGCGTTCCTCGCGGCCCAGCTTCCGACCGGAACCATTTCAGGCCAGCTCCTCTCGCGTGAAGGGCAGCCGGCTGCCGGCATTCGGGTAAGCGCAATGGTTGTGCCGGAAGCGGGAGCCCAGACGCCAGCCGCCTCAGGCCTGGTGGGCATCAGCATGACAGACAGCATGGGCCGCTATCGGCTCGAGAGCATTCCGCCGGGCCGTTACTATGTCGTCTCAGGTCTCGTCGATCTCCCGACTTACTATCCCGGGGTGTCTTCAATAAACGGCGCAACGGTCCTCAACGTGTTGTCTGGAACGCCGATCACGGGAATCAACTTCACCATGACGGTTCCTGCGGGGGTCGCAGTAAGGGGCCGCCTCGTTTTCACGAACGGATCGCCGGCGACGGTCGTGACGGGAGTCGGCTTGCTAGGCGGCGTCGGCGGCGGGCAGGTTCTAAATTCCTCGGTCCGAGCTGATGGGTCTTTTGAATTCTTGCGAGTTCGGCCTGGCACCTACCAGGTCCTCCTCTCCGGCGGGTCGTTTAGTTCGCAGCCGGCCCCGGTGGTGGTCGCCGACAAGGACGTCACCGGCATTGAAATTCAGATTCTCCCAACAGTCATCGTTACTGGATCCGTCGATGTCGAAGGGAACGGCCTTCGCCCACGACTGACGATAAACTTTTCTCCTTTCAAGGGGACCGCCGGGGGTGTTCCAACTGCTATTCCGGCGTCAAACGGGACATTCCGGGTCATCTTGCCTGAAGGAGACTACCGCATCGGTTGGGGCAACCTTCCTGCGGGTTATGAAGTGAAGTCCATTACCGCGGGAACAACGGATCTTCTTTCAACTAATCTGAAGCTTTCGACGAGCGCTTCGCCTCCGCCCATCGTCGTGAGCCTCGGTGTCGGTGAGAAGCCGCCCTGGGCGAAGGTAAGCGGCAAAGTGACGGGTTTGCCTGCCCTGCAGAATGGACTGCCGTACCGGCTGAGTCTGACTGGTTCAGCATTGGCGGATGTGTCAGACGTTCCCATTAACCCGGACGGATCATTTGAGTTCTCCCGCCTCTTGCCCGGGAGTTACTCGGCGCGCATCACTCCTGCTTTGCCGGTAGGGCCGACAACCTTTGCGCTGGGGAACCGCGATCTGACAGACCTGAGCATCGCGATTCCCCCGCTGAAGGAAGTTCGTGGCGTGATTTCGAACGCGACCTCAACATCGGCAATTCCAGGCGTCGCGATCCGCCTGATGTGGACCGAATCCAGTGGCAGTACGAGCACATCGGTTGCGGCGACTCAACCCGACAGGACATTCACCTTCCTCTTGCCTGAAGGCGAGCGGAGAGTAACCCTGACCGTCCCTGGCTACGCCGTGCAATCGTTCACTTACGGCTCTGTGGATTTGCTGAAAGAACCTTTGAAAGTCTCTCTGTCGGATGTCGGGGAGTTTCGAGTCACTGTGGCAGCGCCCGGCGGATCCACCGGTGTTGTGGGTGGTGTTCTCGGTGGTGTTGCCGGCGGCGCTGTTCTTGGTGGCATCATTGCCCCACCGTCTTCGCCCAATCCGGTGGCGGGAGTGGCTGCTGCTGCTCCCGTAGTTACGCGCATTAGCGATGTCGTGGCGCAGGCGAACCTGATCTCTTCTTTGCCGCCGATATATCCGGCGCCCGCCAGAGAGGCTCGTATTGAGGGAGTCGTTGAATTGCAGATTCAGATTTCAAAGGACGGGTTGGTCGAAGATGCCCGCGCGAGAAGCGGTCATCCGTTACTGTACGATGCCGCAATTCAGGCGGTGCGGCAGTGGCGTTATAGACCCCACGCTCCGAACGGACAGGCGATTCCCGTCCAGACCTCAGTGACGGTCAAGTTTGCGCTTCAGTAGGCGATCTCGCTATAGCACTCCGTAGAAGCGCACGACCTCGAATGAATCAGGACTTGTCGCTGGGGATTGTCGGACGCTGGCCTTTGGGATTCAGATTGAATTCCTCAGACTTTCCAAGCGGAATGCTCAGGCACTTCCAGTCGTCCGAACGGAATATCTTGCCGAGATAGACCATCTGTCCCACGTGATAGCTTGCGTGCGCCATGAGACGATGCAGCGCTTCGTGCGCGCTGAACTGCTCACCGCGGATGATGACCTTCTTGAAAAGATCATCGTCAACGAGCGAATCCAGTGTGTGGAAGAGCGTGGTCCAGCCGTCTTCCCACTTTTCGAGCAGTTCCTTGCGGGTGACGCCGGGTTGTGGTCGAAACTCGTCATCGCGGTGGCGCCAGGGCTTTTCTCCATCCGCGGTGAGGAAGTCGGTGAAACGCGATTTCAGGTTTCCGGCGAGGTGCGCAACAAGGATCGCGATGGAATTCCCTCCACCCGGGCCGCTCTCCGCAAGTTCGGCATCGCGCAGTTGCGCGATGGTGTCATCGCCGAGCTTCTTGTAGCGGCGGAATTCACCCTCGATGGAGATGATGAGCTGACGCATTGCCCTGCGACTCCCGGTTAATTCAGAGTCCAGAGAGTCAGGTTTGACACATCCTTCACGAAGAACCGATTGCCGGAGATCGCGGGTTGTGTCCAGGTTTCTCCCATAGCGACTTCGTAGCGCTTCAGCGGATTAAAGCCCGTCTTGTTTGCCTTCATGATGACGAGTTCCGCATCGCTTTCCAGCGAAAAGATCGTGTCGCCTGCGTGAAGGACTGCGGCGTTCTCGGCCTGACGCGGATCGCTCTTCCACAGGGTCTGTCCGTTTTCGAGATCGAGAGCGAAGTACTGGCCGCTGTTCAGATGCGAAAGCCCGTAAAGCACGCCGTTGATTTCGACAGCGTTGCTCATCTGGAGCGAGACATCCTTGGTTGCCCACACATTCTCGGTAACCCACTGGTCATTGCGCTGGAAGGCCCGGAATCTGGTGATGCCCTGTTCGCGGCCAGCCTGAATGATGGAGTCCTTATAGAGGATGGGTGTTTGCGCGGTGGTGTTCGACGGTGTTGTGAACGGGCGGGTCCACAACAAAGCGCCATTCGAAACCGCTACTCCCACGAGATTCTGATTGGTGAACGTCACGACTTGCCGGGTTCCGCCGAGATCCACGACGATCGGCGATCCATAAGCCGGGCTGTCGCCCTTCCATTCCCAGCGAACCGTCCCCGTGGCTACGTCATAGGCCGTCAGCGCTGTTTCGTTAGCGCCACCGACATGAATGATCACGTTGTTTCCTTCGACAACGGGAGACATCGCCGTGTGATACATCGGCTGTTGCCGGGTCGTGGGCTTCTGCCAGAGGATTCTTCCTGTCGGAGCGTCATAGGCCGTGACGATGCTGCTCATTCCGAAAGAGAAGAGCCTGCCATTCGCAAAGGTTGGCGTGGACTTGGGCCCCGGGCCGTGTTTGGCGGTTGCTGCGAACATCATGAAGGGTGCGGCGTAAGGCGTGCGCCAGACAGTTTTGCCCGTCGCAGGTTCCAGGGCTTGCATCACTTCCTCCTCGCCCTGACGGGAGAACATGTAGAGCCGATCGCCGACGAGAAGGGGCGTCGCGTACCCGGACCCGACTTCCACTTTCCACTGTTGCTTCAGCGTGTCAGGCCATGTTGCCGGCTCGTTGAAACCCGTGATCGCACCATCGCGGGCAGGCCCTCGCCATTGTGGCCAGTTCTGTGCAGCAAGCGGAAGACTTGCCAGCAGGGATAGAGCAATCAGTAGTCGTCGGTTCACGTGGAACTCCTTTAATGGAGGAATTGATGGGAATCTTAACACAGCGGACTGACGCTCTCCCGGAGGGAGAGGGAATTTTAAAAATGGAAGTCCTGCATTGGAGATTCGAGATTGGAAAACTTAGATTGGACTGGCAGCCTATCTGCGGTTCGTCCAATCTAAGCTTTCCAATCTCGAATCTCCAATGCAGGACTTTCCATTTTCAAAATCTATTCCCCGATGATCTTTACCAGCACGCGTTTCTTCCGTCGCCCATCAAACTCGCCGTAAAAGATCTGTTCCCAGGGGCCGAAATCCAGCTTTCCATTCGTGATCGCAACGACAACTTCCCGGCCCATCACCTGACGCTTGATATGCGCGTCGGCGTTGTCTTCTCCTGTGTCGTTGTGACGGTATTGGCTCGTGGGCGCGTGTGGGACCAGCCTTTCGAGAAAGTCGTCGTAGTCCTTCAGGAGGCCGGACTCATCATCGTTGATATAGACGCTGGCGCTGATGTGCATGGGGTTGACCAGGCAAAGCCCTTCTTTCACCCCACTCTTCTTCAGCGCCTCTTCGACCTGATGCGTAATGTTGATATATGCGCGACGCGTCTTCGTTTCAAAACTCAGTTCTTCGCGGTACGACTTCACCTTCCATTCCAGGTGTATTCGAGGCCACCGGTAACGAGCCTGGGGCCTCCGATCGTCGTCGGATTGCGCTGGACGTAGAATTCTCGATTCAACGCGTTCTGAATTCCGAAAAAGGCCTCGAGACCACGATAGACCTTGCGGCTGACGTTGAAGTCGAACGTGTTGTAGTAGGGAAGCCAGAATGCAGGCGTGTTCAAATCATCATCGTACTGGCCGCCCGTTATGTAGAACGCAGCGGAGGCGTTGATGAATCTCGGGTTTGCGTAGGAAAGCTCGGCGGAGCCTCGATGCATCGGAACTTCCGCAAGGTATTTGCCGACCAGAGAATTTCCGCTGGCGTCTACGGGAGATTCCTGGACCTTCGCGACGTCGTAGAGATACGAGAACGAAAGACGCCAGTAGTTTTTCGGCCGAAACTCCACGTCGCTCTGGAGACCCCAGATGCGGGTCTTTCCAAGGTTTTGCCGCTGGCGGGTGATCGTTCCTGCAACGTTGCTGATCGTTACATTCGAGATGGGATTTGTGAATCTGTTCACGAAGAAGCTGGAGCGCCATGTCACGTTTCGCACCGGGGAAACGGTCACGCCGCCTTCTCCTGCAGTCAGGCGCTCCGGCCCGAGTTGGTCATTGGCGAGCGTCGTGGTCTGCCCGACAGCAAACTGCCGATAGAGTTCATTCAACGTTGGTGCGCGGAAGCCCCAGCTCCCGCTGCCCCAGACTGAAACGGTATCGCTGAGGTGATACATAGCACCGATGCGCGGACTGCCGATCGTATTGTCCTTGTCCGCAAGGCAAGGCACCGTGTTGTCGTCGTTGCACGAAGGACGGTTTGTTGCGAGGGGCGCGCCGGTCGCGGGATTGACGTTGAGATTGTGCGCGTCATAGTTCTTCCAGTAATCGAGACGCGCGCTCAACGTCAACTGAAGGCGGCTCGTGACAGTAAACAGGTCCTGTATAAAGACCCCTGTGCTCACCTGCGTGCCGCCCGAGGTGCGGTTGTTAATGACGGCCGTTGACGTGCCGTTCATCACCTGCTCGAGACTGTCTCCATCCACCCAACGCCAGTCCGTGCCGATCGAGAAGTAGTGTTTGCTGCCGAGAGGCTTGGACCACTGCGCCATGCCGCCCGTATCATTCGTGGGAACACGCTGCATCAGAGTTAAACGGCTGCCGTTTCTCGATCCCGCCGGAACCAGCCCGTGGTTGTTGCTGTGGAATGTTTCAAAGTTGCCCCAGGCGCGCAACTGAAGATCACTGTCGTCGGCCATTCGGATTCGCACGCCACCGTTGATGGACTTCCAGTACGTGTTGTTCAATTCCGACGGAACAATGATCCCGACGGTCGTCGGGCCTTTGGCGTTGATGCGATCCTCTGAGAAATAGCCGCCCCGTACAAATCCGCTGATGCGGTCTGTCGGCGTGAAATCGAGCTTGAGGTTGACGTTGTCATAATCGAGGGTCGCCTTTGAATCGATCGATCCGCGGAGTTGCTGACCACCTTCCAGCTCAGGGACAACAAAGTAGCCGTTCGTCCCGAAGGTCGTTCCTTCAACGGCGACGGCGAATTTGTCCCACGCGTTCGACCCGAAGTAATCGATTTTGTGTGTGGTTCGACCCGCGATGGACGTCCGGACCTTGATCATGCGTCCTTCCGGAGGTGCGGTCACGATGTTGATCACGCCGCCGAGCGCATAGTTTCCATAGACGCTGGAGTTCGCGCCTTCAATCATCTCGACTTTTTCCACGCTGGCCAGTGGAACGCGGCTCCAGTAAACCCAGCCACCAAAGGGATCGTTGAAGGGAACATCGTCGATCAACACGAGGGTTCGGCTGACTCCGCTGGGCCCGACACCACGCAGAGAGACGCCCTGGGTCGTGGGATGCGCGGCAAGACTGCTGGTCCGGCGGAACAGGCTGAACGTCGGAATCGACCGAAGAATGTCATCGGCAGCGACGGCGGGAGATTGTTCGATTTCCTCGGCCCTCAAAACGTTCGAGCTCGCCGGCATTTCCCCGACCACCTGTTCGGTTCGGGTAATAACGTTAACGCGTTCCTCAGTGATCTTTGCCAGTTCGAGTTCAACCTTGACCGACGCGCTGTTCTGATTGCGCACGTCCACTTTCGCAGTCTTCGTTGCGAAGCCGTTGGCATCGATTTTGACGTCATAGCTCGCCGCGGGAAGATTCTCGAACCGCGCGCCATCGCTGGTGCTGACAGCTGTTCTTCGCAAAGTCCCCTGTTCCTCGGAGACCGTAACGCGCGCTCCTTCAATCGCAAGTCCCTGAGTGTCCGTGATTGTGACGTCAACCTGCCGTCCTCCGGCGGCTTGCAGTAAAAGTGCCAGAGCAAGAATCATTCTCATTAGATTCAACCCCCCAGATTTATAAAGAAAGCTTTGCTCGCACAGTGTAGACGCGGGCGGATGGTTTTCAAAGAGTTAAGGGCCTTTCCAGGGGGGAATCTGCGTAGCGAAGCGGCGGGGCGATTGGGAGGCCATCCTTCATTCGGCTAAGGTCAATTAGTAAAAGCCTTGGTGAATGGTTAACCATTCACCGTTCACCAAGCCCGTGTCTCCCTAAAACTCGAGGCTTCTCCAGCAATACCACGAGGCGATACTTGCGTACGGACGCCAGCGTTCAGCGATCCGATGGCAGGTCTCACGGTCCGGAAGATCTTCTAACCCGTACAGCTTCTGGATCGCGCTGCGAACGCCATAGTCTCCATGAGGCAGCACGTCCAGGCGTCCGAGCGAGAAGATCAGGAACATGTGGGCGGTCCACACGCCGATCCCTTTCACTTCGATCAGCGATTCGATCACCGTATCGTCCGAACAGCGTGCGAGCCTGTCCAGCGTAAGCGTTCCGGTGTGGACCCGCTGTGCGAGGTCGAGAATATAAGACGCCTTTTGCCTGGAGAGTCCTGCGCCGCGGAGTTCTTCAAAGCTCAAGGCAGAGATTCGTCGCGGTGTCAGACCCTCGGGCCCGGCGAGATCCTCCAGCTTCTTCCGCATCGCCGCCGCCGCCTTCCCGGAAATCTGTTGTGCAAGAATCGAATACACCAGGGCCTGGAAGCGGTCGCGTTTGAGCTTCAACGCATACGGCCCTGCGCGTCGGATCACTTCGCGCAGGATGGGGTCCGACTGTCGCAGGTGTCTGACGCCCCGTTTAATCTCTGCTGCAGAAGGCGGCATAGATTGGCGAGTATAATGCAGCAGGGAATGGAGAAGAGCAGCAACACGCGACAGAGTTTCGGACGGCTCGCCATTCTCATTGCGGTCGCCGCTATCGATCTGCTCGGCGCGACCATGGTCTTCCCGCAGATTCCCTTCTACGCGAAGCACTTCAATAGTTCGGCCACATTCATCGGCATCATTTTCGCGTCGTTTTTTCTCGCGCAGCTTCTTTCCGCGCCCATATGGGGTCGCATCTCGGACCGTTATGGACGACGGCCTGCGCTGCTGATCGGCTTAACCGCGCTCGGTTTCGGCTATGTGACTTTCGCGCTGGCAAATTCTCTCTGGATGCTGCTTTTGGCCCGATTCATTCAGGGAGCTGGAGGCGGGACAACGGGCGTCACACAGGCCTATGTCGCGGACACCGTGCGGCCTGAGGATCGCGCTCGAGCTCTCGGATGGCTTTCCGCGGGAACTAATGTCGGGACGATGGTCGGGCCTGCCGTGGGGTCGCTGCTGGCCTATCGGGGACATGCCGCGCCCGCCATCGCTGCCGCAATTCTGTGCGCGTTGAATCTGATTTTTGCCTGGGTGTGGCTGCCGGAATCCCGAAAGCATGATGCTGCGCCCGCCGTCCGGAAGCCGGTATGGCACGGCGTCTGGAACGTTCTGTGTCATCCGGCAAGCCTGTCTTCACGGCTTATCCTGATCTACGCGTTCGGCATGTTCGGCCAGTCTGTTTTGTCGGCTGTTCTTGCGTTGTATTTGAGCGCCGCGTTTGGCGTGGACGAATACACGATCGGTTATTTCTTCGTCTATGTCGGAGTCTTCTCGGTGATTCTGCGCTCGGCTTTCGTCGGCCCGGTCGTGGACCGGCTCGGGGAAGCTCGGGCTATTCGCCTTGGCGCTGTGGCCCTCATTTTCGGATTTGCCGGATATCCGGTAGCGCCGAACCTGTGGATCCTGGCCATCATCATTCCGCTGGTTCCTATTGGTACCGCTCTGCTGTTTCCTGCGACCACGGCTCTGCTTTCACGGTCAACGGATAAAGCCGACTACGGATTGACGATGGGAATTGCCCAGACTTTTGCAGGAATTTCCCGATTAATCGCCCCTGTTACTTCGGGCGCCCTGTTCGACAAAGTCAGTCACTCGTCGCCGTTTTTCTTCGCCGCAGCAATGGTTTTCGTTGGAAGCCTCATGGCCCTGCACCTGCCGTCCTCCCGGCGGGCTTTCGAGGGCAAAGAAGGCCCTGTGTTAAACTGACCGCCGAGGTGTTTGCCCGTGTTACCCAACTACGCATTCTTCAAAGGCCGTGTTGTTCCCTATAAAGAGGCGAATGTTGGGGTCCTGACCCACGCGTTGAATTACGGTTCAGCCGTCTTCGGAGGACTCCGCGCCTACTGGAACGACGACGAACAACAGCTTTTCATTTTCCGCCCCCAGGATCACTTCAAGCGCTTCCTGCAATCGGCAGGTCTGATGCGCATGGAACTCCCCTATTCGGCGGACCAACTGGTTGAGGCTTTAACGGAACTGATGCGCAAGGAGGGCCATAAGGAAGACTGCTACATTCGACCGCTGGCTTTCTTCGCCGATGAGATCATCGGGGTACGCCTTCACAGATTGAACACGGAACTGTCGATGGTGGCGTTGCCGTTTGGAAGTTACGGCACCAATGAAGACGGCCAGCACGTCACGGTTTCCTCGTGGCGCCGCGTTGACGACAACATCATTCCTGCGAGGGGCAAGATCGCCGCAGCCTATGTGAATTCGGCCTTTGTTAAGACCGATGCCAATCTCGCCGGCTTCGACGAGGCGCTGGTGCTCAACCAGGACGGTCACTTGTCCGAGGGTTCCGCCGCGAATGTGTTCATGCTTCGCAATGGCGTTTGGGCAACGCCGATGATCACGGACAACATCCTCGAAGGTATTACCCGCAGAAGCATCATTCAGTTCATGCGCGAGGACCTGAAGTGGGAAGTCGTCGAGCGGTCGATCGATAGAACCGAAGTCTACCTTGCAGACGAGATGTTCTTCGCGGGTACTGGCGTCCAGATCGCTGCGATTACCAAAGTCGATCATCGCAAGGTCGGTACCGGACAGATGGGTGAGCAGACGACTGAGCTTAAGAAGTTCTTCCTGGACGTGGTCCACGGGCGCAATCCGAAGTATCGCGGTTGGTGTTATCCGATTTACGACAAGACAACCGGCACGTCGAGCAAAAGACAGGACCGCGTTTCGGTCTAGTAGCAGGACAGAGAAGAAATTGGAAATAGGACGAGTTGGAGATCTTAAGGTCGAAATTACAAGAGCTTAAATTGGACGTCTCACCGGGACGCTACCGTAGGGTGGTTTGTTCAATTTAAGCTCTTGTAATTGTGCGCCGGGAGACCGGCAGGAAGTAGGGGATGAAAGAGCCCTACAGAGTAAGGAGTAGCGAACCACTCTGGCCGCGAGTCTTGCGCAGCAAATC
>Ga0068859_100000942_pt1 | contig 29786 bp, 30 predicted proteins | sample KBSSwiS22_FD_66585 | JGI IMG/M metagenome (GOLD analysis project Ga0068859, IMG submission 66585) | Switchgrass rhizosphere microbial communities from Kellogg Biological Station, Michigan, USA - KBS Switchgrass S2-2 | ecosystem: Host-associated > Plants > Roots > Rhizosphere > Soil ...
CGACACCAACTCGTTCACGTCGAACATCGCACGCGAATGATGGGCCGATAGCGGCGCGTCCATCGAGACGAATCCGAGAAGCAATGTCACGATGCCGGTTGCCTTCCACGCCATACATGCCTCCCTCAAATTGCGACCGACACTCGCGTCCGGCTTGATGAATTCACGATCCGAGACGCGCGAGATAGGTTTCCGGGCCATCCTCCGGCCGGCACAAGACCTCTTCGATTCGTTCGACCGCCTGACGCGTGAAGGTCACCGTCGGGGTTTCCCACGGTGTCATGAGCGTTTTTGGATCTTCCACCCTTGCCTGGTACTCGAGCGTGTCGGCATCGACGCGATGCCACCGCTCGGTGACGTGCATCGCATCAGAGGTCAACCACACGCCGGTGCTGCCGTTCGTCGGCTTGTCATCGGGACTCGCCAGCCATCCTTCGTCGTTGAAGGACATCACGTCGACCACGAGCGTGTCACCTTCCCACCGCGCAGTCGAGTCACCCATATACGTTGGAAACAAATACTGTTTCGAGGTGTGCGGCCGTCCGCTCGTCGGAATGATCCGGAAGACCGGGTACGCTTCGGTGAAGACGAATGCGAATCCAGGGCGTTGAATGATCTGGACTGGGTGACCCAGCATCGCCGCGCGAGGAAACGCGGGAGGCGCGCAACGCATCGTCGGGTCGTCCTTCGCCGAGAGTTCCTTCATCCGCGTACGTGCCGCGGGCGTGTACAGGGCCTCGAGTTTCGCCAGATTGAACGTGTCGCGTCCGGCGCTCGCGCCAAGCGGCACTCCCTTCCAGACTCCAGTCAGGTTTGGTTCTCCCCACGGGGTCCGCGCGGCAAACGAACCGGTCCCCGTCGCTGCGCGTTCGGGCGCTCCGGTGTCGTTCATCGCCATGCGCGCACCGATGAACAGGGCAGCCGCGACGACGAGCGCGCCAACGACGATGGCCGTCCAGCGTCTGCTCATCGGCCACCGGCTCCCGTCTTGTTCTTCGTCTGCCGCGCGGCAAACTCGCGGTGTCGCGCGTCCAACTCGGGATCCAGGAAGCAGAGCGATTCCTGCACGGTGTCGTACGGCACCATGCCGCGGCGGTCTGCCGCTCCGGTCCACGGAGCGGTGAGCATTTTCGGGTCTTCAACGACTGCGCGGTATTCAAAGACCTGCGCGTCCGGCCGGCTCCAGCGCTCGACGATGCGCAGCGCGTCGGACGAGGTTTGCGGCGGCCGATTGGGGGCCTGAGCGGGGCCGAGCCAGGGCTTGCCGTTGAAGTTCGTCACCTCGACAACCAGCGTGTCGCCTTCCCAATGACCGACCGACGAGCCCTGATACGACGGCTTGCGCGCCGCGCTCGGTTGTGGCCCGCGCTCGTCGGCGATGGGGATGATCCGGAAGTAGCTGCCGCCCTCGTTGAGCAAGAGGAGATATCCCGGCGCTGACACCAGTTGGACGGTTCCGCCCATCGAGCCGACGACAGGGGACGGCGGCCAGCAGTGATAGTTCGGGGTATCAATGCCGCGCCAATCGATCAGGCCTGCAGCGGCACCGCCGTGCTCTCTGTATTCGCGTGCCTCCGGGCGGTACAGCGGCTCGAGCGGCATCGGGGGTGGGCTGACCGTGGCGTCGGGCCAATAGACGCCCGAGAAATCCGGCTTCCCATCCCACGACGTGCGTGGCACCGGGTATTTGCCGGGGTCTGGCTTATAGGCAGCTATGCGCGCGGTCGCCTCGGCGCGACTTTCCACGCCTGGCGGGAGAATCTCTTCAATCCGCTTGGTCCAGTCCGCGCCAGGGTCCGCCGTCTTTGGTGGGGTGTACTCCCGTATCTGCGCCGATGCGCGCGAAGCGCCCATCGCCGCAACCAGCGCCAGTATGGCGACACTGGAAAGGCCCAGCATCGCGATCACCGCAAGTTTTCTCACGCTCACAGCACACCTTCCTGTGCGAAAGACGAGAGGCCCCGCAGGAGGGTGAGAAAGTAGCGCAGTCGGCGGCCGCAATCAACAAAAACTGGAGTAAGGTGAGGGCGTGCGCAGCACGTTGCCGTTCCGCACAGCCACCCTCCTCGTGACGCTGGCCGCCTCCTCTCTCTGGATCGCCACCCCACACGGCGCGCAGGCGGTCGACGTGGATCGGGGCAGCAGAGACTACGCGCTCCCCGACCAGATCCAGTGGAAGGAAACCGAGAATGGCAAGACCGCCAACCTGCATGGTGATCCCTCGAAATCCGGCCTCTATGCCTACGTCGTGAAGCGTGGTCCGAACATGTGGAGCATGCCGCACTTTTACGACAGTGACCGCTTCGTCACGGTGCTCGAGGGCACGCTCTGGGTCGGCACAGGAAGGTTCGATCCGCAGCGCACCGTACCGTTGAAGCCGGGCTCGTTTGTGAGAGACATCGCGCACGGCATTCACTTCGAGGGGACAAAAGACGACGGTGCCACGCTTTATGTCGTCGGGATAGGTCCGTCGCCGGACCATGCGGCGCAGCCGGGCACCAGCGCGTCGAGCTTGGGCGCCAACGTGATCGATCCGGCGATCAGGCAGATTCAGCGGATCGAGGACATGCCAAAGGAATCGTTCGTTCTCTATGGCGACTCGAGCAAGCCCGGTCTCTACCTGCAGTATCAGCGACGCGCGCCGAACAACTGGAGCACCCCGCACTATCACCCGATCGATCGTGTGGTCATGGTGATGGGCGGCACGATGTTGATCGGCACGGGGCCGAGCGGCGACAAGACCACGACGGTCGCGGTGCCGAAGGGCGGATTCATCCACGATATCGCCCGCGGTGTCCACTACGACGGGTCCGGGAACGACCCGATGTGGATTCTCACTGCCGGTGTCGGGCCGACGGCGACGGTCAATGTCGACCCGCCGAAGTAGACGGGCCGCTACTTTTTCGCGACTGGACGTATACTTTCGCCGCGCGAAGTCATCTCCTGGTAGGGCGATTTTTTCGAAGGAGAAACCGATGGGTTCGAAACGACATAGCCGAAGGGACCTCCTCAAGAGCGGTGCCGCGCTGGCCGGTGGTTTGACGCTCGGAGCGGTAGCGCCCTCAGCTGGCCAAACACCAGCCGCCGGTCAAGCGCCGAAGGGCCCGGACATGATCAGGGGCAGCAAGGAGCTGATCGCATACGGCGACCGGTCGCGTTTCGTGACTTCGGTACGCATCCCTCACGGCGGACGGCCGTCGCCGGATGCCTTCGGGCTCGTGTTTCATGTGGCCGCGCCGCTTCAGGATTCGGTGGGGGTGATCACACCGTCCTCGCTCCACTACGTCGCGACGACGCGTGGCTCCTTCATGCCCGACATCGATCCAAAAGAGCATCGTCTGATGATCCACGGCCTGGTGGACCGGCCGCTGACCTTCACCATGGAGGACTTGAAGCGGCTGCCTTCCGTCACGCGTCTTCATTTCATCGAGTGCGCGGGAAACAGGTCGACGCCCAGGGCGAAGAACGTTCAGGAGTCGCACGGGATGACCAGCTGCGCCGAATGGACCGGCGTACTGCTCTCGACGCTGCTCAAGGAATGCGGCGTGAAAGGCGCGGCGACATGGTTTGTTGCCGAAGGCGTGGAGGAAGTGAAAGGCGCGTCCAGCATGCCGGTCGCCAAGGCCATGGACGATGTGCTTGTGGCCTACGGCATGAACGGCGAGGCCGTGCGGCCGCAGCAGGGTTTTCCGCTCCGGCTGCTCGTTCCCGGCTTTGAAGGCATCTTCTCGACGAAGTATGTGCGGCGAATCAAGCTCGTGGACCGCTACTACATGAACTACAACGACTACGGCCATCTTCGTGACGACGCGAAAGAGACGGCATTGGGATACCAGGTTGGACCCAAATCGGTCATCACCTACCCATCGGCCGGACAACAGCTGCCCGGCCGCGGTTTCTACGAGATCAGCGGGCTCGCCTGGTCAGGTGGTGGCGTCATCCGCAGGGTCGAGGTATCAACCGACGACGGCAAGCACTGGATGGACGCCCAGATCAAGGGGAGGGCAGAGCGGATGGCACATACCCGCTTCGGCTGTCCGTGGAACTGGGACGGAAAAGAGACTGTGCTTCTTTCACGCTGCACCGACGAACTCGGCCAGGTGCAACCGACGCGAGCGCAGGTCGCCAAGTTCTTCAACGTGCCTGTGGGCGAAGTGCCCGGGCTGGACAACACCATTCAGCCGTGGCGGATCGCGAGCGATGGGAGTGTGACCAATGGCCACGCCACATAGGTTTCTCGGGTGTGTGCTGCTTGGAGGATTGCTCCTCGGAGCGTCCGTGCTGGCTCAATCGCCGCCCAAATATGGTGTCGGAACGACGCCGACCGCGGAGGAAATCCGCGCGTGGGATATCTCCATCGGTCCTGATGGAGCGGAACTCCCGCCCGGCCGCGGCACGCCCAAGGAAGGCGCGCAGCTCTTTATGAGCAAGGGGTGCGCCGCCTGCCATGGGGCGAACGGTACCGGCGGCAAGGCGCCAGAGTTGAAATCGAAAGACGGTCCAAGTGTCGAGACGTGGAAACGCGGGCGGATACTACCGATCCGTGCACCGTTCGCGACCATTGTCTGGGATTACATCAATCGCGCGATGCCGCTCGGACGAGAGGGATCGCTCAAACCCGATGAGGTATACGCGCTGACGGCGTTTCTGCTCAACCTGAACGAGGTCATCCCGGAGGACTCTGTACTCGACGCGCAGAGTCTTCCGAAGGTCAAGATGCCAATTGGTGAAGACTACGCCTCGCTGCCCGACTGGAAGCCGAAGACGCGAAGGCTTCAAGGTTACCCGTACTGACTAACCGTGGTGAACAGCATCCGCTGAGGGAGCTCGCTGCAGGGGTCTCCGATTCCGGCGAGCTTCCCGCTCCTGACCCGACATCGCATCCCGATTCCATCTACGCCCGCGGCGTGCTTCCCGCCTGGGTCATGAGTGCCCCCGACTGAAGGCCGATGGACGGCTCGTCAATCTAGTGGTTGTACTTCAAGCGTTTCCGAGCGCCGTTAGGCGGCGACTGGAAAACGCTAAGGAGGCGACTGGATGAGACGGACCTTCGCAGGAATCATCGCGCTGTTTGTATCGATTCTCGGCATCACATCGTTCAACGCACCCGCTCGCGCGCAAGGCTTCGACAGCCGTATTCAGGAAGGACTGAAGCTCGCGCCCGTGGAGTTGAAGAAGCACGGACTCAATCCGGCGCTCGTCGGGTTGGGCAGCTACATCGTCAACGCGCAAGGCGGATGCAACGACTGCCACACCAACCCGCCGTACGCGGCCGGCGGCGACCCATTCGCAGGGCAGCAGGAGAAGATCAACGCGGCTGGTTATCTTGGTGGCGGTACGGTGTTCGGCCCCTTCACGTCGCGCAATCTGACGCCGCGCGCATCCGATGGGCAGCCGGCGGGGTTGTCACTCGAGGAATTCAAGGAAGTGATGCACCAGGGCACCGACTTCAAGAACCGGCATCCGCAGATCTCACCGCTGCTGCAGGTCATGCCATGGCCCGTCTATGGGAAGATGTCCGACCGCGAGCTCGAGGCTATCTACGAGTACCTGAAAGCCATTCCCTGCATCGGTTCCGCGGCGCGGTGCACCTCGTAGACATTGAGCTGATGAACCGACTTCAAGCCGACGACTGCACCGCGTCGTCGGCTGAAGTGGCGCACTCTGCCGCAGCTACGACGTCTTGACGGAAGGTTGTTTCGTTCGCCGCGCGGCTTTCGCCGGTTTGACAGGGGCCGGTGTCGACGTCGTTGATAAGACGACACGCGGCGACGAAAACGTACGCACCCCGTGCGCATCGAAGTCGATCACCGTGTGGTACTCGTTCACGCTGTTGATGGTGCCGTCGCCGTACTGCGTGTGCGCAACGCGATCTCCAGTCGTGTACTTCAGCATGTCATCTCCCGTGCAAATTTGAGCCGACGCCGCCGAGAACCACCGCGCGGCGCGCAAGAGGTGCGCCGTTACACAACGTTCAAGCTTTTGACGAGAATTAACCGCTGGGCTTAACGCGGAGAAGGCTCAGAAAGCAGAAACGGAATGCTCAACAAGTGTACGGGCCGGAGTGGAAGAACGCAACGGGACTGGTCGTTCGGGCGGCGCTGGCGCTTCGGCGCGGCACCAATCCTAACGTGTGATCCGAAGTGACATCATGCGCAACAGCATGAGCCATCGTGACGGAAAGCTGTTTCGCTTGTGCGACCGCCACGGGATGACATACAGTTAGCCGTCGTCGTTTACCGCTTTTCTGAGTCCTGATCCCGCGATCAGCCCTCACCAAAGCTATTGGGGAGGGTTGATGCCAGCTGCCTACGTTTTCCTTTTACTCCTGGTTGGACTGTGGATCGTGGTTCTCGTCTCGTTTGTCTGGATGCATCGTCCCGAACCGACGATCGCAGAGATCATGCGTGCTCTGGAGTCTCGCTCATGAGGTTCGAACGTACTTCGGAAATTTCGGGATCGCGCGACGATGACGTGAAGCCGGCGCAGTGTCCCGAATGCGGATCGAAGAAGTTCGGGACGCTGGCAGCCACCATCACGCGGGATACCTATTGGCGATGTCACGAGTGCGGAACCGTGTGGAATGAAATTCGGTATCGGCAGCAGCGCCAGCGGCGGTGGTGAGCGACTGTCTCAGTCTAGGTCGCGCGCCAGGGCGAAACATCACACCATCGATACCTGAATTCGGCACTGATCACGCGGCAGCGTGTTAGAGTGCGTGAAGCTGTCCTGAGCCTCCCGCAGACGGCGGGTTCCTCACCATGGCTTGTGCGAGGAACCCATGAGTGTCACCAGACCGGTTCGACCTCTTTCCCTCCATCCGACGACTGCGTGCCCCCGCTGTGACGGACTGCGGAGCTTTGCGCTTTCTGTCAGCCCCGACAGCCTGTTCGCGTGGCACGAACGCCACCAATGCGGTCACCTCTGGGCGATTCCTCAAGGGTGGGAAGCCGCACATGAAATCAGCTTGAGCCAGTTGCCGAAACGAGGAACTGCATGATTTCACGGCCACCGCATCTGAACGCCTACGAGTTCGCGGTTGTGGCGGCGCTTCGCGCCCAGCAATTGATGACCGGCTGTACACCGCGGCTGAGCGGTGAACACGGCGCCACGACGATGGCCCAGATGGAAGTAGCCGCGGGCTGCGTCACGCGGTGTGACGGAGACGTGCTTGCGACGCCGCGGCCATGTGGCTCGCAGCAATAGGCGGTCGGCTCGCCTATTTCCTCCACCGCGCCAGCGGTCACGCGGTCACGTGGAACAGACCACCGGCGGACGCGTCGGCGTGTGCAGGCGACATCGTGTGTCACGGGTGTGGCCAGGTGCTCTGGTGCCGCGCTCATGACCCGTGGCGTGCAACGAGGGTCGAGGCGCCGCCGGATCACTGGGGCGGAACGCGGTCACATCGCGGGGATTGGACGCTGTTTGAGAGCCTTCAGCACATTCTTCGATTGGCCGAGGAATGTCCGTCGGGTCCGTTCGGCGATGCGTTCAGGCGCGGCGCGTGCGAATTGATTGAGGCTGATTCCTGGCAGAGCCGATCCATGTGTCGCCGTCGGATGCTGAAATCTGTTGCTCACGTTGAGCGGCGGCAAGTACTCGGCGTATCGCGAGCAGACGAACCGACTCCGCTGATGCTGAAGCGGCTCGCAGAGGCGCTTCAGCGACAAGAGCACGAGTAGAAAAGCTGCCCACACGGGCAGAAGTTGCTGGTTGGTCCCGGATCTCCGAGGAGATCCGGGTTGAGACAACCGCGCTTACCAGCGAGATTGACGCGGCTGACGGCCGCGGTTAGACCCGCCACCGCCGTCACCTCGAGGCACCATCGGCTTGGCCTCATTGACGGTGAGGCTTCGTCCGCCGAATTCGTGCCTGTCGAGCTCGCTAATCGCGCGACGTGCGCCGTCATCGTCGTTCATCTCGACGAACGCGAATCCTCGTGCCTGCCCTGTGGAGCGGTCACGGACAATGTTGACGGAAGCGACGGCTCCAGCAGCCTCGAACAGGGCTTGAAGATCGGACTCGTTGGTTTCGTACGGCAGATTGCCGACGTACAGTTTGGTACTCATGAACTACTCCTGCATCTCGAAGGATGCATCTCGGTCTGATGGCAGGCTCAAGCGGAATGCTCGACGACGACACGCAGGAGAGGCGAGAAACTCGGGTCTAGTGCGAGAGGCCGGAATGCACAGCAGTCAGAAGGCACTTAAAGTGTAACACGTCGTTGTATCGAAGGCGGGTCGCGCCGAAGCCGACCCAAAATCAGCGCTGCCGCCGGGGCGATAGCGGGCGTTGATTGCCGAGGACACGTTTGAGGTTATCGCGGTCGCGACGGGCTTGCCGTTCCGCTACAGTTTGATGCACATCGGCGTACCGATGTTCCCCACGCGTGTTGGAGTCATGACTTGCATCGAGGCGGTCTCGTTCGGCACGAGGCGCGCGGTCCGGTTGCCGATTCTTTCGCGTGGTGTGGCTCTTCATGCCGCTGTCCCTCGTGCGTTGGTACTGCGATTTTCGATCCGACGCCGGCTCTGACTCATCCACGGGCCGACTTCTATTCCTTCCTTTTGCGCGCGGCCTGTTGCGCTGTCAAATAGAGAACAGATGAACAAGGTGGGTGACACTCAGCCGACCGCCGCGTCGATTGACCTGCTCGGTATCGAACCGTTGGAGGAGCATGCGAGGCGCCTCGCGGCTCTGTTCACCGTGTCGCTTCGGCGACGCGGCAGCGCCGCGCACTTGAAGGCACTGCGACGACATGCCTTGGCGCTGCGACGCGTCTACACGTCGTTGGCGGGCGATGTCGCACGCGGCGAACCGTCATCCCCCGCTGCTGATTGGCTGCTCGATAACTTTCACATCGTTCTCGCCGCGGTGCGCGACATTCACCACGATCTGCCACCCTCGTTCTTCCGGAGGCTTCCCTGGATTGCCGCTGACGAGTTCGCGGGTCTGCCCCGCGTTTACGCGATGGCGCGTGAACTGGTTCGCAACAGCGCCGGTCGGCTCGATCCGCAGCGGCTGCATCGGTTCGTCACGGCTTTTCAGTCGATCACTCCTCTGACGATGGGTGAACTTTGGGCATGGCCGTCGGTGTTGAAGCTGGTTCTCGTCGAACACGTGCGCACGCGCGCGGACGTCATGGCGACGAGCCGCGCCCATCGTCTCGATGCTGATCGTCTTGTGGATGCGCTCGGCGCGGATCTGCGAACCCGCCAGCCCTGGCCGGCGCACGCGCACCCAGCATTTGTGATTCGGTTGCTCCAGCGCTCCCGCGAACACGAGACGGCCGCCGCCCTGCGGGAGCAGCTCGATGCTGCCGTGGCGGCCCGCGGACAGACGATTGAGGACGCCATCCGCTCCGAAGCGCGGCACCAAGCTTCCGAGCAGGCGTTCATGGCGAATCTGATCGGCAGCCTCCGGCTCGTCTCGACATTCGACTGGAGCGAGTTTTTCGAGAGCGTCAGCCTGGTTGAACAGGTGCTGCAGCGCGATCCGGCGGCCGTGTATCGCGGCATGGACTTCGGCAGCCGCGATCGTTACCGCCACGCCGTGGAGTCGCTCGCGGAGCCGACCGGTGAAGGCCAGGTGCGCGTGGCACTCAAGAGCGTCGAACGTGCCCGGCAGATTGCGGAACGGTCGCCGGGCGCGCGCGAGGCGCATGTCGGCTACTACCTGATCGGCGGAGGCCGCTCACAGTTCGAACGGGGCATTGGATGGAAGCCCGGAGCGGCTGTCTGGCTCAAACGGGTGTTCTTCCGCTACGCGGCGCCAGGGTATCTCGGCACGATAGGCCTATTGACAGCGGCGCTCGTCGCCGCGGCCGTCGCGTACGGTCGCGCATACGGCTCCCGGTGGCCCGCGCTCGCTGTCGTCGTTCTCCTGACGCTGGTGCCGGCGAGCGAGCTGGCGATCCAGATTGTGCAGCGGTTGATTGCCCGCTTGGTGCCGCCGCGACGCCTTCCTCGGCTCGATCTCTCACGCGTTCCGGAGTCGGCGCGCACCATGGTCATCGTCCCCACGATTCTCGACAGCGTCGAACGGGCGCGGGAATTGGTGGAGCATCTCGAAGTGCAGGCGCTCGGCAATCTGGATCCCCACATCCACTTCGCCATCCTGAGCGATTTCAGGGATGCGGACGTGGAACGGCTGCCGCTCGACGCAGAAATCCTCACCGCCGCGGCTGACGCGGTGCGCGCGCTGAACGCGAAGCATGGCGACGGCGGTCCCGACCGGTTTTTCCTGTTTCACCGCATGCGCCAGTGGAACGCGCAGGAGCGGCTCTGGATGGGATGGGAGCGCAAGCGGGGAAAAATCGAGGAGTTCAATCGGCTGCTTCGTGGCGCCACCGACACGAGCTTCGTGCTGACCGTTGGCGACGCATCGATTCTGCCGGAGGTTCGGTACTGCATCACGCTCGACAGCGACACGCGACTGCCACGCGACGTCGCTCGTCAGCTGATTGGCATCATTGCGCATCCGCTGAATCGGCCTGCCTACGATCCGGCGGTCGGGCGTGTCACTGAAGGGTACGGCATCCTCCAGCCTCGCATCAGCGTCACCTTCACGAGTGCAGCCGGCTCTCTGTTCGCGCGGTTGTATTCCGGGCATACCGGCGTCGATCCATATACGACCGCGGTATCCGACACCTATCAGGACCTGTTCGGCGAGGGCATCTTCACCGGAAAAGGCTTGTACGACGTCGACGTCTTCACCGCCGCGCTTGCGGACGCCGTTCCCGAAAACGCTCTGCTGTCCCACGACTTGTTCGAAGGTCTGCATGCGCGCGCGGCTCTCGTCTCGGATATCGAGCTGGTCGACGAGTATCCGTCAACCGTCCTCGCTCACGCCCGGCGTCAGCACCGGTGGATTCGCGGCGACTGGCAGATTTTCCTCTGGTTGTTCCCGTTCGTCCCGACTCGTCACGGGATGAAGCGGAACCCGTTCCCTCTGATCTCGCGATGGAAGATTCTCGACAATCTGCGCCGCAGTCTCGTGGCGCCGACGCTGCTCGCGCTCCTGGTCGCGGGGTGGACGGTTCTGCCTGGCGCTCACTGGTTCTGGACGGTTTCTGTGCTGACCGTGATGGCGTCGCAGCTCCTGCCACTCATCGCGCAGATGCTGGTGGGACCGCGACGGGCGCAATCGTTCCCGGTGTTCTGGAGGAATCTCCGCGCGGACACGGCGATTACGCTCGCGCAGGTCTTTCTCGGCGTGACGTTTCTCGGCTATCACGCGTGGCAGACCATCCACGCGATCGTACTGACGCTGGTGCGCCTCACAGTGACCAGGCGCCGGCTCCTGGAATGGGAAACGGCGGCTGCCACGGCCGCACGCGCCGCCGGCCTCGCCGGCGGGGGGGCGCTGCTTCGATTCGTCACCGGCATGATGGCCAGCCCGATCATCGCCGCCGTCCTCGCGTTGGTCGTGTCGGCCACACACGCTACCAGCTTGCCCTCCGCGATGCCGTTCCTGCTGTTGTGGTTCATTGCGCCCGGCGTCGCGTACTGGCTCAGCAAGCCAGTGGGTCCCCGCGAACGTCCCCTGAGCGTCGATGACCGGCAGCTGCTGCGGAGGACGGCTCGAAAGACGTGGCGCTACTACGAGACGTTCATGACTGAGGCTGATGCCTGGCTGCCGCCGGACAACTATCAGGATCGTGAAGAGGCGCGTCTGGCCCGGCGCACGTCGCCAACCAACATCGCGATGGCGATGTTATCGACGCTTGCGGCGCATGATCTCGGATACGTCACGACACAAACGCTGATTCGACGGCTCGATCGGACCCTCACGACGCTTGAAGGTCTGGAGAAGCACGAAGGTCATCTTCTCAACTGGTACGACACGGCGACGCTCGCGCCGCTCCATCCCAGATACGTCTCAACCGTGGACAGCGGCAATCTCGCTTCGTCGCTCATCGCGACAGCGGAGGGACTGCTCGCGCTGACCACGAAGCCACAAAGCCGAACGGTGCTGCTCGCGGGGCTGATTGACGCCGCCGATCTGCTGGCCACGGCGTCGGCATCGAGCCCGACACCGGATCAGTCGACCCGCGACGCCGTCGCACGTGTCAACGGTATCGCCAGAAACACCATCAACGAGGCTCGGCGTGAGCTGTCGGGCGGCAGCCCCGCTGCTTTCGCGAACGTAGGCCGCGAACTTGGCGAAACGCTCTCCTCGGCGCCCGCCCATGACGCCGCGCGCGGTGCCTTTGACGAGATCGCATTCTGGTCCCGTGCGGTGATTGAATCCGTCGCGGCGGTGGAAGTCGTACCAGCCGTGTCCGTGAGCGAGCTCCCGGCTCTCGCGCGAAGGGCATCGGCAATTGCCGCCGGCATGCGGTTCGATTTCCTCTACGACAGGCGACGGCGCATCTTCTCGATTGGCTACCGTCTCGCTGATGCGGATGGTCCCGGACGACTGGACAAATCTTTCTACGATCTGCTGGCCTCGGAAGCGCGACTTGCCAGTTTCGTCGCCATCGCGAAAGGCGACGTCCCCCAGCATCATTGGTTTCATCTTGGCCGCATGGCCACAAATGTCGATGGCCACGCCACCCTTCTCTCATGGGGCGGCACGATGTTCGAGTACCTCATGCCGCTGCTGTTGATGCGCAGCTATCCAGGCACGTTGCTCGATCAGAGCTGCCGTGCGAGCGTTCTCCGGCAGATCGAGTATGGACGGGAGCGTCGCGTTCCGTGGGGCGTTTCAGAGTCGGCGTACGCGTTCACTGACCGGTCGGGAAACTACCAATACAAGGCGTTTGGCGTTCCCGGTCTTGGGCTCAAACGCGGGCTCGCCGACGATCTCGTCGTCGCGCCCTACGCCACAGCGCTCGCAGGTCTCGTTGATCCCGCCGCCGCGGTATCGAACTTCGTCCGGTTGATTCGAGAAGGACTCGACGGAAAGTATGGCTTCTACGAGTCGATCGACTACCAATCAGGCGCACCTTCCGCCGCCGGAACGTCTTCCCGCGCTATCGCTCCAGAAATCGTGGGGGCCTTCTTCGCACACCATCAAGGCATGTCTCTGGTCGCGATGGCGAACATCCTTCTCGACGACGTCTTCGTCGAGCGATTCCACGCCGATCCGCGGGTCAAGGCGACCGAACTGCTGCTCCAGGAGCGCGTGCCCCGAGAGGCGATTCTCGCAGAAGCGCGGCCTGCCGAGGGCGCCGCGGCGGCCCCGTCGATCGGCACCGTTCCGTCGCGGCGCTTTCGTAGCCCGCACACCAAAACCCCGCACACCCATTTCCTGTCGAATGGCAGGTACACGGTGGCGCTTACGCATGCGGGCGGCGGGTCGAGCCGGTGGGGCGAACTGGCCGTCACGCGTCGACGCGAGGACCGCACGTCCGATTTCGGCGGGCAATTTATTTACCTCAGAGATCCGTGGTCGGGCGAAGTGTGGTCGCCAAGCTACCAGCCGATTTGTCGTGAGCCGGATCAGTACGAGGCGGTCTTCGAGCTTGAAAAAGCGACGTACCGGCGGCGCGATGGCGATTTCGAAACGCAGCTGCAGGTGGTCGTCTCGCCCGAGGACGACGTCGAGGTGCGCAGGCTGTCGATCACGAATCGTGGCGATCGGCCTCGTGAGGTCGAGGTGACCAGCTATGCGGAGATTGTCCTCGCTCGTCCCGAAGACGATCTCGCGCATCCGGCGTTCGCCAAGCTCTTCATCGAGACGACATATGACGCGCAGAGTGCAGGCCTTCTCTTCAGCAGACGCCCGCGATCGGCCGAGGACCCCCATCCTTGGGCGTTTCACGTGCTCGCCATCGACGGCCGCCTCGGAGGCGCGATTGAATGGGAGACGGATCGCGCGCGGTTTCTGGGACGGGGACGCTCCCTGACAAACCCGGCCGCGCTCGACGGCCGCGCGCTCTCGGGCACCACGGGCGCGGTACTCGATCCCGTGGCCAGCGTCCGCGAGCGTGTGCGGCTCGCACCCGGCGGGTTCGTCCGCGTCACCTTTGCGACGGGAGTGGCTCAGGACAGCGCCTCCGCGCTGGCGCTGGTGCGCAAGTACCGCGACGCGAGCTCGGCGGCCCGCGCATTCTCGATGGCCTCGACACAGGTGCACATCACGTTGCAGCACCTGGGACTGACCGATGATCACGCGATGCTCTTCGATCGCTTGGCATCGCGCGTCTTCGGGTTGGACACCTCCGCTGCGAATCCTGACGATATCGCTCGTAATGTCGGCGGGCAGGCGAATCTGTGGCGGTTCGGAATATCTGGAGACCTGCCAATCGTCCTCGTCCACGTTGCGGACACCAACGGACTCACGCTTGTCCGCCAGCTGCTGCATGCGCAGGAGTATTGGCGAGTCAAGAATCTTCGCGCGGACGTGGTCATTTTCAACGATCACGCCGTGGATTACCTCGACGAAGTACAAAACCAGCTATCGAGCCTGCTGCGTGAGCCGAGATGGAGCGGGTGGCTCGAGAAGTCTAGCGGCGTTTTCCTGCTGCGGTCCGACGGAATGCCACCGACGGATCAGATCTTGTTGTCCGCTGTGGCGCGCGTGGTCCTCCGCAGTGATCTTGGCGATTTGGCGCCCCAGCTCGATCGCAAGGCGCCGTGGTTGCCGCCAACAGAGATCGTTCCGGCGTCGGCGGTGCTGCGATCTTCGAGGGTACCGTCCGCGCCCGCGCCTCTCGAACCGCGGGTGATGGAGAACGGCATCGGTGGTTTCACGCCTGACGGTCGAGAGTATGTGATCGTTCTCGACAGAGACCGTCAGACGCCTCTGCCCTGGTCAAATGTTTTGGCGAATGCCGAGTTCGGCACCGTGGTGAGCGAGTCGGGTGCAGCGTATACGTGGGCTGGAAACAGCCGGGAAAACCGCCTGACTCCCTTTGCCAACGAACCAATCACCGATCCGACCGGCGAAGCGATCTTTGTGCGCGATGACGAGGCGCAGACAGTCTGGGGCGCGACGCCGGGGCCGCTGCGCCGTACGAGCGAGTCGGGACGCTGGGTCATTCGGCACGGTGCCGGTATCACTCGCTTCCAGTACGCCGTGGAGGGACTCGAGCAGGATTTGGCCGTGTGTGTCGCGCCGGACGATCCCGTGAAATTGTCGCTTCTGACGCTGAAGAACACGTCGAGCGACACTCGACATTTGAGTGTGTTCGGGTACGTCGAGTGGGTGCTCGGTCCGCCACGATACGGTGAGCGGCGGTTTGTCGTCCCCGAGGTGGATGAATCCACTGGCGCCATCATCGCGAGGAATGCCTACAACACGGAGTTCAAGGATCGTGTCGCCTTCTGGCACGCCACCGAACCACCAAGCTCCCTGACATGTGATCGCGCGGACTTCATCGGGCGGAATCGGACGCTCGCGGCGCCGGCCGGTCTGTTGCGCGAGCGACTCGGCGGGCGAACGGGCGCCGGCCTCGACGCGTGCGCCACGCTCCAGATCAAAATTGACATCCCGCCGGGGGAGGTGCGTCGCGTCGCGTTCGTGCTCGGGCAGGGCAGCGACCCGTCTCACGCTGCAGCACTCGCCGATCGGTACTCGCGCCTCGAGGAGGTCGACAAGGCGATTGCACGCTCGGGCCGATTCTGGGACGAGGCTCTCGGCGCCGTTCAGGTCCAGACACCGGACGATTCGTTCGATCTCCTGGTGAATCGGTGGCTGCTGTACCAGACACTCAGTTGTCGGATCTGGGGCAGGAGCGGTCCGTACCAACCGGGCGGAGCCTTCGGGTTCCGCGACCAGCTGCAGGATGTGCTGGCGTTGCTGCATTCGCGGCCGGAGATCTGTCGGGCACACCTCCTCCTGGCTGCCTCGCGGCAATTCGTAGAAGGGGATGTCCAACACTGGTGGCATCCGCCCACTGGACGTGGAACTCGGACGCGGTGTTCCGACGACCTCCTCTGGCTTCCGTATGCCGCAGCGCGGTACGTTGCACGAACGGGCGATCAGGCGGTGCTCGATGAGGTCGTGCCATTTCTGGAGGCGCCGCCGTTGCAGCCGGACGAAACCGAAGCGTACGGCTTCCCTTCGGTATCGTCGCAGACCGCCTCGATCTTCGAACATGGCATTCGGGCGATCGATCGTTCGCTGAAGTATGGTGCACACGGCCTTCCGCTCATCGGCTCAGGCGACTGGAACGATGGCATGAATCGCGTCGGCCAGAACGGTCGTGGCGAGAGCGTGTGGCTCGGATGGTTTTTGATCGTCGTGCTCCAGCAGTGGGCCACACTCTCGGAACAGCGAGGTGACGTCGAGCGGGCGCAACGGTACCGAAGCGAGGCGCGGTGGCTGACCGGCATGGTGGAGCTCGCATGGGATGGCAACTGGTATCGACGCGCGTACTTCGACGACGGGACTCCTCTTGGATCGGCGCAGAACGAGGAGTGCCGTATCGATTCGCTGACGCAGTCATGGGCCGTCTTCTCGCAGGAGGCCGACCGACGCCGGACCTCACGCGCGATGGAGGCCGTGCGCGCTCACCTCGTGCGCCGCGACGCGCAGGTCGTGCTCCTGCTGACGCCCCCCTTCGATCGGATGACGCACGATCCTGGGTATATCAAGGGTTACGTTCCAGGCGTGCGCGAGAACGGCGGCCAGTACACGCACGCGGCACTATGGACGGTCATTGCGCTCGCTCAACTTGGCCTCGGCGACGAGGCCATGGAGCTCTTTCACATGCTCAATCCGATCAATCACATGCGCACGCCGGCGGGACTCGCGCAGTACCGTGCGGAGCCGTATGTGGTGGCCGCAGACGTCTATACCCATCCGATGCATCTCGGCCACGCCGGATGGACGTGGTACACGGGCTCGGCCGGATGGATGTACCAGGCGGCGATAGAAGGTCTGCTCGGACTCTGCCGCCATGGCCACGCCTTTGGCATAGAACCCAGTATTCCCGCCATGTGGCCGAAGTTCTCGATCCAGTGGAGCGTGGGCGGGACCCGCTACAACGTTTCAGTCTTCAACCCGGAGCATCGTTGTACGGGTGTCAGGTACGCCCAACTCGATGGCGTGCCGGTTGATCACAAGGCCATTCCGCTGGTGGAGGACGGAGCGACCCACAACGTCATCGTGGAGCTGGGCGCCCGTGCACACGCGGCATCGTCGGGGCTATCGAAGATAGCCGCCGAAGCCGAGCGAGGAGTCGGGTAGATCGCTCTCACTCATAACAACCTTCGACTCTCTTCGCCTCCAGCGTTACTCGATTCCCAAGAGACGATTGACGAGAGCGACCACTGCACCCAGCAATAGCGGCAGCGTCCAAATCAACGCGGTCGCGATCAGAAGATCCGAGACGACGTCCCAAACCCCCCGCAGCCCTGAATGGACGATGGGAGTCGGTAGCGTAGACATACACGCTCCTAGACTGACGCGGCGCGTTATTGGCGCACGTACCAACAGGAAAAGCAGGATTCAGCTGATGAATGCATGAGACCGCCTCCGTCGAGTAAATCGACGCTTTGATGGCGGCTGTCCGGATGGCCAGGACGTCAGGAAAGCTGTTATCAGTGTACGCGAATATTCGTCGTGCCGCTGCGAATTCCCCTCGGCGATACAGCGGAATGACCGAGCGCGGCCGGTATTCTCATTGCACAGGGGAAGGGGTATGAAGCGGCGGCGCGCGTTGAACTATGCGTTGATGGCGGCAGTTGCCGCGGTGATGGGATTGCTGCTGCTTCGTGCGCCGTTCGGCTCTGGATCTCTTACGGCTGACTTCTTCTCGAATCGCTACATGTTCACTTATCTATTCGTGGCGATTGCCGTAACGTTTCTCGGACTTGGTTACGTGTTGGGTCGCCAAGCCGACACGCTGCGCCGGCTTTCATCGACGGACCCGTTGACCGGACTGTGTAACCGCCGCGCACTCGATCATCGTTTGCGGCACGAATGGGATCGCGCCGCGAGGTATCGCTCACCGCTGGCACTGCTGCTGATTGACGTTGACGGTCTGAAACAGGTCAACGAGGCTCTCGGACATAGCGGGGGCGATGATCTGCTTCGCCGCATGGGAGCGGCAATCCGTGAGTCGCTGCGGGGCAGTGACGTCGGGGCTCGTTGGGGCGGCGATGAATTCGTCATCCTCGCGCCCGAAACCTCACGCGAGGCGGCCGAGCGGCTGGCCAACCGCCTCCTGGTTCGGCTGAAGGGGAGCACACGTGCGCCTCAGGATGCTATTTCCGCATCAATCGGCGTCGCCGTTGTTTTTCCTGATCCACATCACCTCAACAGCCCCGAGTCGTTGATCGAAACTGCAGACACGGCGCTATACGCCGCGAAGGCCGGAGGACGCGATCAGGTGAAAGTCGCATGACGGGCTTCTGTGAGCAACGTTCACAGTCTTCGGTGATGGACGGGTGGGGGTGTCTCTCATGCATAAAGACGGGTGACCGCGAGGCGCTGTCGACGGAGTGCGGTCGACACAGGATTTCCCTGACCGAAGCTCGACTAGCGCGAGCGTCCAGAGTCCTGCAGCCAGCCCTTTTGCAGCGCGAAGCGCACGATATCGGCCCGCCCCGTCAGACCAAGTTTGTCCATTGAGCGCGCCTTGTAGGTCTCTACCGTTTTGCTGCTGATTTTCAGGCGGTCGGCGATTTCTTTGTTACTGTGTCCTTGGGCGATGAGTTGCAGCACCTCGGCCTCCCGCTCGCTCAACTGGTGACGCGAGTCTTCCCCTGGGAGATGCATCCTCGCGACCTTTCCCAAGACCACCGCGGTGACGCCCGGATCGAGGTAGACGTCGCCCCTCGCGACCACTGTGACCGCGTGCACGAGGTCCTCCGCCGCCGATCGCTTCAGTACATAGCCGGAGGCTCCGGCCTCCATCAGCTCACGCAAGTAGCTCCGCTCCTCGTGCACCGTGAGAGCCAATATTCGGACGTTCGGCCACTCGCGATGGACATCGCGCGTCGCCTGGACGCCATTGACGTTCGGCATCGAGACGTCCATCACCACGACGTCTGGGCGCAGCTCCCTCGTTCTGTCATAGGCCTCTTTGCCGTCCTCCGCCTCACCGACGACTTCCATGTCAGGATGGACGTTGATCAACGCCTTGAGGCCTTCGCGGAGGATGGCGTGATCGTCGGCGAGAAGGACTCGTAGCTTAGGCATCGCGCTGTTCATCAAGCTGGATGGGGACCCGTGCGAGTACGGTCGTGCCGCCTTCGTGAGATTCGATGTCGCAGTTGCCGCCGACGAGGGCCGCCCGTTCTCTCATGCCCAACAAACCGAGTCGTCCATTGACCCGGCCTTCTGTATTGGTGACATCGAAGCCGCATCCGTTGTCCTCGACGATCGCTACCACGGCATCGCCCTGGCGCTGAACGATCACACTGACAGCCGTCGCTTTCGCGTGCGTACCAACGTTCGTCAAGGCTTCCTGCACGATTCGATAGATTGTATTCTCGACGTGGGACGGAAGCCGCCGGTTGCCCAGTCCCACGTACTGGACATCTGCGCCGACATCGTTACGCTTCGACCATTCTTCGACGTAATTCGAGAGCGCCGTCTGCAGGCCCTTGTCGTCGAGCGCGCCCGGTCGCAGCTCGAGCGCGATATGGTGCATGTCTTGGCTCGCTTGGACAGCCATTTCCTCTAGACGCTGCAAGGAACTGCGCACGAGGCCATCTTTGGCAACGGCGTCCCGCATGCTCCTGAGGCCTAGCACGATCGCGGTCAACTGCTGGCCGAGTTCGTCGTGCAGCTCCCGGGAAATGCGTCGACGTTGTGCCTCACTGGCGTCGATCGACACCAGCGCGGCGCGCTCTTTTCGGAGAATCGCCTTCCGCATGCGAGCGATTTCCAGGTGCGCTTTCACGCGAGCCAGCATCTCGCGCGAGGAAAACGGCTTCACCAGATAGTCGTCGGCGCCCGACTGGAGACCATCGATGCGGGATTGTTCAGCCGCGCGCGCCGACAACAAGACGACCGGGACCAGCCGCGTCTTCGGATCGTCACGGAGCGCACGAAGCAGCCCCAGCCCGTCGACGCCAGGCATCATGACGTCGCTGACCACGAGATCGGGTGTGCGGCGTCGCACCGCGCGAAGCGCGGCGTCACCATCCGCGACGGTCTCGACGTCATAGTGTGGGCTCAGGAGCCGGTTCAGATACGCGCGCATGTCGGCGTTGTCGTCCGCGCAGACGATGTAGGGTCGAGGACTGCGTTGACGGTCGACCGACTGATCCTCGCCAGTTGACGGATCACCCTGCGGTTCGACGACACCCTCCTCCGGAAACCAGCGCATCGCCTCCGCGACGTACGCGCGGGCACTGCCAGCCGTCGATTCGAGCGGTCGGGATCCGCGGACAGCTGCTGACGTCGGCTGTTCGCTTCCGCGAGGAATCCAGACGATCACCCGTGTGCCATCACCTTCAACGCTCTCGGCGCGAATCGTGCCGCGATGCAGCGCCACGAGTTCTCGCACTAACGACAGCCCTATGCCGGCTCCTTCGTGCGTGCGCGCCAGACTGCCCTTGACGCGGTGGAAGCGCTCGAAGATGTGCGGCAGCTCGTGCGAGGGAACACCAACTCCCGTGTCGCCAACGGTTAACTGGACTCCATTGTCGAGCGGCCGCACGCTCACCGTGATCTCGCCCTGCAGGGTGAACTTGAACGCATTCGACAGCAGATTCAGGACAATCTTTTCCCACATTTCACGGTCTACGTGGACAGGACCGGGCAGCGACTCACACTCGACGGTCAAACGGAGACCCGCATGCTCGATCGCCGATCGGAACGCGCCGGCGACGTCCGTCGTCAGGGTGGCCAGGTCTGTGGGCTCGCACACGGCTTCGGCCCTGTCCGCCTCGATGCGCGAGAAGTCGAGCAACGCGTTCACCAGCTTCAGCAGGCGCAGGCCGTTTCTGTAGATCATGTCGAGCTCCGCATGGAGCCCCGCCGGCAGCGAACTGCGCAACAATTCCTCGAGAGGGCCGAGCATCAGCGTCAGCGGCGTGCGGAATTCGTGACTCACGTTGCTGAAGAACGCGGTCTTCGCTCGATCGATTCCCGCCAGCGCCTCCACACGCGCCCGCTCTTCCTCATAGGCGCGGGCATTGGCGACCGCGGTTGTCACGCCATCGGCGAGAAGGTCGTAGAAACCGCGATAATCCTCATCAAATTCTCTCCGCGGACTGATGCCGGCGATCAGCACGCCATAGGCAGTGGTTTGTCCGGCGCGCCTGATCGGCAGCACCATCGCGGCCGTGACTTCCGATGAGCCACCTGGTACTTGATTCGCGTACTCGTGTCCGAGTTCCACGCGTTCGGCCGCGCCTCCGGCGACCGCTCGCAAGACCGACTCAACGATCGTTTCCTGCGGAGCGTCCAGTGCGATGATTGCCGGACATATCGCCCTGCCGATACTGACGCCGGAAGCGGCTATCAAGTTCAGCCGCGCCTTGTCCGCATCCAACAGGTAGATCGAGGAGAACGGAAGATCGTCGGGATTTCGCGAGATCGTCCGCGCGGCGCGTTGACACGCTTGTTCAACGGAACCGACTTCGATGACGTGCTGGCCCAGCTCACGCAACGTCAACAGACGACGCTCGCCGACAACGCGAGCGGTTGTTTCGATGACCGCAGTGAATACGCCGTCCGTGCATCCATCCTCGCCACGGACCGGGGTGAACGAAAACGAAAAATAACATTCCTCGGGGTACCCGCGACGCTCCAGGACGAGCAGCATGTCGTCGGACCATGTTGCCGTTGCGCTCTTCACCACTCCCGTGAGCATCGGTCCGATCACGTCCCAGATCTCCGCCCAGACTTCACGACAGGGACGGCCCAGCGCTGACGGGTGCTTGCTGCGCAGGATCGGCGCATACGCATCGTTGTAGATCGTGACCAGCTCCGTTCCCCAGTACAAGACGATGGGAAAACGCGAGGCGAGACAGAGATCGATACTTGTTCGGAGACTCTGGCGCCAGGACCGCATCGGGCCCAGGGGTGTTCGAGCCCAATCGAGCGTGTCGATCAATTCGCCCAACCGAGTGTCCGCCGCGGCGAGCCTCATACCGACGCGATTCTACGTGCGAATCAGGATCTGGGTTGTGCCTTCCTTCAATGGTCGAGTTGTGTTGCCGATGTCCCTGCAGCATATGATGGGCCGGCGCGCGCAAGCACGCCGTTCTCCGAGGTCATGACACACGAAGAGGCTCAACGTCTGCTGGACCGCATCGGGGTCCTGAACGATCCATGCGATCTGGACCTCTTGATCTTCTTCGCCGGCCATCCGCGGAGTCTCCTGGCCAGCGAGTCGTTGGCAAGTTTCCTCGGGCACGAATTGAAGGAGATCGCGGACTCGCTGGAGACGCTGCTGGCCGCGGGCTTGCTGACACGGCTGCAGTCATCCGCGCACGCGGCGCGGTTGTATGTGTTTGCGATCGACGACACCCACGGCGGCGCACACCAAGAATGGCTACCGTTGCTCCTTGGGGCGGCGTCAACGCGGGAAGGCCGTTTGGTCCTCAGGCGGGCGCTCGTGCATCGCCGGCGGCGAGCGTCGACGAGCGACGGCACCGTCTCCATGGAAACAGCCGCGCTGACCAAGCCGGGTCCGCGGCGTATTGCTCAGCCGAAGCGGCGCACAGGAACCGAGTAGCCTTCGATGCCTGCACGCGACCTTGTACGCACCGGAATCAGCGGCTTCGATGTCATTCTCTCGGACGGCGTTCCACGCGGGAACGTCATTCTCGTTGAAGGTGCCGTCGGGACGGGGAAGACCACGCTCGGGGTCGAGTTCGTATATCGCGGTGCGAGTGAGTTTGACGAGCCCGGCCTTATCGTGCTGTTCGAAGTCTCGCCGGAGAAGCTCGTTCGGGATGCCGTCCAGTTCGGTTGGGATTTGCCGGCGCTCGAACGCGAGGGGCGAATCAAGATCTTGTTCACCACGCGGCAGGTCTTCCGGCAGGAACTGCAGCAAGCGGACAGTTTATTGCTGGACGAAGCTGCCAAGATGGGCGCGCGGCGGATATTCGTGGATGGTGTGGCCGGAGTAGTGAGCGGGAACGGGTCACAGGAGCCGCGCGAGGCATTTCATATCATGGCGGAGGGGCTGCAGCGGGAGCAGCTCACGGCCGTGCTCGCCATTGAAGCCAGCGCGCTGAACGGTCGGCCGGCGGCGCTGCCAGAAGAATCGATCGCCGACACGCTGATCCGCCTTCGGATGGAAGACGTCGAACGCGCGACGGTGCGGTCGCTCGAAATCGTCAAGTCGAGGGGCCACGACTTTCAGATGGGTCGCCACACGTTCCGCATCGTCGACGGTCACGGGATTCAGGTCTATCGACGCGTGCAGGCGCCGCGTCGCGCGAGCCGCGATCGCGCGGCCGCGTTCGATCCGAGCACGCGGATCTCAACGGGCGTCCCAGGGCTGGATGAGATTGTCAATGGCGGCTACTTCCTTGGTAGTACGACCGTCGTGGCCGGGATCTCGGGCGTCGGGAAAAGCGTGATGGGGTTGCAATACATTGCCGAAGGCGCGCGGCGCGGCGAGCGCAGCTTGATGCTGACGCTCGACGAGCAGGTGCCGCAGGTGCTGCGAAATGCCAAGAGCGTTGGGATCGATCTCGATCCTTGGATAAAGGAGAATCTCGTCCGTCTTGCCTACGATCCGCCGCAGGAGATCGAGGTCGATCATCACTTCCATCAGATCGAGCAGATGGTGGAACAGTTCCAACCGACACGCGTCGTCATCGACAGTCTGTCCACCTACGGATCGACCTTGGGGACCGAGGGACGCATCTTCCGCGACTTTTTTCACGCGCTCGTGGCGCTCATGAAGGAGCATCAGATTGCGGCGGTGTACAACCACGAGAACCCGGAGATGCTCGGCATGTCTTCGATGATGGGCGACTTTGCCATGAGCTCGCTCGTCGACAACATCATCTTGATGAACTGGGTCGAGCTCGGGGACGCGTTCCGGCTCGGACTGACTGTCGCGAAGATGCGCTCGAATCCCACGACCCGTGCGACGTACGAATGTGAAGTCGTCAACAACCAAGGGATGCGCGTGCTGGCGCGCCAACTTCCCGCCGCCAACCGACGACTGCCGTTCTCCGATTATCAAGGATTGATTTCTCGATCGCCCACGCGGTGGCCCAATCGGCGCGAGCGGCCGCAGCAAGCGGAGAACGAGTCGTAGACACATGGCGCTCCAAGACATTGGACTCTTCAGCGACAGGACGTGGAGACCCGCGCTGGAGAAGTACGGCGCCGTTACGAACCTCACGGTCGCGCTCTATGACACCAACGCCTCCGTGGTCTGTGGTCCGGTGCCCGCGACCCCGCTGTTCGCGGTATTTGCGCAGTACGGGTACGACCCTGGCATTTTCGGAGAGTGCGCACGTCAGTGTCTTGCGCAAGCCGCGAATCGCCCCGCCGTGATCGTCGCGCCCGCGTACGGAATGGCTGTCGTCGGCACGTCCCTCATGTTAGAGGGACAGATCGTCGGGGCGGCGGTCGCTGGCTACGCGCTCGTCGACTTCTCGCAATCGTCGGCGATCGAGCGTCTCGCGCGCCGGGGTGGCGTCCCTTTCAGACGCTTATGGGAAGTGGCCCGGCGTCATCAACCGATGCCAGAGCGGCGCCTCGTCGTCCACGGCGAACTGCTGCAAGTACTGGGCGACACCATCCTTCGGGAGAACCATCGCACGCGACAGTACGAGGCTGCCGCGGCGGAACTCAGAGCTGCGTCGGTCACAAAGGACGAGTTTCTCGCCGTGCTTTCACACGAGCTCCGGACGCCGTTGACGCCGATGCTCGGTTGGACCCGGATACTGAAAATGGCGGCGACTGCGGCCCAGACGGCCCACGCTGCTGACGTCATCGAGCGCAACATCCTTCTTCAGCTCAGGCTCGTCGAGGATCTCCTCGAACTGACAGCCGCCAGAGGCAAGATTGTCTTGGATCTGAAGTTACAACGCCTCGGTGCGGTGGTCGCGATGGCGGTCGAAGCGGTCGCGGAGGCCGCGGAGCGGAAGCATGTGGCACTGCAATTCGACGATGCGCAGGAGCCGCTCATCGTGCTGGTGGACGTGAATCGCGTTCAGCAGATCTTCCGGAACGTGCTGCAGAATGCAGTGAAGTTCACTCCCGCAGGCGGAGAGGTCCACGTCACCGTCGCCAAAGAAGGCGAGTCGGGCGTGGTACACGTGCGCGACACAGGCGAGGGCATTGCGCCGACGTTGTTGTCATCTGTGTTCGACAGATTCCGACAGCAGGAGGAGGGAACGCGGAGGGCTCACGGCGGTCTTGGGATTGGACTCGCCGTCGTCAAGCGGCTTACCGAGTTGCACGGAGCAACAGTGGCCATCAGCAGCGCAGGGATCGACCGGGGTACCGACGTGACGATTCGTTTGCCGCTCGCGACCGGCGCCTCGGAAATTCCCGAGTCAGTTGCGAGCCCTTCCCAGCAGCAGCTGAAAGGGAGTTTCTATTGAAACTTCGCGACCAGTTCGACGCGGCGACCCCCGTCATCGCCGTATCCGGGCTCGCAAGCAGCGCCGATCATCGACGCACCGCGGCGGCTGGCTTTGCGACCCACCTCGACAAGCCGTTCGACGATATCGGCCTTCTCGCTGCCGTCGGGACAGTAATCGCGCGCGAGCGATCGAAATAGGCCTACTATCCTCCCGCCGACCCACGTCCGGTATTCAACTTGAGAGCGAGCCTCGTTCAGCTCGAGTACGAAATGTCTCGCCTGTCGTTCGGTTGTGCCAGATGATGTCGAGTCATGGCTTTCGACGATGAAGAACACATTGAATGGCTCGATCTCGACGACGTCGCCGAGGTGACCATTGTCAGTAGGGGACGGCGGATGCCTCGCTCGAGCGGAATCTGGTCAATAGACGCGCCCGGCGAGCAGCTTATCGAGATTCGGTTCCATGAACCGATGTATGTGAGTCACCTCCGCCTCATCTCCTCAGAAATCGAGCAGGAGCGCACGCAGGAAATAACCGTCTGGGCTTCGCTAAACCGCGGAGAGCAGCACCGGGAATTGCTGCGGCAACGGTTCAACTTCAGCCCGAACGGTGCAACCGAGGAAATCGAAGAGTACGCCGCGCGGCTTGAGGATGTATCCGCAATTCAACTGCGGGTCGTCCCGAGCATCGACGGACGGCGTGCGGTCGCCCGCGTCGGCGGTGTGTGGGTCGCGTCTATCTGAGGGCGAGGTCGTTGGTAAACCACTGAACGGCGTTTGATCGCGCAGACCGACACGAGTGGGGCGGCTGGCGACAGGAAACTGAAAATCAACGCGGCTCTTCTCAGTGTCGTTCTGCACGAGTGAGTGATGTGCAGAAGTGAACATCGCTGTTCGGCGGGTCCCGATACAGTGGGCAGGTGGCGCCTCCCATTGTCGCAGACTCTCGGAATAACGACGCCGCTCGGACGCTGATTCCGGGCGCCTACGAACCGAACACTCTGACCCAGCGCCAGCCGGGCGCCATGGGCGGGCCGCCCTTTGGTGCAGCCGATATGCCCGTCGGATCGAGCACGATGTCTCCTGCGACGATCGCCGAACGCCAGAAAGAGGGCGGCGGAGGCATCAGTCAGCGCAAGCGACCCGAAGGCGGGTCTGGTCACCACCAGTAACTGTCAACATCGGTAACGAAAGTTGGTACACGTGCTATCTCGGTGTTTCCGTCGCGTCACGCTCGTCGCCACACTCCTGCTCGCGTCGTGGCCGGTTGGGGCTGCCGACCTCGGCAGCTATCGTCAGTTCACGATCCGGGCCTCGACGGCCGACGTGATCGCGCGTACGGGCGCCGCGGAGCGCGACGTGAAGACCCTCCACGAACGGCCGGCCCTGTTGCAGGAACTGTCGTGGCGGCCACGCTATGCGATCAATCGCAATTTCGGCGACCGCGATTCGGTGGCAACCATCGTCTTCAGCTTCATCGACAATCAACTCTTCAGGATGGCCATCGACTATGAGAGGACCCGTACGGAGGGATTAACCAAAGAGGACATGATCACCTCGCTGTCCGCGATATATGGACCTCGCTCGACGCAGCCTGCGCCGACGGCTTCCAGGCCCGCGTTCGACAGCCTCGATACGCCGACCGTGATTGCCACGTGGCGTCAAGGGGACGCGACGCTCACGCTCAACCAATCGGCGTACGGCGGCGGGTTCAGCTTGACCATCACATCGATTGCTCTCGAGGCGCTCGCCAGGAAAGCACAAGCGACCGCCGTAACCATGGACGCACGCGAAGCACCCGCGCGCGAAGCCGCGCGGGTCAAGGAACAAGCTGACGCGGCGCGGGCCGCCGCAGAGAAGACCAGGACCACCAATAAGGACACGTTCAAGCCATGACCCTCCGCATCCATTGATACAGCGACCCAGGTACCTCCAGCGCTCAAAGGACGGTGACTACGTCATGCGGTTCACTGGCTTGACGTGGAGTGTTCTCCGTAGGACAGGTGAAGAGGGTGCCTTCATTCTTTCGACCGGTCATCGCGACCGGAAGGCGGCTCTGTCGCACGTGCAATTACTGACCGAACGCGACCAGTCCGACGGGTGGGAGCCCATTGGTACCGGCTGGTTCCGGCAAGTGACTCACTTCAGGAGGGATTGATCGTCCGCGCGACCGACAGGTCGATGCACGAATGTCGTGCTGGCGACGCCTTCGTACGCGAGATTCATGGCACGACGGCCACACGCTGTTCGTGCACGGAGTTGCTTCGCGTCGGAACACCCTTCAGTACGTGAATGATATTCAAGCGGTAGAACAGGCGCTCCGAAAATGCGCCGTCGGCAATGCGCCCGTGGAGGGATACGGTGGTCCCCGCCATGAGGCGGACTGCCACTGACGGTTCGCGGATGCTTTGTAGCTCGGCGAGGGTCTCAATGAATCGATCCTGCGCGATTGCGGGCATCTCTTCGACGGCGGTGAGGAGCAGGGTGCCGCCGGCTGCGGCCTCGATCAGGCCGGCGCAGGCGCCGCGACATCCTCGTGCTCAACGGCGTGCGGCGACTCGAGGGACGCGGCAACGGCTGCAGACGTCATTGATGTCAACCTCCAGACTCAACATCGAGGCGGCGTGTTTTTGGGGCGTGGCTGCGGATCATCCACGTCCTGTCGCACTCGAGACACCGCCAGTACGTCGTCACCGTGATGGTTGTTGCCCGCGTGTCGACGGCCTTGCCGTGGCAGAAGGGGCACCTGGTCGGTCGCGCGCCGCCTTCGGCGGACAGTGAGTCAGGTATCGTCATTGTCTCCTCCGCAGCGCGTGTTGGACGGGACGAGTTCGACGTGTATCAGAGCAGGACGGCGATCGTCAGCGTTCGGTCAGAGGAGATCTTTCTTGGTCACCGAGACTTCGTCGCACTTCTGGCACCGCCAGTAAATGGCGAAGCTGGTCACAAGCGTCGAGAACACGTTCGGCGATCCGCAATTCTCGCACCGAGCAAGCGACACCATGCGCGGCGCGTTCACTTCGTCTACTAACCGCGGCGCGGCGGTTTCATGTGCGAGCGTGGGAATGGTGCCCATCGTGAGCCCCCCTCTGCTTTAGTGAGGGAGTCCACGGGATGTGGGCCGTCTCAGGAAAGTGCCGCAAGCGTATCACACAAAGTGGGAGCGAATAATATCCGACGACGCTGCGGTCGAGTCACGCGCCAGCACAGGCGCTCACGCCAAATCGTGCGGGTCATCGGACGTCAGGAGCCGATAAACGTAGTCGGTGAGCTCTCGCAGCCGCAGACCAGCCGCGTCGGGCATCCGCTGACCAGGCGATGGCATCGTCGGGATCTCGACCGCGCCTCTGACGATTAATGCCGCCGCGATCGTCGCCTTCGCCTGCGCTTCCAACGGATCCATCATGACCTCGTACGCTAGAGCCCGAGTCGCGCGAAATGACCGCGGATCGCGGCGTAACATTCACACGAAGCAGCTTCGAGTCGTTTGCGCCTGAGTACGCGTATGCGGCCATACCGAGTGGAGATCAGTCCGGCCCCTTTGAGCGTGCGTAGAGCGTCGGTCACAGTCGGACGACGCACACCGAGCATGACGGCAAGAAACTTCTGCTTCAGCGGAAAGTCGTCCGTATCCACTCGGTCGTGAATTTGGAGCAGCCAACGGCAGCAGCGTTGCGAAACGTCGTGCAGGGCGTTGCAGGCGGTACACTGCATCGTCTGCAAGAGAGTTGCCTGCGCGTATGACGCCATCATCGCGCGAAAGATCCCGTCAATCGCTGTTTCTCGGAGGAATGACGTCACGGCCAGCGCGACCACGGGACCGTCAGGAACCTGTTGCATCGTGCGCCCTGAACCCGAGCGATCTCCCAGGAACACGCCGATGCCGAGCATGCCTTCGCGACCGACGGTGGCGACCTCCACCAGTTCGCCATCGCGCATTCGATTGGTAATCGAGAAGACGCCGCCGTTCGGGAAATAGACGTCGTTGATGCGACGGCCACCTTCGTGAATGGTGTCGCCAACGACCGTCGACTGCATACGCAAGTGCCTGGCGATTCGATCGTAATCTGCGGTGGGCAGGGCAGCCAGCAACCGGTTCTGTAATAGTGTGCCGTCAGGAAGCACGCGGGTCGAAAATCGTGTCCGCCTCCGCATGACGTCTCCTCTGAATCAACCTGAATGAATCAGGCGCTTCGATGAGACTGGAGGGGCACAGTTCGCGTATCGACTGCGAGCACAGCTCAGAAAAGCAGGACGGCAAGCGTATCACGCAGCCCCTTCAGGCGAGCGGTGAAGTGTACGGTAGACTACGTTTCCGCCAGACTGGTGCCACGCCACTTGTGACGTCGCCTCAGCCTCCAAGTTTCCGGCAGCCCAT
>Ga0068859_100000944_pt1 | contig 29749 bp, 24 predicted proteins | sample KBSSwiS22_FD_66585 | JGI IMG/M metagenome (GOLD analysis project Ga0068859, IMG submission 66585) | Switchgrass rhizosphere microbial communities from Kellogg Biological Station, Michigan, USA - KBS Switchgrass S2-2 | ecosystem: Host-associated > Plants > Roots > Rhizosphere > Soil ...
CCAGCAGACCATCGGCCGCGGGCCGGAGCTCGACGATCTCGCCGAGCTGGCCGCGCCGCGCCGGCGACTCGACCTCGACGCCCACGGCGAGCCGCACCGGGTCCGTCGTCACCAGGTCGACCAGCGGCCGGGTGACGAGCGTGCCCTTGCGGTTGGCGATCCGGCGGTCGGGCTCGGTCCGGACGACCAGGCCGGCGAAGGCCTCGCCGGTCACCCGCTGGTTCGCCAGCACCAGCGGGTCGTCAAACGCCTGGTCCGCCTCGTAACTGGCCAGCTCCCGTTCCAGCACCGCCAGGCGGCGCGCCGCGGCGACGGCGCCGTCCCGCCGCGCCTGCGGCAGGCCGCCGCCCTCCGCGGCCAGGTAGGCGTGGTACGAGCTGAACCGGGCGCGGTCCTGCGCCCAGCGGCGCGATACCGACGCGCCGGGCGGCAGCGCGCGCAGCAGGTCGACCGCCCGCCACATCAGCCGCCACGTCGGTATGAGCTGGCCGTGCAGGGCCTTGGCGATCTCGGCCTCCGCGGCGGCGACAGCGGGACTCGCGGCCAGGGCCGCAGCGTCGCCACCCATCGCGGCGGCGCTGCCAGTCGCGGCGGCGACGGCCTCGTCGTAGGCCCGGATCGCGGGCGCGAGCACGTGGGCATCGAAGACCGGGTCGGTCGTGGGCCCGGCCGGCGGGCAGCGGGCCGGGTCCTCGGCGAGGCGCGCGGCGGCGGGACCAGACAGGCCGGCCGGCGGGTCGATCCACGCCATCAGCGCCGCCAGGTTCGCGTCCTCCAGTGCGCTCTGCCCGGTCGCCCAGTGCGCGGCCAGTGCCTCCGCCATCGCGACCAGCGCGGCCGAGCCGGGATGCTCGGACCGCTGCGCCAGGAAGGTCAGCCATCGCCCCAGCAGCGGCACCGCGACCGGGACGGCGTACTCCCCCACGGTCGAGCGGAACCTTGTCGAGCGGCCGAACAGCCGGACGAACTCGATCCCGGCCCGATTCGGCACCAGCACCTGCGGCGCGTCCAGGAACCGGGTGGCCTCGGCGAGCTCACCGGCCGCGGCGGCGGCAGCGGCCTGTCCGCCGTCGTCAGGAGCGGCCGTGCCGGGCGCCGCGAGAGCGGGCCCGGGCGGCGCGGGCGCCTTCGCCGCCCTCGGCGGCCTGACCGGCTCGCTGCCGGCCCTGGCGCAGCGCTCCACCTCGGCCAGCACGACCCGCGCGAGCTCGTCGGCGAACCGGAACCGGCGCGACCGGTCCCGCGGCTGGGGAACGACGAGCAGCATGGGCCGGTCCTCGGCCGTGCCAGCCATGGCCGCCAGCGGCGCGTTCGCCTCGCCGGCCATCGCCAGCGGCACGATGACCAGCGGCGCTTCGCCCAGCCACAGGTGGCGCACCGACGCGACGGGCTGAGCAATCCCGGCCGCCGCAGCCCGAGCCCGGGCGTACGCCCCGATGACGCTCACCCGCCATCCCCCCGCCGTTGCCCGGGCGGCACGGGCAGGCCGGCGACGACCTCGGCGTAGACGCGGGCGGCGGTGCGCAGCATCGCGGCGGTCTCGGCCTGCTCGTCGTCCGGGTCACGGGTCCCGTGCGCGAGGCCGAGCGCGTCGTCGATCGTCTCGAGGCCGCCGAGCTCCTCGCGCACACCGATGCCGAGCGTTGTAGTGCGGCCGGCCGCCTCCTGGCGGCAGAAGAAGGCAAGCTCGCAGGCGGACAGGCAGCCGGGCACGTAGCGGGCCGCGACCTGCCCGAGCCCGTGCGTCAGTGCCGCCGCGTCCAGCACCGGCGTGCCGTCGGCGCCTATGGCCAGGTCGAGGCGCAGGTCGTCGGGCAGCGCGTCCAGCAGCGAGTCGACCCGGGTCAGCCGCGCCAGCTGGTGTTCCAGGATCAGCAGCTGCCTGCGGACGTCCAGCCTGGCCGCGACCGGGACGTTGGAGAAGTCCCGAGGGCAGACCAGTACCACCTCCGCGGACACGGCGTCGGCCCGGCCGAGCAGCCGGCGCAGCGCCAGCACATAGACGGCGGCCTGGATCGCCGCGGCGGCGACCTTCTCCCCGTCCGCCTGACCGTCGATCACCGGGAAGGACTTGATCTCGACGACGTGGAACACGCCGCCGGGCTCGACGGCGACCAGGTCGGGCTCCAGCGACACGTCCTGCCCGGCGACGTCGAGCCGCAACAGCGGATGATCGAGCACCATCCCGGCGCCGCCCGGCGCCGCCGCGACGCTTGCGGCCTCAGTCAGGGCCGCAACGGCGGCCGTGTGCCGACCGGCCAGGCCGCCGCCACTCGGCACGCCATCTCCCGAACCGCCGCCGCCTGCGCCGAGGTCCAGGTAGCCGGCCTGCCCGAGGTCGAGGCCGAGCTGGTCACGCAGCAGCCGCAGCAGCTCGGCGCAGCCGTCTGCCTTGACCTGTCCCTCGAACACATTGCCACGCACGATCGCGAACGGGGATTGCCCGAACCCGGCCGGGAAGCCGACCCGGGCCGCGAGCCCGTCCTTGTCGACGCCCGCCGCGTCGAGCACGGCCCGCCGGCCGCATCCCGGGTTCCCGGTCAGCGCGGCGATCGTCCGCGCGTTGTGCCGCCGCGGCGCCGCCGAGCCTCGAATCCGCTCGAGCCGCGCCTCCGTCTTCCGTTCGTGCCGCACAACTCGCCTTCCGCGCGCCGCTGGGAGTCCCGTCCGTCAGCATCGATCCTGACGGACGGGATGCACCCGGCCGCGCCCCACCCCGCGTCCGGCCCGGCTGAGCCCACGGCTCAGTGAACAGCGACCGCCGGCCCGGCGCCTTCCGCGGAACGCGGCTCGGGCACTGCCCCACCAGCGCTGCCAGCCCCACCAGCACTACCCACGAGCTCAGCTGCCTGGTCGGCGAACTCGTGCGGCGCAGCGACCCGTTCGCCGCCCGGGACTTGGCTAGGGCAGCCGCCAGTCGACCGGCTGCGCGCCCTGGCGCAGCAGGAGGTCGTTCGCCGCGCTGAACGGCCGGGAGCCGAAGAAGCCCCGGTCCGCCGAGCGCGGCGATGGGTGGGCCGACTCGATCGTCGGCACGTCGCCGAGGAACGGCCGCAGATTGCGGGCGTCCGCGCCCCACAGGATCGCGACCAGCGGCTTGCCGCGGCCGGCGAGCGTCCGGATCGCCTGCTCGGTGATCGCCTCCCAGCCCTTGCCGCGGTGCGAGCCAGGCTGGCGTGGCGCCGTCGTCAGCGCCCTGTTGAGCAGCAGCACGCCCTGCCTGGTCCACGGCGACAGGTCGCCGTTGGACGGCTGGGGCACGCCAAGGTCCGCGCGCAGCTCCTGGAAGATGTTCAGCAGGCTGCCCGGCAGCCGGCGCACCTCGGGCGCCACCGCGAAGCTGTAGCCGATGGCCATGCCGGGCGTCGGGTAGGGGTCCTGCCCGACGATCAGCACCCGGACCTCGTCGAAAGGCTGTTGGAAAGCCCGCAGGACGTGCTGCCCGGCCGGCAGGTAGGTGCGGCCCGCCGCGATCTCCGCGCGCAGGAACTCCCCCATGGCGGCGACCTGCGCGGCGACCGGCTCCAGCGCCGATGCCCAGCCCGGTTCGACCAGCTCCCGCAACGGTTGCGCCGTCATGGCGATCACCCTACCGCTGTCCTCCCAAGGCCCGGCCGCCTGCCCAGGGGGCGCGGGGACGTCCGCTCGCCGCCGCCCGGGGTTCCTGCCGGACCGGCGGAGCTTGCGTCGGGGTTCCTGCCGGATCGGCGAAGCCGATCTGGGAGGTCGGCGATCTGGCAGGTCCGGCTCAGACCGCACCGACGGTTGTCACCTTGAGCTCGTGCACGGACGGCGCGGCGCACGCCTGCGCCCCCTGGCCGCCGGCCAGCGCGACCTGCAGGGCGACCGTGTTGTCCGGCGGATAGATCTGCATGGTGAACGCCTTGCCGAACGTGTCCGGGGTCAGGCAGCCGGGCAGCACGCCCGGCTGGGTGACCAGCACGGTGAACACCAGCAGGCCGCCCGGAGCCAGCGCGATCCGCCCGCCGCTCGCCCCGGCGGCACCCGGCGGCTGGCCGGCCGGCTCCCGGTCCGCGGGAGCCCCGAGCTGGCGTCCCGCCGCGTCCAGCAGCGACACCCCGGGGTAGCCCTCCAGCGCGCACCGCTTCGAGCCGATGTTCGTCAGCGCCATCTCGTAGTAGACGGTGCCGGCTGCGCCCTCGGTGTCCTGGATCTTCGCCGCGAGGGAGGACGACGGGCAGGTGCCGACCCCGGTGCCTCCGGTGCTCGTATCCGGGCCCTGCGCCGCGCCGGTACCGGCCGTGACGTCGCCCGTGGGCGGGGTGGCCGGCCCGGATCCCGGGGCCGAGGCGGAGGCCGCCGCCGGGGGTCCGCTCGATCCGCCGCAGGCCACCAGGGACAGCGCCAGCAGGGCGCCGAGCGCCGTACCCGCGGCCGCCCGGCCGGCGCCGGGCCCGCCGAGCGCCCGGCGCGGGCCGCGCGGCGCCCGTCGCGCGGGCGCGCCGCCGGCGGACTCCCGGCCCCCGGCCGGGGTTGGTGCGGTTCCTGCGTCCATAGCGGCTCCATCCCTGTCGGCTGATCAGATCCTGCGCCACCGGGTGGTCTGCCCGCTTCAGCCAACCGGCCCGGTGTCGGCTGTCCGTCAGCGGTGGGGTGTCAGGGACGACACCGGAGTGCGTGGCCGGCCGCCTGGCCGCCGTCAGGCACGCCCGCGCGCCGACCGCTGAGCGCCGACGGCGCTATGCGGCGGCGGGCAGAATGGGCCAGGTGTCCGCAACTCTCGTCGCCTCCGGTCTGTCCGTCGTCCGCGGGGGGCAGGTGGTGCTCGATGGGGTGAACCTGACCGTCGCGCCGGGCGACCGGATCGGCGTCGTCGGCCCGAACGGCGTCGGCAAGTCGACACTGCTGCGGGCGCTGGCTGGCCAGGCCACGCTCGACGCCGGCCGCGTCGAGCTCTCGCCGCCGTCGGCGAACGTCGGGCTGCTGCCCCAGGAGCCGGACCGCCGGCCCGGCGAGACGCTGCGCGCCTTCCTGGAGCGGCGTACCGGCGTCGGCGCGGCGCAGGCGGCCCTCGACGCGGCCACCGCCGCGCTGACCGAGGGCCACGCGGGCGCCGACGACGCCTACGCGGCCGCGCTGGAACGCTGGCTGGCTATCGGCGGCGCCGACCTGGACGTCCGCGCCGAGCAGGTCTGCGCCGAGCTGGGCCTGCCCGCGGACGCCCTGGACGCGCCGACGACGGCGCTGTCCGGCGGGCAGGCGGCCCGCGGGTCGCTCGCCGCCGTGCTGCTGTCCCGATTCGACATCACGCTGCTCGACGAGCCGACGAACGACCTGGACTTCGACGGTCTCGAGCGGCTGGAGCGTTTCGTCGCCGGCATCTCCGGCGCGCTGGTCGTCGTCAGCCACGACCGGGCCTTCCTGGACCGGCTGATCGACAGCGTCGCCGAGATCGACCAGCACCGCCGGGACGTCACCCTGTACGCGGGCGGCTGGTCGGCGTATCTGGAGGCCCGGGCGCTGGACCGCCGGCACGCCCGCGAGCGCTACGAGGACTACGCGGACACCCGGGCCGACCTGGTCGCCCAGGTGCAGCGGCAGCGCGAGCAGTCGGTGCGGGGCGCGGTCCGGGCCAAGCGCAAGGTCCCGGACAACGACCGGTCGGTGCGCGGCCACAAGATCGAGGCGGCGACGAAGAGCGCCTCGCGGGTGCGCAACCTGGAGACCAAGCTGAACCGCCTGGAGGAGGTTGCGGAGCCGCGCAAGGAGTGGCAGCTGCGGATGGCGATCGCCGCCGCGCCCCGCTCCGGCGACGTCGTCGCGACGCTGCGCGGCGCGGTCGCCGAGTATCCGGCGGCGCCCGGGGCCGAGGCGGCCGGCTTCCGGCTGGGTCCCGTCGACCTGACCGTGTCCTGGGCGGACCGGGTGGTGATCACCGGTCCGAACGGCGGCGGGAAGACGACGCTGCTGGCGGCGCTGCTGGGCCGGCTGCCGCTGGCCGCGGGGACGGCGGCGCTCGGCTCGGGGGTCCGCCTCGGCGAGGTCGACCAGGCCCGGGACCGGTTCCGCGGCGACGACACGACCCTCGCCGTCGCCGAGCGGACCACCGGTTGGGCGATGGCCGAGGTGCGGACGCTGTTCGCCAAGTTCGGCCTGGGCGCCGACCAGATGACGCGGCCCGCGGGCGCGCTCTCGCCCGGCGAGCGGACCCGCGCGGGCCTGGCGATGCTGCAGGCGGTCGGGGTGAACTGCCTCGTCCTCGACGAGCCGACGAACCATCTGGACCTGCCCGCGATCGAGCAGCTGGAATCCGCGCTAGCGGCCTACCAGGGCACGCTGCTGCTGGTCACCCATGACCGCCGGATGCTCGACGCCGTGCGCGTGACCCGCCGGCTGCATGTCGTCGCCGGCCAGGTAACCGAGTCCGAAGCGTAGGAAGGCGGCCACGCTCGCTGGCGGCCATGGCATGACCCAGCCGGTGCCGAGCTGGGCCGAACGCGCGACGCCGTCGAGGACAGCGACTCAGACCATCCCCCCGTGCAGGTCTGAGGCGCTGCTCTCGGCGGTTCTCGTCCCCGAGCAGGCGCCCCCAGCGCCCCGACCACAGAGCGGGCCCCCTCACCCTGCCGCCCCGCGCCAAGCCTTTCGCAGTCGACGGGAGCGGGCCAGCTCGCGGGCGCGTCCTCTGATGAGCGTGCTCCTCAGCTCGTCCTCGCAGGTTCGAGGAAGTGCGACCTGGGCGCCTCGGGGTGTTGTTAGGCTGTGCTCCCTGTGGTAAGGGACCGCGTTTCGCACAAGGAGAGCGACCGTGACGGATGCGCTCGGCGAGGACCTGTCCGAGATCCTGCCCGGGCTGATGAGCGCGGCCCGGCGCAAGACCGACGCCGGGCGGCGTCAGCTCGCCAATGACGAGCTGACGCGCGAGTACCTGGAGGCCGGGCGTCGGCTGATCGACGACCAGCTCCTGCCCGACGAGGACGCGGACCCGGAGGACCGGCCGCTGTTCCGCTGGCTGTCGCAACGCGCGGTGATCGACGAGGTCGCCCGCGGAGGCCGGTTGCGGGGCTCCGCGGGCACGTTCCGCGACCGGTGGCCCTACCAGCCGGACTTCATCCGCGACGCCCTCGCGTACAGCCTGCGCGGCGCCCACTGGCAGGAGTTCGTCGACCGCACCGCGGAGTCCCGCGCCCGGCTCGCGGACGCCGAGGACATCGTGCGTGCCGTGCACGACGCGGCCTACGACGACCTCACCGTCAGCCTGCGAAGTTCGACGAACCGCACGTGGCTGATCGGGGCGGCGATGGCCGCGCGGGACGAGATCGCGCGCTCGACGCTGCGGGAGATGTACCGGATCAGCACCAACGCCTGGCAGGACGCCTACGAGAAGGCCGCCGCCGCCCGGGGCCTGCGGCCGCGGCCCGGGCTGACCCTCGAGGACCTGAACTACATCATCACCGCCGTCTCCGAGGGCATCCAGGTGCGGCTCATGGTCGAGGACGACGGGCCGGCCATCGACCACGAGCGGCGTACCTCGCTGCTCGGGGTGGCGGCGCTCGCGGTCCTCGTCGCCTGCTTCGACCATCTGGGCGACGGCCTGAGCCTGGAGGACCTCGTCCGGACCGCGTTCGGCGCGGCCGGACCGGGAGCCGACGAGCCCCCGCCCGGACCGGCGCGCGCCGACGGCCCGTCAGCCGAGCACCCCGAGCCGCCCGGGTAGCCCGGCCGCGCCACCCCGGGCCACCGGCGGTCAGGCCGCGAGCGCTTCGCCGCCGAGGCCGGCGAGCCAACGCGGCAGCTGCTCCCAGCCCAGGATCTCCCACACGATTCGGTCCTGGGTCTGCCCGCCGATCTGCACGAGGACCTCATGCGGCACGGCCGTCTGGCCCGCCCCGAGCGACGGGCGCTGGGCGCAGGTCACCACCGGCGCGGCGCCCTGCCGCCGGTCGCGCAGCAGGTCGCCGACGGCCACCGCCAGCGCCGTGCGGCCCGGCGAGACCCCGACCGGACAGGCCACCACCGAGCGCACGCTGGACAGCCGCGACATCGTCACCGCGACCCGTGTCAGTTCCCGGTGCACCTCCATGAAGCTGACGCCGGCCACTTCGCCGACCACCGCGCGCGACCGTTTCACCAGGACGCTCCCCGCGCGGTCCACGTCCGGCGCCCCCGGCCACCGCACCAGCAGCAGCCCCGCCCGGTCGGGCAGCAGCAGCCGCAGCAGCGGTACCCGAACCGCCCGTGAGCCGTCTCTGATCCGTGCCGACACCATCTGTGGAGCCCTGGCCATCTCCCCGCCCCTCCGAGGTCCTTCCGCCGGGCGCACAGGGGAACTGGCGTCGTCACCCGCTGCGCGGATCCCGGTCACACACCGCGAGTCAAGACGCTAGGAGGGCAAGACGGCCCGAACCAGACGGATGACGCGAACACTTCGTGCGGACCCACGCGTCGGTGGCCCTTCCCGCAGCCTGTCTCCGCGTCCCCTGCTGGAACCTCGACCACTCCACCAACGCCGGTGCTAGGCCGTCAACAGTCGGCTCAGCGCAGCGGGGCGTGCTTGTCGAGCGCCTTGGAGGCTTCCTGGCAGGCGGACTCGACCTGGATGGGGTCGAGGGAGCGGAGGCCCCGTGGGAGCGCAGCGAGTACGGGGCCTCCGCTCGCAGCCGACGGAGCTCAGCAGAGAAACCTGAGCGCGAGACCTTCTTCCGCCCGCCGGGTCCGTCGGCTTGGCGGGCGGAATGGGGGCTCGGGCCATGCCGATCGGGGGTCACGGCGTTCCCCGGGTGGACCGACCGCCCGGGACGATCGGCCTGTGCGACGCCGTGAGCTGGCCGTTCCGAGTATCGTGCCGATCATGAGCGGTGTGCGGGTGTTCCTCCTGGATGATCACGAGATAGTCCGCCGCGGCATTCGGGAGATGCTCGAGGACACCGGCGACATCGAGGTCGTCGGAGAGGCGTCGACGGCCTCGGAGGCGCTGCGCCGGATCCCGGCCGCCGCGCCCGACGTCGCCGTCCTCGACGCTCGGCTGGAGGACGGCAGCGGCATCGACGTCTGCCGGGACATCCGGTCGGCGCACCCGGAGATCGGCTGCCTGATCCTGACGTCCTACGACGACGACGACGCATTGTTCTCCGCGATCATGGCGGGCGCGGCCGGCTATCTGCTCAAGCAGATCAAGGGTACCGACCTGATCGGCGCGATCCGGACCATCGCCGCGGGCCGCTCGCTGCTGGACCCGGCCGTCACCCAGCGCGTCCTCACCCGCCTGCGGGAGGGGCCCGCGCAGGACCCGAAACTCGCCGCGCTCGGGTCCCGGGAACGCGAGATCCTGCACCTGGTCGCCGAGGGGCTGACCAACCGGCAGATCGCCAGCCACATCCACCTGTCCGAGAAGACCGTCAAGAACTACGTCTCCTCGATCCTTGTGAAGCTGGAGCTGACGAGCCGCACGCAGGCCGCCGTCTTCGCGGCCCGGATCGAGAAGTAGCCCGCCACCCCGCGGGCCAAACGGCTCTCCCACTCAGAAGCTTGAACAACCGAACAGCTGAGGGCATTCACGCGCAAATCTGGCATGTGGGATGATCGGGGCCATCTCACGGAAAGCGCGGTGGATGCCAGGTGGACGGGTACGCGGTGGGCGAGCTGATCCTCGACGACCAGTTCACGCTGGGCGACCTGCGCATAGGCGAGGTACTCGGCCGCGGCGCCACCGGCGAGGTTCGCCGCGCGACCGGCCCGAACGGTGAGATCGTCGCCGTCAAGCTGCTGCGCAAGGAGCTCGCGGACGATCCTCAGGTGGTCGCCCGGCTGCTGCAGGAATGCTCGGTCGTCGCCCGGCTCGCCGACCCGCGCGTCATCCGGATCCGGCATCTCATCGCCGAGAACGACCGCGTCGGCATCGTCATGGAGTACCTGCCCGACGGGGACGTACGCGGCCTGCTGCGTCGGCGCGGCACGCTCACCCCGGCGGACGCGGCACGCCTGACCGGCCAGGTGCTCGCCGCGCTGCGCCGCGCGCACGCCGCGGGGGTGGTGCACCGCGACATCAAGCCGGAGAACGTGCTGCTACGCGGTGACGACGCGGTCCTCACCGACTTCGGTATCGCCCGCCAGCTCGAGAGCCCGGCCCTCACGACCGGCACCGGGATTCTCGGGACGCCGGCGTACCTCGCCCCGGAGCTGGCCAGCGACCTGCCGACCACGCCCGCGGTCGACCTCTACTCCACCGGATGCCTGTTCTACGAACTACTGACGGGCGCGCCCCCGTTCGTCGGCGGGCCCGGGCTGGCGCTCGTGCTGCGTCACGTCAACGAGGCTCCGGCGCGGCCCGCGGACCTGCCCGACCGGCTGTGGGACCTGCTCGCCGGCATGCTCGACAAGCAGCCCGACCGGCGCCCGTCCGCCGCCGAGGCGATCGCCGCGCTGCGCGCGCTGGAGCCCGTCCTTGCCGGCCTGCCGGCCCGCCCACGGCGGGCGCCGGCCGACGACTCGGCGAACGCGTCGCCCGGCGCGACACACGGGTCGGTGCCGACCTGGAGCCAGGCGCCAGGCTGGGACCTGTCGAGCCCGCACCGGCCGACGACACGCGTCGACCTCGAGGGATGGGCCGCCGCGCAGGCGGACGCGGCGGCCGGCCACGACGCGGTGACCGCCATCCCGCTGCGGGCCGGCGCGGCGACCGCCGACCGGACCGGCGGGCCGTGGGCGGACCGCGGGTACGCCACGCCCGCGTTGGACGATCAGCCCACCCGCCTCGACGGGCTGGGCGGGGACACGCGAAGCTGGTCCGGGTCGGGCGGCCCCGCGGCGAACGGGGCCGGCACCGGTCATCGCCCGGGGGCGCCGCGCGGGCGTCGCCGCCGGCGGCTGGTGCTGCTGCTCGCCGCGGCCATCGTGCTGGCGCTCGCGGGCACAAGCGCCGCGCTGCTGATGCGTCCCACCGGGAATGACGGCGCCCCCCGGGGCGGCCCGGCGCTGGTCCCGGTGTCGACCGGTCCCACCGACCTCGCCACGAGCCCGACCGCCACGGCTCCGACGCCCGGCCCGACCGCCGTCGGGCTCGCACAGCCGACGCCCACCCACGGGACATCCGCGCCGGTGACCACGCCGCCCAGCCCGCCGGCGGCGCCGGTACTGAACGCCACGTCGCGGGCCGGCTCGGTCTGGCTCGCCATCAGCCAGCCGGACGGCGGCCCCGTCGACAGCTACCAGATCGCCGCCACCGGGCTCGAGACCAAGACAATCTCGGCCAACAAGGCCACCGTCGCCATCAAGGTCAACGACTGCAACCACCACACCTTCACGGCAACCGCCGTCGGCCCCGGCGGCACAGCCGCCTCGGACCCCGTCGACGCCGTCGGCTGCGTCGCCCCCGGAGCCGTCCAGAACCTCGCGCAGACCGGCGTCGGCGCGCACGACGTGGTGGTCTCCTGGCAGGCGCCCGGGGACCTGGGCGGCGACACCATGGTGACCTACCTCGTCACCGTGACCCGGCCGGGCATGGGCTCCACCGGCCGCGCCACGTCCGGGACGTCCTCCACGATCAACTGCGACGGCGATGCCGGCGGCTGCCCGACGGGGACAACGGTGTCCGTCCAGGCCCGCAACTCGGTCGGCACCGGCCCCCGCGCCCGCATCACCATCCAGGCCACCGGCGACACCGCCAGCGCGAGCCCGTCGCCCTGAGCACGCCCAGCGCGACCGTCAGTCCAGCGCGACCGTCAGTCCAGGGCGACGGTCAGCTCGGGGCCGGTCGCCTTGCGCACCTCGTCGACGGTGACGCCCGGGGCGAGCTCGCGCAGCACGAGGCCGGTGCCGGGGACGACGTCGATCACGGCGAGGTCGGTGATGACGCGGTGGACGCAGGCCTTGCCGGTCAGCGGGAGCGTGCAGCTCTCGACGAGCTTGTGGCTGCCGTCCTTGGCGGTGTGCTCCATCATCACGATGACCTTGCGGGCGCCGTGGACGAGGTCCATCGCGCCGCCCATGCCCTTGACCATCTTGCCGGGGATCATCCAGTTGGCCAGGTCGCCGGTCGCGGAGACCTGCATCGCTCCGAGGACCGCGACGTCGACGTGGCCACCGCGGATCATCGAGAACGACGCCGACGAGTCGAAAAACGCGGCGCCCGGCAGGACGGTGACGGTCTCCTTCCCGGCGTTGATGAGGTCCGGGTCGACCTTGTCCTCCGTCGGGTAGGGGCCGACACCGAGCACCCCGTTCTCCGAGTGCAGGACTACGGTGACGCCGTCGGGCAGGTAGTTCGGCACCAGCGTCGGCAGGCCGATCCCGAGGTTGACGTACTGGCCGTCCTCGAGCTCCCGCGCGACCCGGGCCGCCAGCTCCGTGCGCGACAGGCTCACGCGGACACCGTCCTCTTCTCGATCCGCTTCTCGATTCCGGGGGCGTGCACGACCCGCTGGACGAAGATGCCCGGGGTGTGGATTTCGGCCGGGTCGAGCTCGCCCGGCTCGTAGAGCTCCTCGACCTCGGCGATGGTGATCTTCCCGGCGGCGGCGCACAGCGGGTTGAAGTTCGCCGCGCTCTCCCGGTAGACCAGGTTGCCGTGCCGGTCGCCCTTCCAGGCGTGCACCAGCGCGTAGTCGGTGACGATCGCCCGCTCCAGCACGTAGTCGACGCCGTCGAAGGACCGCGTCTCCTTCGGCTCTGAGGCGAGTGCGACCCCGCCCCTGCCGTCGAACCGCAGCGGCAGCCCGCCCTCGGCAATCTGCGTGCCGACGCCGGCGGGCGTGTAGAACGCGGGAATGCCGGCACCGCCGGCGCGCAGCCGCTCGGCGAGCGTGCCCTGCGGGACGAGCTCGACCTCCAGCTCGCCGGCGAGGAACTGCCGCTCGAACTCCTTGTTCTCCCCGACGTAGGAGCCGGTGGTCCTGGCAATCCGGCCGGCCCGCAGCAGCACGCCCAGCCCCCAGCCGTCGACGCCGCAGTTGTTGCTGACAGTCTTCAGCCCGGACACTCCGGCCTCGTGCAGCGCCTCGATGAGGGCGGTCGGAACGCCGCACAGGCCGAACCCGCCCACCGCCAGTGACGCCCCGTCGCCGATATCCGCCACCGCGTCAGCCGCGGCCGCCACGACCTTATCCACCACTCACCCGCCTCCCACCCCGTCCCACCAACCGCGCCAGGTTAGCGGTGATTAACCAGTACGTCCAGCCGCTCCAAACGGCGCTCCCCCAACCCTGCCACCTTGCCTCTCGGAATCAGAGAGGGATGCTCTCAGCGCGGACGAGCTCACCCGTCCGACAATCCTCAACCAGAAGGTTGACGAGAGCGCGCCCGCACGGCAGACTCCTCGTCAACCGAGCGGTTGAGGAGCCCAGAGACGTGGACCAGCTCTCCCGAGTATTCGCGGCGCTCGCCGACCCGACCCGCCGCGATCTGGTCGCGCGGCTGACCGACGGCGACGCGACGGTCGGCGAGCTCGCGGCGCCCTACGAGGTCTCCGTGCAGGCGGTCTCCAAGCACCTCAAGGTGCTCGAGCAGGCGGGCCTCGTCAGCCGGGCAGGTACTGCGCACCGCAGCCCGGTACACCTGGAGGCACAGGTCTTCGACCTCGCGACGGCATGGTTGGAGCGGTACCGCCGCCATGCCGAGCAGCGCTACCGCCGCCTCGACGCGGTTCTCGCGGCCATGAACGAAAGCACCGACGACCACAGCGCCCAGCCCTCCGAAACGCCTGGACCGCGCAACGACAGCGGACCGCTGAACAGGGAGACAGCCTGATGATGAGTACCAGCACAGTCACCGTCGAAGCCGACCCGAACGTGCCCCTCGTCCGCATGACCCGCGACTTCGCGGCCACCCCGGCGCAGCTGTTCCGCGCCCACACCGACCCGGAGCTGTTCGCCCAGTGGGTCGGCCCGGACGGCCTAAAGACGACGATCGACTACTGGGACGCCCGCACCGGCGGGAGCTGGCGCTACACGGCCAGCCGCGACGGTGTCGAGCACGCCTTCCACGGCTCGTTCCACGAGGTCAGCCCCGCCCGTCTCGTCCAGACGTTCACCTACGAGGGCAGCCCGGACAGCGTGGCGCTCGAGACGCTCTGGTTCGAGGACCTCGGTGGCGGCCGCACCCGCCTGCACGCCCAGTCCCTCGTCGACAGCTTCGAAGGCCGCGACGCCTTCCTGAACAGCGGCATGGAGACCGGCGTCGAGCAGGGCTACCGCAAGCTCGATGCCCTGCTCGCGGCCGGCGTCTGACATGGCGAACCAGCGGACCACGCCGCCGCGGGCTACGAGCCAGCCGGCCGAACCAGGCCACCCGGACGATCCGGCGGTCGGCGGCGCGCTGGTGGCGCTCGCGGACCGGCCGGCCGACCGTCACCGAGCGGTGGCCGCGACGTTCACCGAGCGGGTGGCCGGAACCCGGGACTGGGACGCGCCGACGCCCGTGCCGGAGTGGACGGCACGGGACGTCGTGCGCCACCTGTGCGAGTGGTTCCCGGCCTTCCTCGCGGCGGGGACCGGCATCGAGCTGGCCCACGGGCCGTCCGTCGACGACGACCCGGTCGCCGCCTGGGGCGCGCACGCCGACGCGGTGCAGCGGCTGCTCGACGATCCGGCGACGGCTAGCCGGATGCTGCGTCATCCGCAGGTCGGCGAGCACCCGCTCGCTCCCGCGGTCGACCAGTTCTACACGGTCGACGTCTTCATGCACACCTGGGACCTGGCGCGGGCCACCGGCCAGGACGACCGGCTCGACCCCGGCCTGTGCGCCGTCCTGCTGGCCGGCATGGAGCCGATCGACAACCTCCTGCGCGGCTCAGGCCAGTATGGCCCGCGGGTCGAGGTCCCTGAGGACTCCGACGCGCAGACCCGGCTGGTCGCCTTCATCGGCCGCGATCCCGCGTTCCGCCAGGCCGGCCCGCGCTAGTCACCCGTCGACCGTGTAGGTCCCCCAGTCGCTGGGCGGCCCCTGCTGCCCGTCGGCGCCGACCGCCCACACCCGCCAGCGCCAGGTCCCCTCGCCCTCGGCGTCGAGCGTGGTCGAGGTCTCCGTCTCGTCGTCGGACACCGAGTTCGCGTAGCCATCGTCGGCGCAGCACTCTCTCTCGATCTTGTAGCCGGTGGCGCCGGGCACGGCGGACCAGGAGAAGGTCGCGTCCTCGTAGGCGTCCAGGGTCGTGCCGAGCGGAGCCGTAAGTTTCGGCGCGGCGAGGCTCGCCGAGACGGCGACGCTGTCGCCGGTGCCCTGCTGGTCCAGCGCGTCGAGCGGGTAGACGGTGATCGTGTACCGGCCCGGCGCGGTGTACGTGTGAGGCGCCGTGGAGTTCGTCGATGTCTGCGGGTCGCTGCCGTCGTCCCAGTGGAACTCGTACGAGGTGATCGCCGCGGAGCCGGCCCGGGAGCCGGAGGCGTCCGCCGTCACCGTGAACGGCACCTTGCCCTCGTCCGCGTCGACGGTCAGCACCGCGGACGGCCGGCTGGGCGCCGACACCGTCACGGTGACCGGTCGGCTCTGTGCCGGGTTTCCCAGCGCGTCGGTGACGGTGACCCGCACGGAGTAGGTGCCGGCCTTCGTGTACCTGTGGGTCGCGGTGTCGGTGCGCGCCTGGGTGGCCGGCCCATCGTCCCAGTCGAACGTGAAGCCCGTGAGCGACGCCGAGCCAGCCGTCGAGCCCTTCGCGCTGGCCGTCACCGTGACCGGCGCCGTCCCGGAGGTCTCGTTCAGCGAGAGCGCCGCCGTCGGGCCTGACACCGTGTACGAGAGCTCCACCGTCGCGCCGATCCCGCCGTCCACGGGGGCGATCGACAGCTGCTCCGCATACTCGCCGGGCGTGAGATCCCTCCGGTCCAGCCGGATGGCGAGTGGCGCCGTGCGGCCGGGCGCCACCAGGTCGGTCGGCGGGCTGATGGTGACCGCGCCGGAGGCCCACGCTGCGCCCGTAGTCCGGCGAGGTGTCCCGGTCGAGCAGCTCGGCACCCGCACGGCGCAGCTCACGCACATACTCCGCCGGCCTGACCCGGCGCCGAAGCGCCTGGTCGAGCGCGACCGGCAGGCCTCCGACGACCCTTGCGAGCTCGGCCATCTCCTCCTCTGCGACGTCGCCCCCCGGGTCCGGCCAGGACCGCAGAAACTCCACGGCCTCGGACTCGCTGAAGGGCCGCACCTCGATCTCGGTCGCCGCCCCGGGGTCCAGCAGGCGGTCGGATCGGGTGGTGATGACGACATGACCGCCACTGCCCTCGGCCCGCAGCAGCTGGTCGAGCAGCGGACGGACCCGCGCCGTCGCGCTATCGAGCACCAGCAGCCAACCGTGCCGGCCGGCCAGCGCCGCCAGCACCAGGTCCGCGGGCTCCTTGGCCAGACCGGGCCGGGTGGTCAGGCCGAGAGCGGGCGCGAGCCCCGCGAGCTGGTCGCGGGCCACCGTCAGCGAGCCGGCGTCGACCCACCACACAAAGCGCCGCGCCGGCCAGGTGACCTCCCAGGCGAACCGCGCCGCGACCGCCGACTTGCCAACGCCAGGCGGCCCGTGCAGCACGGTGGCGGCCCGCCGGCCCGGCGCGGCGCGGCCGGCGTCGGCGAGCTGGCGCAGCACGTCGGCTCGGCCGCTGAAGGTGCCGAGCGGCGCTGGAAGCCTGCCGCGGACCGGCGGCCGGTCCGCGCCGAGCCGGGCCGCGTCCAGGCCGTCGAGCAGCCGCTCGCGAGCCTGGCGCGCGCCCGCGCCGGCCAGCTGATACCCCCGCAGGTCGACCCAGATCCCGGTCAGCATCCCGGCAGGGCACCCGTCGCTGGGCAGGTCACGCAGGAGCACCTGCTGGAGCCGTGGCTCGGCGCCGCCCTCGCCCAGCGCCTTCGCCAGCGACCATTCTTCGAGGGCATACTCCGAGGGCAGTATAGTCAGGCGACAGCAGCGCGACGGTATACCGGCAGCTGGCCGGCGCCGCCCTCATCATCTCCCGCCAGTCCCGGCCCACGACGAAGTCGGCATATTGCCACAAAACCCGGTACCCGGCTGCTTCCAGCACGCCGGCGACCCACCGGGCGGCCTCTCCGTCTCGGCCCGCGAAACTGATGAAATAGTCCCAGCCGAACTCCCCCGTGGCTGCCACTCAGTAATCGTGACATTCCGGCGGGATACAGGGGCGGGATTCGCCTCCCAACACACCGACGGCCTAACCGGGACGGTTGGTCCCGGTCAGGCCGGATCAGGGAAGCGGCTGGTCAGGCCTAGGCTCCCGGCCAGCCGTGGCGTCGAAGACGGCGATCGGGTCGAGGAAACCCGGTCCACCGCACTCTCGACCATGTCTACACCGGTGCCTGGGAGACCTCCAGCCACCATCAGGATGTGCTAGCGGACTCAGCGGCAGGGACGCCGCGGGGGGTGGCCGGGCCGGCTGAGCGGACGTAGCCGGCCACAGCAACGCTGGTGACGGCGGCCCAGGCGCACCACAACGAGGTGACGGCGTCCATGGCGATCCAGGCCAGCAGCGCAACCGCGGCCACGTTGATCACGCCGAACCAGCGCAGGAATCGCCGGCCGGAAACGATCAGCACACCGCATGTACTGAGCAGATAAAGGACGACGACCACCGGTCCGGCCGCCAGATGCACGTGGTAGACGATGTGATGACCATCTCGGCTGGCCGCGAAGGGCCTGGCAACAAGCGCAACGGCCAGCGCGATCGCGCAGGCCACACCGGCGGCCAGCAGGACGATCTCGATCGCTCGCAACGTCGGCGCGCGTTCCAGCACCAGGACCATGACTGGCACGTACACGGGCAGGACGACCAGTGCGACGACCAGGTAGAGCGCGGTCGCGGCGGACTGAACCCCGCCGCTGACGTCGCCGCGCAGGCCCCACCAGACGAATGCCTCGACCAGCGTGTGCCCGGCCAGCAGCAGCGGCAGCACGGCCAGTGGCCACTGGGCGGCGTTCCGAACATGACGGACCGCGTCGACGCCGACACCGCCGATCACGACGGCGGACACGACATCGGCCTCCGGAGAGAAACACATTCCCGCTCCCGCCGCCCGCTGCTCACACCCAGGCCCGCCGCCTCGAGTATCCCGCTGCTGGACCGGGACGCGGAGGCCTTCGGCCTTCTCACCAGCACCATCCGCGAGCCCAATCACCCGCTGGCTCGCCTCAACAACGGGACACGCAAGCTCGGCCGATCAGGTGACCTGGTAACCAGAGGGCCAGGGACTACCGCGCCTCGAGGTTGATCCGGGTGACGTAGCCGACACAGGAGCCAGCATCGGTATCGCCGCACGGCACCGGAAGCGCACCGCTGACGGAGACGAAGGCGAGACCAGGCCGTGCCGCAGCGGGGATGCGGGCTTGGGTGCTGAATGTGCCGTCCGGCCGAATGGGAACCGTGCCGAGATCGACATCGGCCTTGCCGACCTGGCTGAGGACGAGTCGGTGAATGCCACCCGGGGCCGTCGCCCGGGCACACGGATGACTCAGGCTCGTGACGGTGACCGTCGTGCCCACCCTGACCGATCGCGGCGTCACGACCGGATGGTCCACCTGGCACCCGGTCGCCCGGACCTCCGCCTCCGCGCACCCGGCCACGCCGGCGATGCCCGCCACCAGCACGACCGCGAGCACGGCGCGACCGACCGCCTCGGTCCAACGCACCTTGGTCTTTCTCGGCAAACGTCTCATGCGACACATCTCTGGCACCGTAACGTCCGCACACGAACCGGACAGCGTGAACCGAACGGCTCGCCGCTGGACGGGTATCACCTCGCCGGCGGACTGGGCCCAACGACAGCACCATCACCACCATCGCCAGGTCCTTCAACGCAGCGGCGGGAACGGGAACAGCTGTCAGGCACCAGCGAACGGGTTGAGTACGGCGATGTCGAGCGCCACAAAATCCTTGACGTTCCGAGTGACCAGCGTCCAGCCGTGCACCTGTGCGGTCGCTCCCAGCAGGGCGTCCACCGTTGACGTGACGTCGGACCCGGCCTGGCCCCACCGGCGGGCGATCTCCCCCGAGACGGGCACGATCCGACCGGCGAAGGCCTCGGACAGGGTGGCGACCCAGGCGGCGTACGAGGACGCCTGACGTTCGTCGCCCCGGCGGCGCAACTGACTGATGCCCCATTCGATCTCACCGACGGTGAGCACGGACAGGTAGAGGCTGTCGGCCTCGACGGAACCGATCCAGTCGACGACGCCGATGTCCGGCCGGCGCTTGCGGGTCTCCGAGATGACGTTCGTGTCGAGCAGGAAGCTCACTGCCCACCGCCGGGTCCATCGGCGGGAAGGTCGACGGACCGCGGCCGGTCTCTCCGCCGCTCCTCCTCGATCTCGCCCAAGATCGTGGACATCTCGTCGCTGAAGTAGGGCGGGCCCAGCAGAATCGCCTTCAGGTCACGGTGGCGGCCGGTCAGCCGGCGGTACTCGTCAATGCCGATCACGACGAAGGCGTCCTGCCCGTGCCTGGAGATCGTCTGAGGGCCTTCACTCGTCACGGCGCGGAGCATCTCGCTGAACCGCTGTTTGGCTTCCTGGACCTGCCACCGCACGCAGACCTCCCGGTGGACCAACCTGTCCTGTCTAGACAGCACAGTATTCCTCGACAGCACGGCCTCTTTCGACGCCATCGCGCGTCTCGCGACAACACGGCAGCCTCCGATCAACCGACCTGGTGATGACTCATCAAGTGTCTGAGTCAACAGTAGCAAAGCCGGGCAGACCGGTCTGGGCTCACCGGCGAGCACCGCGGGTGACCGAACGCGCGCGTTCGGAGGTTGACCAGCCTTAGGCTGACCGTCACAGTGCCGTGTCGCACGGGGATGCACGACGCCGAGCGGGGCGGGAGGCGCGGTCGGATGCGGATCGGGATGCCGTTGTCGTACAGCGGCGGGTTCACCGAGGCGGTTGCCGAGCTCGCGGACTATGAGCAGGCCGGGCTGGACATCGTCTTCGTGCGGGAGGCGTACTCGTTCGACGCGGTGAGCCAGCTCGGCTTCCTGGCCGCGCGGACCGCGCGGCTGGAGCTGGCCGCCGGCATCCTGCCGATCTACACCCGGACGCCGACGCTGACCGCGATGACGGCCGCGGGCGGGCCGCGATCGGGCCGAAGAACGTCGAGCTCGCCGCCGAGATCGCCGAGGGCTGGCAGCCGCTGTTCTTCCACCCAAAGCGGGCGGCCGAGGTCTTCGGCCCGTCGCTGGCCGCCGGGTAGACCCGGCACGACCCCGGAGCTCGGGCCGCTCGACGTCGTCGTCAGCGCGCCGCTGGCGATCGGGGACGACGCCGACGACTGGCTGGAGCTGATGCGCCCGATGTTCGCGCTCTATATCGGCCGGCATCGACCGGGTCGTTCCCGACAAGGTCGGGCTTCCCACTCGTTCGTAGTACCGGGCCGTCTACCTGGTATCGGGCCGTCAGGGCAGCACTTCCGCCCGTCGCCCGGTGCGGGACTCGATGTTGTGGGCCGCGGTGTCCAGCAGCTGGTGGGCCAGGTCGGACAGCGCACGAGACACCGCCACCTCGTCGCCGATCACGGGTACGTCGGCGTCGTTGGGATGGCGGCGGGCCAGGCCGACGGCGCGCAGCTCGTCGCCAGCCTTCGTACCCCCGCCGAGGTTGGTGGCTCCGGCGCCATGCAGATGGGCCTCGGCCCTGGTCCGTCCCTCGTCCTCCGTCAGCGTCACAGCCACGTTCCAGGTCTTCGTCATGCTCATCGTCGCTCACCGCTCTCGGTCAGGTTTCGGCTCCTGTGCAGCGTTCCCGTTCCCGGCCCCGTTGACCGCCCAGGTCTGGCCTCGGTGGCGATCAGGCGGACAGGTAAGGCGGCAGGCCGAACAGCGGAAACAGACGGTCGGTGTCAAGGAAGTGGTGCACGGCGGCGATCTTCCCGTCCGCGATGTCCAGGACGATCAGTGACCACGGGACGTAGCCGTCACGGGCCTCCTCCGGCAGCGGCCGGGGCGCGGTGCCGGTGACGGCGGCGTGCAGCTCGGCCCCGCCCGGCGCCACCCTGTGGTACTGGCCGAAGGCCGGGCTCCCGTTGGCCAGGGCCGGGACCAGCCGCGAGCTCCGGCAGGCGGCACCTGGGCCGACCATGAACGCGGCAATGTCCGCCGGCCCGCGCAGCCAGGTCTCCAGCGGCGGCATCGACATGGTCGCGTCCTCGCGGAGCAGGACCGTGAGCGCGGTCATGTCGTACCTCTCGAACGCGGTCACATACCGGGCCAGCAGCTCGCGCTGCCGCTCGTCGGCGGGACGCAGCGGGTCGCTCTCGGCGATGTCGGCCGCGGCCAGCGTCGCCCTGGCCCGCTGCAGCGCACTGTTGACCGACGCGACGGTTGTCTCCAGCAGCTCCGCCGTCTCGGCCGCCGACCAGCCCAGCACCTCCCGCAGGATCAGCACCACTCGTTGGCGCGGCGCGAGCCGCTGCAGCGCGACGATGAACGCGAGGCGCACCGACTCCCGGGCGACAGCCCGGTCTGCGGGATCCGCCGGGCCGCCTGGCGCGGCGCCGCCGGACAGCCACGCGCCATCCGGCGCCGGCAGTACCCAGGTCGTCTCCGGCAGCGGAGCAGGCACCACGTCGGACGGCGCGGACGGGCCGGTGAGATCCATCGGCCGGGCCCGGCGCGCCCGCCCGGCGACGGCATCGGTACACACGTTGGTGGCGATCCGGTACAGCCAGGTACGTAGCGACGAGCGGCCCTCGAACCGGTCGAGCGCCCGCCAGGCGCGGATCATCGTCTCCTGGACGGCGTCGTCAGCCTCGAAGGGCGAGCCGAGCATCCGGTAGCAGTAGCCCGTGAGCTCCGACCGGTAACCGGCCAGCCGCTCCTCAAGCTCCGCCCGGCTCGGCTCCGGCTCGCCGGTGGTCAGCTGGTCGGGTACGGACGTGCTCTGCGTCATACCGCCATAGTGCGACGCGGGTCCGACAGAATCGCCGCGCGTTGCCCCCTGGCCCGGCCGCGCGGGCAGCCGCCCCGGCCGTTTCTACCAGGCAATATGCCGGCAACCCGGCGAACCTACGGTCCGGTGGTGACCTTCGTCGACCCCGGCCCACTCGCCGCCCTGCGGGACTATGTCGGCGCCGACCCGTTGACCTCGCCCGACACCGGGGCCCCAGCCTTTCAAGATCATAAAGATCGCGACCGCCATGTCAACAGCGTGGTCAACATGGACGGATCGGGTGAGAGCGTGCATGGCAGGGATCGGGCGGCCGCGTTGGACGCGGCGTTTCTCGGCGCGGCGGCCCGGTACTGGCACCCGGTTGCGCGGGCTGGCGACGTCGGTCCCGTTCCCCTGCGCGCGGTGCTGTGCGAGATCCCGCTGGTGCTCTGGCGACGGCCGTCCGGCGCGCCGGCGGCCCTCGTCGACCGGTGCCCACACCGCAGCGTGCCGCTGTCCGACTATCCCGTGCTTGAGGCGACGGCTGGTCATCCGTATGCGTTCTACGTTCACCGCAACGGCGACACCACCGGCGTGGTCCGAGGTGTCGAGACCATCGCCACCGAGTTGAAGTGGAAGCGTCTGCGCGACCCACTGTCGATCGTCGGCGAGGTGGACGCCGCTGCGCGCGAGGCCTGCTCGGAGCTGGGGGCGACGGCCGCGGCCAGCCTGATGCGTATGACCCGCGCGATACCCCACGGTGGCGCTACCAGCATCGAACGCTGGTGAGATCGGTACCCTGTGGGCCCGGAAGCCTGTTGGTCGCGATACCTGCTGGGCAGGTGACGCTGTTCCGGGTCGACGATGTGGGCTTCCGCCTCGCGCGTTCCTCAGCTCGATGACCCGGCGGTCTGCGGGTTCCTTCACCAGGGCTGAACTCGGTGAAATCCCCCGGACGTAGCGGTCGAACCGCTGCCGATCGTCGTCAAGGTGGACGCGGCCGCTCGCGGCGCCGGCTGGGAACTCGAGGCCATGACCGCGGCCCGCCTCCTCCATCTGATCCGAGACCTCTGTGCGGGCCGGCGACGCGGGCGGAAGCCGAGTGCCGCGCGGCTGCTGTGTCTGGGATGATCGGGGCATGGACGAGACGCTTGTTACCGTCGCGACGCGCGACGCTGTCGCCGTGCTGCGTCAGGCGGGCGCCCAGTTCGGCTATCTGCACGGCAGCCGCGCCGTCGGGTGTCAGCGGGCGGACTCGGACATCGACATCGCCGCCTTCTTCGGCGGCCCGCGGCCTCCGAGCTCCTTCGACATGCTCCTGCCACCCGGCGTCGACCTCCTCGTCCTTGACAACGCGCCGCTCGAGCTCGCGGGCAGGGTCGCGGCCGGCGGGAGACTGCTCTTCGAGGACGACCGAGCCGCGCGGGTTCGCTGGGAGGCGATGACCAGAAAGATCTATTTCGACGAACTTCCGCGGATCACTCGGGCGCACCGCGAGTTCGCCGCGGCTGTCCTGGACCGGAGCGCGTAGCCGGTGGTCGACGAAGCCCGAGTGCTACGCCTGCTCCGTGCGATCACCGACGACCTGTCTGTGCTCCGCCGTGAGTCGGACGCCGACGACGAGCGTCGCGCAGACCCGATCTGGCTGCGCGGAGTGAAGTACACCTTCGTGACGGCGGTCGAGGCCTGCGTCGACGTCGCGCAGCACATCTGCGCTACACAGGGCTGGGGGCCGCCGGCGGACAACGGTGACGCGATTCGTCTCCTCGGCGACCATGGAGCGCTGGCCCCAACGCTCGCGCTGTCGCTTCGCAAGGCCGTCGGCTTCAGAAACGTCCTCGTCCACGACTACATCGCCGTCAACGATGAGATCGTCGTTGCTCGACTGAATGCACTCGACGACCTTGACGAGTTCGTCCGGCAGATAGTGGTGTACGTGTCTGCCGCGGGGGCGTAGCCGGGGGCCACGCGTGATCGCTGGGGTCCGGTCAATGACGGCCAAACTGACGGCGGTCCGGACCGCTGTTCACCGGGCGCCGGCCCCCAGGTGACAGAAATCCCCAAATGACGTATCGGCCGTCAGCCTAGTGCAGCAACTGAGTGAGGTTGGCCAGCTAGCTGGATCAGGCTCCGTGGCTGGGTACGGGTTGACAGGGCCACCGCCGGACACCTTCGCCGTCCGCCAGCGCGTGTGCTGGCACGAGGTCCTGGCTTCGCCGGCGGTCCCCTTCCGAGTCCGTGCATGCGGTCTTCCACATACGGCGCTCCAACATCATTCACCGCGAGGCATGCGCGCTCACCCACCGTGTCCGCCCGGAGGGCGGAACACGCGATGGCGGGCCACCCAGCCAGGTGCCGTTGCGACGCCCAGACCAACCCCAACCGGGCGTCCCGTATCCGCGCCCGGATCGACCGCATCGCTCGCCGACGGCCGCCACATCAGGCAGGAACGCCAGGGGGTCGGTGCCTGCCTGTGGTGGTGGGGTAGATGTGTCGGTGGGTGTCTGTACGGTGCGGCTTTGTCGAGTCCGTCCACGCCTCATGACGCGGTGTTCCGCCGGATTTTGGGGACGCCGTCGAACGCGGCGTCGAAGTTGCGTGCGGTGCTGCCGCCGGGCCTGGTGGCCCGGCTCGACCTGGACCGGCTGGTGCTCGTGCCCGGGGAGCCTGGTCGAGCCAAGGCCGGCCCATCGTCAGCGCGTAGGCGTACTCGACGGCCTGGGGAGTGAACCGCTGGCCGGTCTCGGCCGTGTGCTGCCGGTATAGTGTTCGCACCTCGTCGAGAGAGAAGTCGCTCAGTCGCAGCGACTGCACGATGATGTTGAAGGGACTCGGCGACGCCGGAGTTGGGCCGCCATCGGCAGCAAGCTTGTAGTCGCGGACGTCGCGTGGTCCGCAGAGCGCGACCGAGGCTGGAAAGCCAGTGGGGCGGTCGCGGTAACCGTCGCGCAGCTGGCTTTGCGATGCGGGGTCACCGCCTTCATCGTGTCACCGTTCGGCACGAAGTCCGAACAAGACTGGACCATCGCCGCGCTCGCCGACCCCGCGCGATCCACCGGAGGAGCAGAACCGGCGGTGACGACCATCATTGGCGCGAGGGCCCGTTTTGCGACGGGTGACCCACTCAGGTGGCTAGACTGCTGCACTGTGCGGCTGGGGATGTCTTCACGCGTCGGGGTGCCAGACGAGGCTATCCGACGCCTACCTGCCGTCGGTCGATTCACCCCGTGGATGATGGCCAGTCCGCTGAGAATGGTCGGCGGGTCCGCCCCGAGGCCCAGTGGAGCCACCCTCTGCCCGCGTGGCCGCTTCGGCCGCCCCGGCAGACAACGAGGCTCTTTCTACGTCGGTCAGGTGCCGTAGTCGCGCGATGGAGGCAGCGCCATGTCGTTCAGTTCATCGGAGACCGCCAAGATACGTGCCCAGCTCCCAGCCACCGCAAGATGCGCCTACCTGAACACAGGGACATGCGGACCACTTCCGTCGGTCGCCGCGAATGCCATGGCTGAGGCATCGCAGAACGAGACCGTTCATGGCAGAGCGGATACGGAGGGGTATCAGCTGCTGGCAACGCAGGTAGCGGGCCTGCGCGCGCAGTTGGCGAAGGTGATCGGTGCCCTCGGGTCAGAGATCGCCTTTACGCATAACACGACAGAAGGTGTCAACATCGTCCTCGCCGGATTTCCGTGGCGTGTGGGCAGAATTGTCACGACGACGCTGGAACACAGTGGGACGCTGGTACCGCTCTACCAGGCACGGCGTCGGCATGGTATCGAGGTCAGCTTTGCCGATATCGGCGACGGGGCCGCCGACCGCACCCTCGACGTGGTCTCCCAGGCGCTGCGGTCCGAGGCCGATCTGCTCGTGCTGTCCCACGTCTGTTACGGCACCGGCGCGGTGCTCCCGATCGGCGAACTCGTCAAACTGGCTCATGAGGCGGGGTGCCGGGTACTGGTCGACGGCGCCCAGGCCGTGGGCGCGATCGCGGTGGACGTAGCCAAACTGGGGGTCGACTACTACGCCTTTCCCGGCCAAAAATGGCTGTGCGGTCCGGAGGGCACAGGCGGCCTGTTCGTACGGTCCGATCTCGTCGAGAACCTAGAGCCGACCATGCCAGGCTCCTTCTCGGTGGACCTGGACGCCTACCGGCAGAACGATCCTGTGTCCCTTGTATTCCTGCCGTCCGCGGCCCGTTTCGAGAGTGCGTCGGTGTACCGTCCGGCGGTCGCCGGGCTATCCGCCGCGGTCGCCTGGTTGGAGCACTTGGGCTGGGGAGAGATATATTCCACTATCAGCGACCGCACCAGTTATGCGCTTAGCCGGATCGATGAATTGTCGGGTGTCACCTCCTCGACTCCGGCCGACGCCCACGCGGGCCTCGTAGCGTTTGACCTCGAGGGCGTGGATTCCGTGGCGTGCGTTGGCCGTCTCCTCGGCACGGGCGTGGCTGTCCGGCGCATTCCGGACAGCGGGGCGCTCCGGTTGTCCTGCGGATTTTTCACGACCGAGGAAGACGTCGACCGCGCGCTCGATCTGATCCACACCTGCGTTATTGAGAGTGCCGTGGGAGCGCCGTAGAAACCTCCGTCGCTCCCTTGACGGCAGGGCAGTTAACGTTGGCGTGACCAGTGTACTGTTGAATCACCCTGCGGTCCGCGTGGGCTAACTCGGCTACTGGTCGGTTCACTCGGGAGAACTGTATGCCTGCCGCTCTCTGTGTACTCACGGGACCATACCGGGCTATACTCCGGACTCATGCGGTCGCGGGCGGCGGTCTTCGTCAGTCATACCTCTGACATGGCGACCTTCCCGCCAGGACGTTCCTTCGTGCAGGCCGCGGTCGACGGCGTTCTCAAGGCCGGTATGACTCCCGTCGACATGGCCTACTTTGCTTCCCGCGACAGCCGCTCAGCTGACTACTGTCAGCAACGGGTGGCTGCCAGTGATATCTATGTCGCGATCATTGGTTTCCGATACGGCTCCCAGGTGCGCGGCCGTGCGGACCCGATCTCCTACACTGACCTCGAGTTCCGGACGGCCACCGAGTGCGGGATTCCGCGCCTTGTGTTCCTGCTGGACGAGGAGGCGCTGATTCCGGTTCGCATGGTTGATTTCGACCGGACGGCAATCATCGACTTCCGGGACCGGCTCGGCGACGCTCTCATGCACCGAACCTTCGCCGCGGCTGACGGGCTCGAGGTCGCCGTGTTGCACGCGCTGATGGAGCTGAGCGCGGAGTCGGCTCTCACCGAGCCAGTTGGCCGCGGGCGCACGCCCTCGATGGCGCCACCGCTGGACCGCCTCGTGGAACGCCCGGAACTGGCCGCTTCGCTGCTCCAAGCCCTTACCAGGCAGCCGGCGCCGGAAGTTGGGCTCTCCACGTCCCTGCTCGGGGCCGGTGGCTTTGGCAAGACCTCTCTCGCCACCTGGGTGTGCCACCAGCCCGAGATCCGCAGGCAATATTCCGGCGGTGTGCTCTGGGCGACCATCGGGCGAGACCTGTCCGGCGTCGACTTGGCAGACCGCGTGAACGACCTCTCGTTCGCCCTCGCCGGCCGGAGGCCACCGCTGTCTGATCCGGCGGCGGCCGGCGCGGAGCTTGGGCGCCTGCTGGATCTCGCCCCGGAGCCGCTGCTGATTGTCGTCGACGACGTCTGGGACGCTGACCAGCTCCAGCCGTTCAGGTACGGCGGCAGGCAGTGCGGACGTCTGACGACCACACGGGTGCCTGACGTGCTTCCAGTGCGCAGCACGCATATCGAAGTTGACGCCATGACCAAGGCGGAGGCGCAGGAGCTCGTCCTGGACGGCGTGGACGATGTGCCGCCAGACCTGGTCAGGCGCCTGACCGAGCTGGCTGGCCGCTGGCCGGTCCTCTTGAATCTCGTCAATGGCGCCCTGGTAAGCCGGGTCCGCAGGGGGCAGCAGGCGGCGGTCGCTGCGTCGGCCATTATCGATTCGTTGGAGGCAATGGGGCCTACCGCGTTCGATCCCGCCCGTCCCAAGCAGCGCGAGCGGGCGGTCGCGGCCACCGTCGGCGCGAGTCTGGAGATGCTGGATTCCGATGATCGGGAACGCTTTCTCGATCTAGCGATATTCCCTGAAGATGTTTACGTGCCCGTTGACGTCCTCGACCTCATCTGGCCGGGGCGCGGGGGGCACGACCTTTGTGAGGCGCTTCTGAGGCTCGGGCTGGTGGCGGACTACCGCATGGATGCATCGGGGCCACGGATGATCATGCACGATGTCATGCGCGCATTTGCCCGTGGCGGTCGGTCGGCCGCACAGCATAGGGCCGTGCACGCGCGGCTGGTGGACGCGGCCGCCGCTCTGCTGACTGGGGACTACCCTGCGGGCGAACCTCGCGCGACACCAGAGAGCCCTTGGTGGATGTTGCCGCACGAGCCCGAATACCTGTGGCGGTACCTGCCGATGCATCTGCACGCGGCGGGGCGCATCGAGGCGCTCGACCGACTCGTTTGCGACCTGCGGTGGGTGGAGGCCAAGACACGCCGGTTCGGCTCGAGCCTCCCGGTCGAGTCCGACCTGACCCTGTCGGTCAGCGAACCGGCCAAGGAGTTGTGCCGCGCGCTTACCCAGGCGTCCTATGTCTTGGGCGATATGGAGCCGCCGATGGCACTCGGCCCGACGATCGTCAGCCGCGTCGGGCACATCCCCGCCCTCGCTCCCGCGGTCGCCGGATATCTCGCGAACGTGGCCCGTCCCCTGCTCAGACCGGCGGCGCCACTGCCCGACCTTCCCCGGCCTGAGCAACTGCGGGTCTTCGTTGGGCACAGAGGGGCTGTCCTCGCGGTCGCGTTCGTCTCACCGGACGGCTCCGTCATAGCCTCCGCAGGCGAGGACCGGACGGCCCGCCTGTGGAACGCGGCCGACGGTAGCGCCCGGACGACACTGGTGGGACATCGGGGCTGGATCTCGGGGCTCGCCTGCTCGCCCGGTGGAACCATGGTGGCCACGGCGGCGTCGGACAAGGCAATCCGGATCTGGCAGGTGGCCGACGGCGCGCTTGTCACCGTGCTTCGCGGCCATGTGAACTCGGTACACCGGGTCGCCTTCTCGCCCGACGGCAGTCTGCTGGCGTCCGCCGGAGATGACCGGACGGTGCGCGTGTGGCGGATGAGCGAACCGCACCAGAGCATCATCTTGCGCGGTCATACCGGCGGTGTCTATGGAGTCGCCTTTGCGCCCGGAGGGGATCTTGTCGCGTCGAGCGGGTCCGACCGTATGATTCACATCTTTGACGCTCGGTCTGGCAAATCGCTCAGGACTCTGTCCGGCCACGGCGGCTCGGTCTGGGATGTCCGGTTTGATGCGGGCGGCCGTCTCGCCTCGGCGTCCGCCGACGGTACCGTCCGGCTCTGGGACGCCACGACCGGCGAACAGACGATGGTGCTCTCCGGCCATAGGGGGTCGGTCTCCAGTCTGCGTTTTTCCCCCATAGACGACTCGCTGGTGTCCGCTGGGGCTGACGGGACGATCCGGGTTTGGGATCTGGCGACCGGCACCGAACGGATGCTGCTTACAGGTCACACCTCGGTGGTCCAGGAGGTCGACATCGCGCCCGATGGGCGGCGGTTGGTGTCGGCCGGAGCCGACGGCACTGTGCGGCTGTGGGATCTTCCCACCCACGATGTTGGCGAGTTCCGTGACCAAAGGGAAGATACTGTTACGGCCCTCGCTTTCTCGGGCGATGGAGGGATGATCGCCACGACTGGCGAGGGCGGCGTCGTGGCGGTCACCGAAGTGGATGGGGGCTTTCGCCTGAAGCTAACCGGACATGCCGGCACGGTGTTTGCGGTCGTCTTCTCTGTCGACGGCCACCTGGTTGGTTCGGCGGGGGCGGATCGCTCAATCCGGCTCTGGAACGTGCCATCTGGCACCCTGCGCGGCGTGTTGACCGGCCACGACCGGCGCATCCTGGGCCTG
>Ga0068859_100000945_pt1 | contig 29745 bp, 24 predicted proteins | sample KBSSwiS22_FD_66585 | JGI IMG/M metagenome (GOLD analysis project Ga0068859, IMG submission 66585) | Switchgrass rhizosphere microbial communities from Kellogg Biological Station, Michigan, USA - KBS Switchgrass S2-2 | ecosystem: Host-associated > Plants > Roots > Rhizosphere > Soil ...
GTCCAGCCATGCTCGTCGAAGTGCTTGACCACGCCCTGCTCGTCGAGCTCGAAGCGCGCGTCGCGAAAGCGCCCCTCCGCATCCACGCACGCCCTGGCGCGCTGAAGCTCGCCGGCGGCTTCGATGATCCCCTGAGGCACGAAGTACGTCGTTTCCACGAAGTACCCTGCGGCCCATGCGAACCTCGTGGCGAACGCCTCGGTGTGAACTTCGGAGCCCCACTTGACGCGCCAGACCCTCCCGCGGCCGTCTCGCACCGAGACGTTCGGCTGCGATCCCGTCGCATGTTCTTCCACGAACTGAAACGGCGGAGCTGGAGCCCCGTCGCGTCCTCCCGGACCCGCGGCGAGATCGAGCGTGTCGGCAGGGCCCGGGTCGCGCCAGATGACCTTGCGAGTCGATTGCAGCGGCGCTTCGCCAGCAGCCCGCCGCTTCAACTCCGAGCGCAACCGCCAGAAAATGCGAACGACCCAAAAGCCGATGAAAATACCAAACGCGGTCCAGAACGCGAATAACAGGACGTTTGACGGTGTCATCGCATGGACATCTTGGCGGGAGCGCGCCGGCGGACTAGAGTGCTGGTATGCCCGAGTTTCATGCGGAACCCTACATCTATCTTCCCTCAATTAGCCACAAGTCGGCGCTGGTCGCCTGGGGCGCGTTTTATTTCCGGACCAATTCGAGAGGCAAGTGGAAGATTGTCGATGACGATGATCTGAAGTATGTGCACCCGCCGCGGAAGGATTCCATCGGGTCGAAGTCTGCGCCCTATGGACCGGCGCGGGTTGAAGTGCGAGACGGCAGCGGCGCCGTCGTGGCGGTCGCCAAAACCGAAGTGGCGAATCACTGCTGGGTCTCCGGCCTGATGCCAAACACGGAGTACACGTATCAGGTCTTCGTCAAAGACAAGGAATGGGCGGCTGGCGAGCGTTGGGACTGGTCTGCCACAGACCGCGCGCTCGTGCAGAAGGGCGGCAGCTACGTGAATCGTTTTTGCACCAACCCTGATCCCAACGTGCCGGCCAAGGCGCTCGAGTTTGCCGTGATTGGCGACTTCGGCGTCGGCGTCAAAAGAGATACGCCGACCCATCGCCAGCAGCGCGTCGCGGACGCGCTCACGAAATGCGTCGAGAGCGGAGGGGTTCGGCTGATCATCACGACCGGCGACAACATTTATGCGGGCACCAGAATCCTCGGCATTCCGATCGGCGGCACCGGCGACGAAGACGACGACTGGTTCTTTACATACTTTCAGCCGTATCGCTACATCATCAATCGCGTGCCGGTGTATCCATCGATCGGCAACCACGACGCAGAGGAAACCGAGGAGCGCGACGACCGTGCTCAGGTGGAAGACAACTTTTACATCCGCGAGCGGATTCTAGGAGAAGAAGCGGCAGGCCGCGCGTCGTTTTGCCCCGGACTGTTCTATCGGTTTCGCTACGGATCGGACATCGAGTTCTGCTGCATCGACACGTCAAAAGAGGATTTCTTCAAGGGCCGGCGGCTGTTCGAGTACGCCAAGCATTGGGAGTTCGTGGAGTGCTCGTTCCCCGACGATCGGGCGTCGATGTGGCGAATCCCCTTCGGGCATCATCCGCCTTACAGCGCGGGTCCGCAGCATCACAACACCAAGGGCATGGAGCGGCTGATACCCCTGTGGCAGCGCGCCGGCGTGAAGGCGATGTTCAGCGGCCACGAGCACAACTTTCAGCACTCCCGGGCCGACGGCATTGATTACTTCGTCACGGGCGCCGCCGGCAAGCTTCGCCGCACGCCGCCCGATCGGTTTGAGGCCGCCCACACAGTGTCGTGGTCGACGCAGTGTCACTTCCTGCTGGCGCGTATTCAGGGGGACAGAATGATGGTCCGGGCCATCGGCGAGATCGACGGCCCGAACGAGATGCCAGCGGATATCCCGCGGCTCGATCCGGCAGGGAAGCCTGTGATCGGGCCCATCGAGGTCTCCCGGATCTAGCGTGCCGTGCCGGAGCGTCCCTAACGTACCGGAGCGTTTGGATTCGCCATCAGATCACACACGCGATCCACGCCGCGCACGTCCACCCCCGGCGTCTTCGCCGCCGGTATCGCGGCCGCGTGCTTGGTGAGGTCGATTTGCTTGGCCGCCTGTTCAGGCGGAACTTTGCGCTTGCAGAAGTCCGATGCCTGCGTGAAAAAATCGCGCCAGTAGGCCTGCAGATTTCTGATGTGATCTTTGCCCTTGAACACGGCGCCGTGGCCAGGCATCACGGTGTCGAAATCGAGCGCCATCACCTTCTCGAGGGTCGCCGGCCATTCCTGCACGAACGCGTCGCCGGTGTACGACAACCCGTTGGTGATCATGTCGCCGGTCGCCACAATCCTTTCCCGGGGCAGGAACACCACGACGTCGCCGTCGGTATGGGCGCGGCCGAGAAAGCGGATCTGAATTTCACGTCCGCCTCGATGCAGCGTCAAATCATTCGTCAATGTCGTGGTCGGCGGCGTCGGCTTGATGTTTTTCTGATCGTCGGCATACGCCTGGTGAATCGCGAGCTGCCGCTCGAGGACGGCTTTCTCCTTCGGATCCGCCGCCTTGGCGATCTGGTCGCGCAGTCTCGTGAATGTCGTGGCAATCGCGCCCACGCCGTTGGTTTGATACGTCCGCTGCTGCAGCACGTTGCTCATCAGGTGGCGCCGGGTCATGTCGTGCCCGATCAGCGTAACGTCCGGCCCGAAGACCTGATTGCCGAACGCGTGATCGTAGTGGTAGTGCGTGTCGACGACGTATTTGACGGGTTTGTTCGTAAGCGTTTTCACATCGGCGATGAACGCGCGCGCGGCTGCCGGCGTGATCCCCGGATCGACGATGAGCACATCATCGGCATTCACGATCACGGCGCCGTTGCTCCCGGTGTTCATCGAACCGGTTGACGTCGAGAAATACACGCCTTCGGCGACCTTCTCGAATTTGTGCGCAGGCAGCGACCCCGGTACGGGCGGCATGGTGAGCGCGGCGCCGCCACGCTGCGCCTGGGCCAGCATCGCCCATGCGAGAATCAGGAAAGACCCAGCCGAGATCAGCCCGTTACGTAAGCGCATGTTGTGTCCTTTATCGCGCCGTAGCCGCGAAGCGGCGAAGGCGGATCATCTAGCCCCGACGACTTTTCGAATAACGCCGTCGGTCTTACTGAACAAATACAGCTCGCCGCTCGAGTCGACGCCGAAGCGCGCGTCTGCCCGCCCCGCGCCCGATACGGCACCCCGCCCGGGAAGATCGGGATCCTTGCCGCCGCGTGCCTTGTACGCCTCCATCGCGATCGGGAACATCGTATCGAACGTCCGGCCGTTCCACGAGATTGTCATCTCGTGCATTTTTGCGAGGGTTCCGGGATCGCCATCATCTGCGGCGAGCATCTCTTTGTAGTCGACCCACCAGATGCGGCCGGTCGACAGGTCGGTGAAGATGTATTTGCCGCGGAGCGCGGGCGCTGCGCTCCCTGTGTAGACAAATCCGCTGCCGATGGCGTCGCCTCCTCCAGGCAGATGCGGGTACTCGACGACCGGGTAAGTAGGCACGACGGTTGAGTCGGTGACCTCGTCGCCAATCTGCACGGCGATCTTATCGACGTCGGGCAGCCTGGTCGTCGTATTGTCGGCTTGCAGCAGCTCGTTCCCTTCGCGCTGCGAGTACCCGTAGTTGGCGCCCTTCTTAATAATGTTGACGGTCTCCCACGTGCGCAGACCAATCGAGGTAGCAATCAGGCGATTCTCGGCCCAGCTGAGGCGATGCGGATTGCGAAGGCCGTACGCCCAGATTTCCTTTCGAGCTCCCGGTGTGGCGACGAACGGATTGTCGACAGGAATCCGGTATCGCCCATTCTCGCTGAGCGTGCTCGTGGACGTGTGCTCGCTCACATCGGGAATGATTCTGAGAATTTTTCCAACCAGGGTGTCGAGGCGCTGCGGATTCTGCCGAATCATCGTCTTCGCTTCGCCGGCGCCGCCGTCGCCCATCCCCACATACATCACCCGCCATTCAGCATCGCCGCGCCGGGCGTTGGGATTGAAGATCAACTCGCCCATGGGGTGGATGCGCGTATTCAACTGCACGCGCATGAGCTCGCGGGCGGTGCCTTCGAACGTGTCGTTCTTGATGTTGGTGTCGGTCCATTCGATGAGGACCGCCTCCTGAAACAGCGGTCCTGGAGTCGTGATCGCCGTTGTTGTGGCGTATCCAGTTGTCTTGAAACCTGTGAAGTTGGTGCTGTCGGGCAGATCCGACCCGTCGATCTCAGGACGCTCGATGTGGACCGTGTAGAAGCGGCCGTTGCGCGCGTAATCAGGATCGAATTGAAAATGGGCGAGGCCGGTGCCGTATCCGGCTTCGTAGGCGAACCGGCGGAAGAGTCCCGGCTTGCCGTCGCGGCCGTTGAAGTCCAGATACGTCGTGAACTTTTTTGATTCCTTGTCGAGGATGTAGAGCGGCCCGTTCATGTCGTTGATGAACACCCGCTTTGTGCTGCCGCCCGGCTCCTCGCGCAGACCGTTTACGCGCGACAGCATGTTGTCGGTCTGGCCGGTCCCGTCGACCTTGCCCGTGATCGGCATGACGACGAAGTCCTTCAGCTCGATCGTCAGCTGCTGAGCGGACAACGTCGCCGGGAGCAGAGAGCACAGCGCGACCGCGACCCGCCTTCGCGCTCCGCGCTTCGGCGCGCAAGCGATCGACGATGGCCGATCGACGATGGTCGATCTCATTTCACCGTCGCGCCCACCACCTGCCGAATCATCCCGTCGCTCTTGCTGTAGATGTAGAGCTCGCCGCTGCCGTCGAGCGCGAGCCGCGCGTCGGCACGACCCTGATTGGCGATCGTCTGCCGGCTTGCCAGGTGTTCTTCCTTGCCGCCGCGCTGGTGATACGCCGCCTCGTTAATCGGCCACATCGTGTCGTACACCTTGCCGTTCCAGAGGAATTTCACCTCGTGAACCTTTGCCAGCGTGTCGGCTTTGTGGTCGTCGGCCGCCAGCATGTCCTTGTAATCGGCGTACCACATGCGGCCGGTCGTAATGTCGCCGAAGATGTATTTGCCGCGAAGCGCCGGAATCAGCTTGCCGTTGTAAACGTAGCCGCTGCCAATCGCATCGCCGCCGGTCGGCACGTGTCCGTACTGAATCACAGGATATTTTGGCGTGATGGCCGTGTCTGTGGCCTGATCGCCAATCTGCATCGGAATCTTGTCGACCGTCGGTATCGGACCAAGTTTCTGCTCGCCGCTCAGCGCCTGCGTGCCTTCGCGCAACGGCCAGCCGTGGTTGCTGCCTTTCTCGATGATGTTCACGGTCTCCCACGTATGGAAACCTACCGAGTTTACGACCAGGCGGTTGTTGGCAGGGTTGTCCGGGTCGATGGCAAAGCTCAACCGGTGCGGGTTCCTCAGGCCGTACGCCCAGATTTCCGGCCGCGCGCCGGGTGTCGACACGAACGGATTGTCGTTGGGAACGCGATAGCGGCCGTTCTCGCTCACCTTGCTGGTTGAGACATGCTCGTTCAGGTCCGGAATGATTCGATAGATTTTGCCGACCAGATTGTCCAGCCGCTGCGGATTGGGCCGGATGGCGACAATCCGGGATTCGCCGGAGGCGCCGTCGCCGACTTCGCCGTACAGCACGCGCCAGTCCGGATCGCCGGGACGCGCAGTCGGGTTGAAGAGCAGGTCGCCCATCGGATGGCTTCGCGTGTTCAGCCGGACACGCATCAGCTCGCGTGCCGTCCCTTCGAACGTGTTGTTCGACGGGTTGGTGTCGGTCCACTCGATCAGCACACCTTCATTGATAGTCTGACCAGGCGTCTGAATCGTCGGGGTCGTCGTGTAGCCGGCAACCTTCAACCCTGGCTGGTGGCTGTTGTCGGGCAGATCCGACTCCGTGATGGCCGGGTCTTCCGCATGGACGGTGTAGAACTTTCCATTACGCCGGTAATCGGGATCGAAGTTGAAGCCGTTCAGGCCGTTGCCATACCCGCTGGTGATGAACAAGCGTTTGAACATCCCTGGCCGCCCGTCGCGCCCGTCGAAGTTCAAATAAGGGGTCAGCTGCTTCGTGGCCTTATCAAGAATGTACAGCGGTCCGTTCATATCAACGACGAATAGCCGGGACGCACCGCCGGGCTCTTCGCGGATGACGTTGACCCGCGCGAGCAGCACTTCATTGCTGCCTTTCCCTTCGGTCACACCCGTCATCGGCATGGTGACGAAGTCTTTGATTTCAAGCGTCAACACGCCCTGAGCCCGTGCCATGGCCACCTGGACGCACAAGAAGCCGAGAACCGCGAGAGTCCTGCAAATCGTCCGCATGCTCACCTCGAGAAAGGATGGAATGGCCTCATTTTACTGAGTTGGCCACCTTTTTGCTCGGGAGAAATGCGGAGGAAAATGTCCAATGGCGACAGACAACCGGAAAGTTACGAACTCGAGTGCCTTGGAGAGTCAGGCCGTCGCGCTCGCCGAGCAGCTGGGCCGGATCGCGGGCACTATCGAGGGCACAGCTGAACAATGGATGAACCGGCCGGCGATCGCGGAGCAGCTGACGCGGGTTCGGGACAGCGCGTCGCTGCTGCTCGAGAGCCTGGCCAGCAGCGCCGAGAAGAGCCGGCAAGCCGTCACGGGCGGTGCCGGCACGATGAGCAGCCAGGTACGCGATGCCGCCACCAAAGCTGTCAACGCCGCGTCGTCGGCGGTCGCTTCGCTGGGAGCATCGGTTGGAAGGCGCACGAGGAAGCGATCGCGCCGGAAGACCGCGAGCGGCCGGAAGTCCACCACGCCCGCAGTGGATCTTGCACGCGCGCCCGGGAAGAAGCACCGAAAGCCGGCGCCCAGTGAGCGAGGGGTGAAGCACTCGGAAGCGTCGATTCCGAAGATGCGAACAGCGACGGCCATGCGGCAGAGACGGAAGTCGTGACCCTGATGCTTAGCGCTCCGAGGCCCGCTGCAGCGCCTGTCGCAACATCTCGCGCCCGAAGGGCTTGGTAACGTAGTCCACGGCGCCCTGCTTGCGCATGCGTATCACCGTCTCCATCTCTTGCGCGCCGCTGGCCATAATCACCGCGGTCTGTGGCCAGCGGGTGCGCACCTGTTCTGTCAGCCAGATGCCGTCGTGCACCGGCATCACCACGTCGCACAGCACGATCGCCGCCGGTTCGGCCGACATCAACTGCAAGGCGTCGTCTGCGCTGCCGGCCCCTTTCGACTCATAGCCCCATTCCGACAGCCATCGCATCAGCAGCTTCCTGATGGATTCTTCGTCGTCGACAACGAGGATATACGACATGGATGATCGTCATGATAGCTGCATATCGAACATTCGCATATCATTTAGCCAAATATGAGAGTGGCCGGGTTCGCTGCCGCCGTTGTCGCGACGCTGGGATGCACGCTGGTCGGGCAGGGTGTCGCGACGCCAGAATTTCAGATTCCCGCGATTCGCGAGCCTCATCATTTCGTGAAGCTCGACAATAAATATGTGCGGGTGCTCGATGTCACCGTTCCCGGCTTCGATGGCACGCTCTTCCACATTCACGAGAACCCGTATTTCTGGATCTCGATCGGTGCGGCGACGCTGCGAGCGGTGAATCTTGGCTCCAAAGACGTGGTCGAGCTGGATGCCACCGATGGTCAGGTTCGCTACTCGCCGGTGGTGACGCACCGCGTCGGCAATATCGTGGCGACGACCTTCCGGAACATCACCGTGCAGATTCAGGGCCGCGACGATATTTCACCAGGGGCGTCGTTCATGGCGACGCCGAAGCCAGCAGGCTATCAGGCCCAGGTCCCGCTCGACAACGAGTTGGTGCGCGTCGAGCGCCTCGTGCTCCAGCCCGGTCAATCGACCGGGCGCTACACGCTGCCGAAGTCCGGCATTCTGATCGCCGGACACGACGGGAACATCACGCTCGAGGTGCAGGGGCTGGCGCCCAGGAAGATTGCGATGAAAGCCGGCGACTTCGAATGGCACACCGGCCCCGAGACACACGTCATCACCAACGCCGGTACCGCACCATGGGACGCGATCGAAGCTGTGTGGAAGTAGGCTTCGGACTCCAGGCTCCCGCCTTCGGGCCAGTGGACAAGGCCAGGAGCCTGAAGCCCAGAGCCCAGAGCCTTTCTGAGATGTAAAAATGTCGGTGTCCCAGCTGCAGTTTCATCCGGCGCCCAGCTCGCACGCCCATGCGCGCGATCGGTTTGCGGCGAGCGACGCTCTCGAGCGCGTCCTCAAGCAGACCGTCCGCGGCGAGGTGCGCTTCGACAACGGCTCGCGCGCGCTTTATGCCACCGACGCATCGAATTATCGCCAGGTACCGATTGGGCTGGTGATTCCACTCGACGAGGCGGACGTCGTCGCGGCCATCAAGGCGTGCCGGGAATTCGGCGCGCCGATTCTGCCGCGCGGTGGCGGTACCAGTCTCGCTGGACAGTGCTGCAACGTCGCGGTCGTGCTGGATTTCTCGAAGCACCTGACCAGGATCCTCGAGCTGGATGCGGAGGCGCTGAGCGCCAGGGTTCAGTCGGGCATCGTCCTCGATCGCTTGCGAGATGCCGCCGAAATGCACCATCTGACGTTCGCGCCAGACCCCGCCAGCCACAGCCGTTGCACGCTTGGCGGCATGATCGGAAACAACTCGTGCGGCGTGCACGCGCTGATGGGCGGCAAGACCGTCGACAACGTGAACGAGCTCGACATCATCTTGTACGACGGGACGCGCATGTCGGTAGGCGCCACCTCGGCTGCCGAGCTGGACGCGATCGTCGCGGCGGGCGGGCGCCGCGGACAAATCTATGCGGGCCTGAGGGCCCTTCGCGATAAATACGCGCATCTGATTCGCCAGAAATTTCCACGGATTCCCCGCCGCGTATCCGGCTACAACCTCGACGAGCTGCTGCCCGAGCACGGTTTCAACGTGGCACGCGCGCTCGTCGGAAGCGAAGGCACGTGTGCCACCGTGCTGCAGGCCGGACTTCGTCTCACCGCGAGCCCGCCGTTCCGGCGACTCGTGTGTGTCGGATTTACCGATGTGTTCGTCGCCGCCGACCATGTACCGGCAATCCTCCTGCACAAACCAATCGGGCTGGAAGGTTTCGATCAAGCCATTCCCAATTCGCTGCGTGCGAAAGGGATGAGGCTGGACGAGCTGAAACTCCTGCCGGAGGGGCAGGGGACGATGCTCGTGGAATTCGGTGCATGGACCAGTGAAGATGCCGATGCGCAGGCGAACAATTTCGGTGCGTGGCTGTCGACCGTGAAGCCGGTTCCGGCATATCGCATCTGCAACACGCTCGAGGCTGCGGCGGTGTGGCATGTTCGCGAATCGGCCCTCGGTGCCGTTGCGATTCAGCCGGGGAAAAAACATGGATGGGAGGGTTGGGAAGACGCCGCCGTCCCGCCCGATCGCCTCGGGTCGTATCTGCGACGTCTCTTTGCCCTGATGAAGGAATACGACTACGACAGCCCGATGTACGGCCACTTCGGCGAGGGCTGCGTACATATGCGCATCGATTTCGATCTGGACAGCGAGCCTGGAATTTTGAAATTCCGCGAGTTCATCGATCGTGCGGCGGACATGGTCGTCGATCACGGTGGATCGCTCTCAGGCGAACACGGCGACGGTCAAGCGCGCGGCGCACTGCTCCCGAAGATGTTCGGCCCCGAGCTGATGGATGCCTTCCGTGAGTTCAAGCGCCTGTGGGATCCGGACAACAAGATGAACCCGGGCAAGCTGATCGATGCCCGCCAACCGCATCAGGATCTGCGCCTTGGCGCCGACTACAGGCCCCAGCAGCCCGCCACGCACTTCCGCTTTCCGAATGATGACAACTCGCTCGCGAAAGCTACGCTGCGCTGTGTCGGTGTCGGCGCGTGCCGCAAGGACGAAGGCGTCATGTGCCCCAGCTACATGGCGACGCGTGAAGAGAAGCATTCGACGCGGGGTCGGGCGCGCCTGCTCTGGGAAATGCTGCAGGGCGAGGTGATCGAGAGCGGCTGGCGCAGCGAAGAAGTGAAAGATGCACTCGACCTCTGTCTGTCGTGTAAAGCCTGCAAGACCGAGTGCCCGACCAACGTCGATCTGGCCACTTACAAGGCGGAATTCCTCGCTCATTATTATGAAGGCCGGGCGCGTCCGCTTCACGCCTATGCGTTCGGGATGATCGATCGCTGGGCGCGTGTCGCCTCGAATGCGCCAGCACTGGCCAATGCGTTGGCCCGTTTTCCAATCACACGGTCGGCTGTCGGCGCGCTGCTGCATCTGCAGCCGGAGCGCAAGCTGCCGGAGTTGGCGGCACGGACATTTCGCAACAGGATCAGCCGAGGCGCGAGGGCTGCGAGCGGTACGCCGGAGCGCAACGTGTTACTCTGGGCGGATACTTTCACGAATTATTTCCAGCCACACATTGCTGAAGCCGCGTACGACGTGCTGGCAGCCGCCGGGTTCAGCGTCAAAGTGCTGGAGCGGCATGTCTGCTGCGGTCGCCCGTTGTATGACTTCGGCATGCTGAACACGGCGAAACGATATCTTGCGGAGTCCATGGACGCCTTGTCGGCGGAGCTGGTGGAAGGGACGCCCATTGTTGTGCTCGAACCGAGCTGCGCGAGTGTCTTTATCGACGAGGCGCCCAACTTGATGCCGGACGATCCCCGAACGTCGAAGCTGAAAAAGCAAACCATGCTGCTGAGCGAGTTTCTGGTGAAGCATGCTCCCGATTTTCGGCCTGCTCATACGCAACGCAGCATGCTCCTGCACGTGCACTGCCATCACCGGGCGCTCTTCAACGTGAAAGACGAGCTCGCGGCGCTGTCGGCGACCGGCGGAAGCGTGAAGATGCTCGACGCCGGCTGTTGCGGGATGGCCGGGCCGTTCGGGTTCGAGAAGAAAAGCTTTTCGGTATCGCAGACGCTCGGTGAGCGGGCCCTGCTGCCTGCCGTCCGAGCTGCGGATCCGGCCACCGTGATCGTGACCGACGGATTCAGCTGCCGTGAGCAGATTTCACAGAACACCGACAGGCGCGCCGTGCATCTGGCGGAAGTGCTCAATGGCAGCGTGTGATTGGGTTCGACGCAGAGGCGCGGAGGCGCGTCCCTGCGTCGAGAGCCGTTGATGATTGATGGTCTGAACCTGGGTAATTGGTGATTGGGTGATAGGTGATTTGACATGAATTCAGTATCAGGGGAGCACAATTCCCGAGATCCTCATCAGTGGATGCCGGTGTTGCTGCTGTTGTTTGTTGGCAGCGGCTGCGCGGCGTTGATCTACGAAATCGTCTGGTTTCAAATGCTGGAGCTGTTCGTCGGCTCCTCCTCGGTATCGATCGGCGTGTTGCTCGGCACGTTCATGGGTGGCATGTGCCTCGGCAGCTTTCTGCTCCCTCGCATCATTTCGCCGCGCCAGCATCCGCTGCGTGTTTACGCGCTCCTCGAGCTGTCGATCGGCGTCATCGGCCTTCTGCTGCTCGTCATCATGCCTCTCGTCGGTCGCGTGTATGTCAGCTGGGGCGGCTACGGGATTACGGGATATTTGCTGCGCGGGCTCGCCGCCAGCATCTGCCTGCTGCCACCGACGCTGCTGATGGGCGCGACGTTGCCGGCCGTCGCGCGGTGGGTTCAGACGACGCCGAATGGCGTGTCATGGCTGGGTTTCTTCTACGCCGGCAACATCGGCGGCGCTGTTCTGGGCTGTCTGCTCGCAGGGTTTTATCTGCTTCGCGTGTTCGACATGACCACCAGCACCTTTGTGGCGGTCGGGCTGAATGCTGCAGTCGGCGCGCTAGGCCTGCTGGTGGCGTCACGCACCAACGTGGCCGCTTCGCCAACGATCGATCACTTCGTTCACGACATGGACGACGACTCCATAGTGTCGGACGATCGCCGATCGCCGACGGACGATCGCCGATCGCCGACGGACGATGGACGATCGTCCACGACCCTGGTCTACGTCGCGATCGGTTTATCAGGCTTCTGCGCGCTTTCGGCCGAAGTTATCTGGACGCGGCTGCTCAGTCTGTTGTTTGGCGCTTCGACCTATACGTTCTCGATCATTCTTGCGGTGTTTCTGATTGGCCTGGGCATCGGCAGCAGCATCGGATCGCTTGTCGCGAAAAGTATCAGGAATCCTCGTGTAGCGCTTGGATGGTGTCAGCTGCTGAACGTGGGCGCGGTTGCCTGGAGCGCCTACATGTTGATGAGGTCGCTGCCGTATTGGCCGATCAACACATCGATCTCGTCGAACATCTGGTTCAATTTCCAGCTCGATTTCGTCCGCGGCTTCTGGGCCGTGCTGCCCGGTCCGATTCTCTGGGGCGCGAGCTTTCCGCTTGCCCTCGCAGCCGTTGCGCGCAAGGGTGGAGATCCGGGCAGGCTCGTGGGCGGCGTCTACGCGGCGAACACCGTGGGCGCGATTGTCGGCTCGGTCGTCTCGAGCCTCATCCTCGTGTACTGGTTCGGCTCGCAGCACGCGCAGCAGGTCATCATGATCGTGTCCGGTATTTCCGGATTGCTGCTGCTGGCGCCGGTTGAATTCAGCTCGACGCCGACCACGAAGACGCTTCGATGGGTCGCGCCGACGGCGCTGGTGATCGCGCTCGGCGTGTCGGCCTATCTGGTCAGAACGGTTCCGACGATTCCGGGCATTCTCGTCGCGTATGGACGCTACGCGGCGACGTGGCTCGGGCAGGAAGGCGACATTTTTTATGTGGGCGAGGGCCTCAGCTCGTCGGTCGCGGTCTCGCGCATTTCGAGCGGCGTGCTGAATTACCACAACGCAGGAAAAGTGCAGGCCTCGAGCCAGCCTCAGGACATGCGTTTACAGCGCATGCTCGGTCACTTCACGACGCTGACGCCAAACGAGCCGAAACGCGTCCTCGTCATCGGTTGTGGCGCGGGCGTCACGGCCGGCGCCGTCAGCATCGATCAGCACGTTGCGGATTTGGTGATTGCCGAGATCGAGCCGCTGGTGCCAAAGGTCGTCTCCGAGCACTTCGGCGAACACAACTTCCACGTCGTCAAGAACCCGAAAACCCACGTCGTTATCGACGACGCACGCCATTTTCTGCTGACCACCCGCGAGAAGTTCGACGCCATTACCTCGGACCCGCTCGATCCGTGGGTGAAGGGCGCCGCGACGCTGTACACGAAAGAGTTTTTTGAGCTCGCGAAATCGAAGCTGAATCCCGGCGGCACCGTCACATTGTTCGTTCAGCTGTACGAGAGCAGTCCGGAAGCGGTCAAGAGTGAAGTGGCGACGTTCTTTGAGGTGTTCCCGAACGGGATCATCTGGGGTAATACTCACCAGGGGCGTGGCTACGACACCGTCATGATGGGTACCGTCGAGGCGCCTCATTTCAATGTGGACGAATGGGAAGCGAAGCTGAATCGCCCGGAATATGCGGCGGTGAAGAAGTCGCTCGGCGAGGTCGGCATCTATTCGGCGCTCGATCTGTTCGCCAACTATGCCGGGCGGGCCTCAGACCTGAAAGGCTACACGGGTGACGCGCAGATTAACCACGATCGAGACCTGCGGCTGCAGTATCTGGCCGGCCTTGGGCTAAATCTTTATCAAAGTGATGCGATCTACCGTGACATTTTGCGGTATAAACAATTCCCAGAAGGACTCTTCAGCGGCTCGGAGGCAACGATGACCCAGCTGCGAAATGCAATCGCCAGCGCCCCCGGGGGAGAGCCGTGATACGGCCGCGCATCCTCCTGGCGGCCGGGCTGATCATCGCCTCATGTCTGGCCACACCCCAGGTGATCCGGCTCAGCGGCGCGGAGTCGCTGCCGGATGCGCTGTCGGACCGGGAGTTCTGGAAGATCACCACGGAGTTTTCCGAAGCCGACGGATACTTTCGCTCCGATAACCTGCTCTCGAACGAGCTCACCTTTCCCTACATCCTTCCCGAGCTCGAGAAAAAAGCATCAACGGGCCGCGTCTACGTGGGCGTCGGGCCTGAGCAGAACTTCAACTACATTGCGGTTCTCAGGCCGAAAATGGCCTTCATCGTCGATGTGCGCCAGGACAATCAGCGCCTGCACATGATGTACAAGGCCTTGTTTCGACTCGCGAACGATCGCGCCGACTTTGTGTCGCTGCTGTTTTCGAGGCGGCGTCCCGAAGGGCTGACGGCGGCCTCGACGCCCGAACAGATTTTCTCGGCCTACGCGACAGCCGGCGCCGAGACGACCGACGAGCTGTACCAATCCAACCTGAAAGCGATATTCGACGAGCTGATTGAGATCCACGGCTTCGCGTTGACGCCCGAGGATCAGAGTCGCATAGAAAAGATCTATGGCGCCTTTACCCGATACGGCCCGGAGATTCGCTACTCTTCGAACCAGGGCGGCGGCGGATTCGGCGGAATGAATCAGCCAAGCTACGCCGAGCTGATGATGGCCGACGACATCGAAGGCCGCCCGGCGAGCTACCTGGCGACCGAACAAAGCTTCCGCATCGTGAAGGATCTCGAGGCGAGAAATCTGCTGGTGCCCGTCGTGGGGAATTTCGGCGGCCCGAAAGCGATTCGGGCCGTCGCCCAGTATTTACGGGAACACGACGCCGTGGTGTCGGCGTTTTACCTGTCGAATGTGGAGATGTACCTGAACCAACAGAACCTGTGGGAAAAGTTCTGCCGCAACGTTGCCACGCTCCCGCTCGACGACCACAGCTTCTTCATTCGATCGGCTCGGGGCGGCGGATACGGCCGCGGCATCGGCCTTAATCTCGCGCTCGCCCCCATCGCCGGTGAAGTGAAAGACTGCCAGTAACGTCAAACCCCTCGATCAAAGGGTCGAGGGCAGCCCGTACGCGTCATCCGAGTATCGCCGCAGGAACTTCGCCTCGACCAGCGAGCTGAGCAGCATCTCGCAATTGGCCCGGTCCATATTCCACAGCCGCTGGGCCTGGTCGATACGCAGCCGCAGGCCCGGCATTTCAAGGAATTCGCTACGCACGCGGTTGAGTAAGGGGACCGTCGGGCTCATGTCGGCTCTCCAGGAAACTGGGGGCGAGACGCGGCGCCCAGTATTGCCAACATTAGCAATGTGTATACCAGGCTCGGGGACCGGCTCATCACCAAAACCCGCAAATTATGGCCAAAAAACAGGGGATAGGCTGCGTAGGCAAAATACCGATACCGACATTTGCGTCGAATGTTAAAGTAGATCCGCCAAGATTGTTGGAAAGGGCCTTTTGCCGGGCGCAGACCTGCCGATAGAGAGGTTAAGAGCGAGGTCGAGAATCTACGCAGTTGTCGGGTTCAACCAGGTCTGACCCGAAAGTGTCGATTTTGCCGCAATGCAGGCGTGCGACTTGCACGACTACCCCAAAAGAAGCGGGAAATGGACTCAAACGGCGACAGTTTCAGCCGGCGCCGCCTCCTCTGGAGCCAGGATCACGATTGGGAGTCTAAGCCGGAGGAAACCACACCGCCCATTCGGGCGTCTAATTCGCTAGGAGCGTACTATGGCACGACGAACTAATACGGCAGTCGGAGTAGTCTGTCCCAGATGCGGGATGCTGGCCGCGCGGATCATCGGGCGGTCCGAGAGTTTGCCGGTCATTTACCTGCAGTGCGAGGACTGCGGCCGGACCTCAGTGGCCCCAAGCGGCGAACAAGCCTAACAAATACACCCTTCGTCAGGAGCGCCGGCCCTCGACTTCGCCCGGGCCGGCGCTGCTCGTTCCTTTTCCCGCCACATCCAACCCGACCCTTTATAATTGCCCGGTGCACCGGTCGTTCTGCTTTGTCGCGTGCGCAGCCTTCCTGGCCCTGGCCGTTCGGCCTGCCGCCGATACCCCGGCGATCGAGCGTGCCTTCAAGGAGTTCTGGGACGCGGACGATCCGGCCGGCGCCGCCAAGCGCATTCCCGATATCCTGAAAACGGGCGTCTCGTTCGAGGACGCCGTCATGCGGGTGCGCCGCGGGCGCGACTATTCCTCGGATGTTCCCCGGGGCGTCCAGCGCCTCATTCAGCGCGTGACGACGCTGGCGCACCCCTACACCGTCGTGGTTCCGCAGGACTACGATGCGACGCGGCCGTATCCGGTGCGCGTGCTGCTGCACGGCGGCGCCAATCGTCTGACGCCGCCCGAGCCGGCCCGCATGGCGGTCGATCGGCTGCCAGGCGCGATTGAGGAGATCAAGATCTTTCCGATCGCCTGGGCGCAGTCGCGATGGTGGCAGTTCACGCAGGTCGAGAACCTGTCGAGAATTCTGGACCGGCTCAAACGCAGTTACAACGTCGACGAAAATCGCGTTTACCTGACGGGCATTTCAGACGGCGGCACCGGCGTGTTCTTCGTGGCCTGCCGCGACACGACACCGTGGGCCAGTTTTCTGCCGCTCATTGGCAGCATGACCGTTCTGGCGAATCCGTTGGCCGGTGTCGACGGGGAGATCTACCCGGGCAATGCCGCCAACAAGCCGTTTTTCGTGGTCAACGCGGGACGCGATCGTCTCTACCCGGCGCAGCTCGTGCGGCCTTATGTCGAGCATCTCGTGAAGCTCGGCGGCGACGTGATGTTCCGCGTGAAGCCCGACTCGGAACACAGCACGAGCTGGTGGCCTGAGGAGCGTGGTGCGTTCGAGGATTTCGCCGCCGATCATCCACGCAATCCGCTGCCCGACAAGCTTTCGTGGGAGATCGAGCGAACAGACCGCGACAACCGCGCGCACTGGCTGATCATCGACCGGCTTGGCGATGCACGCGGCCAGAGCGACCTCCCCGACAGCAACTTGCTGCACCACGGACGCGGGTACGATTTCGGCCTGCGCATCAACGAAAAGGTGGAACGAGGCAGACGAGCCGGCGAGATCATCCCCGACTCCAACGCGTACCGCCTGGGGCTCCGTGCGGGCGACGTGATTATCGAGATCGACGGCAAGCCGGTGCAGACCGCGGTCGACATCACCGATAGCATCGTGGGGTGGGAATTCGGCGAGCCGGTGCGCCTCACCGTGGAGCGCGGCGGTAAGCGCCTGGCGCTCGACGGCACGTTCAACCCCGAAGAGGTCGATGTGCCGCCGGTCTCGATTTTCCCGCGAAAGCGGCCGTCCGGCCGCGTGGATGTGACGCGCCGAGGCAATACCTTCGACGCGCGGACGCACGGCGTCACGCAGTTCACGCTGCTGCTCTCGCCTTCGACGTTCGATTTCGCGCGTCCGGCAACGGTCATTGCCAATGGACGGACCGTCTTCGAGGCTCGAGTCGCGCCCAGCGTGGAGACACTCCTGAAGTGGGCTGCGCGCGACAACGATCGCATGATGGTATTCGGGGCCGAGCTTCACATAGACTTAACGCAATAACCATAAAGCAAAGGCAGACATTGGAGTATCGGATTACGCAATATCCCCTCGAGCAAGGCGCCCTCGAAATTCAGTACATCGAAGAATTCTTCGGCGAGTACCAGAGCCGCAAAACGGCAGCCGAGATCGTCGCGCGGCTGAAGAACCGCGATCACCTGATTCTGATGGCGACGTCGCCGCTCGCCGACGATCCCGGATCGTCCGTGCCGGTGTCGTATAAGGTGGGGCACGAAATCAGGGCGAAGGAAGACATTCCGAAGCTCGCCGATCTGGTCGCTCGCCTGCGTGACTTCGTGAATTTCGACGACCGGAAGATTTTGTACACCTGGATTGGGGGAACGCGGCGCGACTGGCGAGGGCAGGGGCATTTCCGCGCGCTCACCGAGCAGCAGGAGGCCTGGGCCGTTGCCAACGGGTTCGACGAAATCCTGGTCAAGACCAAGAACAAGTTTTACGAGATGCGCGGCACGCTCGACCATCTCCACTTCGACGTGGTGAAGTACGAGCCGCACCCCGACAATCGCGAGTCGAAGGTGTACCTCATCAAGAAGCTTCACGCGAACGTCCTCGACACGCATCGCAGTTTGCGAACGGTCGTGACGGTGGGGCAGTAGACAGGCTTCGGGGTTCAGGCATGAATAGGCTTCGGGCTTCAGGCTCCGGGCCTGACTAGGCTCCCGGCTGCAGGCTTCAGGGCTCCGGGCTTCACGGGCTTTCAGGCTCCGGGCCTGAAGGTTTTACGGTTCGCCCTCGAGCGAATCGATGAGTTTCTGCAACCCCCGAAGGAGTTGGCTGTACTTCTGATCGAATTCCCGGTACACTTCGGCGCGCAGAAAGCCAAGGCGGCTGGTTAAGCCGAGCAGATACAACGTTTCGGCTGCCGAACCCGTTGCGATATTAATAAAGTGGAGATAATCGCGGGTTGTCCGTCTCGCGCAGCCTTCCACGATGTTCGTGGGAACTGACACGGCAGCGCGCCTTACTTGTGCGGTCAATCCGTAACGTTCGTCGGGTGGAAAGATCGCAGATGCTGCGTACACCTGAAGCACGAGTGCATCGGCTAAAGTAAAAACCTTAAGTTTTCGGTGATCGCGGCTCATTAGCGCGACCTGCGGGCGCAAGCGTCATGCCCGGTGGCTCCTCACTGGCCCGAAGCCTGGAGCCCGGAGTCCGGAGCCTAAAGTCTGAAGCCCAAAGCCCATCAATGCCCAAACGACGCAAACCTACAGAAGGCCGGCTCGATTTCGACGCGCCGGTTGCCGAAGCCGGGGCCGGTGCCTCAGGCAATGGGGGCGGCACCGTTGGCAATGTCCCGCTGCATGAAGCGGCGCAGTCGCGCTACCTCAACTACGCGTTGTCGGTCATCACGTCCCGCGCACTGCCCGATGTTCGCGACGGATTGAAACCGGTCCAGCGCCGCATCCTGTACACGATGTGGCAGCAGGGGTTGACCGCCGACGCGAAGCATCGCAAGTGCGCCAAGGTCGTCGGCGATGTAATGGGCAGCTTCCATCCCCACGGCGACGCCGCGATTTACGAAACGCTCGTCCGGATGGCGCAGCCGTTCTCGCTGCGATATCCGCTGGTGGATGGGTCCGGAAATTTCGGGTCGCTCGACGGCGACAGCGCAGCGGCGATGCGGTACACCGAGTGCCGGCTCACGCGCATCAGCGATGAGATGCTGGCGGAGATCGAGCAGGATACGGTTCCGCACCGCCCGAACTACGACGGTACGAAGACCGAGCCGGTCGTGCTTCCGGCGAAGCTGCCGAACCTGCTGATCAACGGCGCGACCGGCATCGCGGTCGGCATGGCGACGAACATTCCGCCGCACAACCTTGGAGAGGTGTGCACGGCGCTGATTCGCCTGCTCGAAAACGACGAGCTCGGCAATGCGCAGCTCTGCAAATACATCAAGGGGCCCGATTTCCCGACCGGCGGACAGATTCTGAATTCGCCCGACGAGATCAAGCAGCTCTATCGCACCGGCAGCGGCAGCATTCGCCTGCGCGGAACGTGGGATATCGGCGAGGAGACCCGATCGACCAAGACCGTTTTCATCGACAGCATTCCGTACACGGTGGACAAATCGCAGCTGGTCGAGCGCATCGCCGACGTCGTGCTCAGCCGCAAACTGCCGCAGCTGCTCGACGTGAAAGACGTATCGACCGACGACGTCCGCATCGCGCTCGAAATGAAAAAAGATGCGGACGAGAAGATGGTGATGGCGTACCTCTACAAAAATACGCCGCTGCAAACCACCTTCGCCGTGAACATGACGTGCCTGATCCCGACTGAAAATCCGGAGGTCGGACGCCCCGAGCGGCTCGACTTGAAATCGATTCTGTGGCACTTCCTGCATTTCCGCCTCGAGGTCGTCACGGCCCGCCTCGAGCACGAGCTCGACGCGCTGAAGAAGCGCATCCACATCCTCGAAGGCTTCGAGAAAATCTTCGATGTGCTCGACGAGGTCCTGCGCATCGTCCGCAAGTCGGACGGCAAGCAGGACGCGGCCGAGAAAATCATGAAGCGGTTCGGCCTCGATGCCGAGCAGACCGATGCCATCCTCGAGCTGAAGATCTACCGCCTGGCTCGTCTCGAGATCCTGGTGATCCAGCAGGAGCTCGACGATAAGCGGAAGCGCGCGCGCCAAATCGGCACCTTGCTGAAAAACGAGGAAAGCCGCTGGACGCTCGTGCGCGAAGAGCTGGAGGAAATCCAGGAGGTCTACGCGAAGGGAGACAAGCGGCGCACGGTGATTCAAGCCGAGGAGCAAGTCGAATACTCCGTCGACGACTTCATCGTCGAAGAGGACAACGTCGTCATCGTCTCGCGCGACGGATGGGTGAAGCGGCAGAAGGAAGTGAAAGACCTCGCCACCACCAGGTTGCGCGAGGGGGACGCGGTGCTTGCCGTGCTGGCGGGCAGCACGCGAGCGACCGTGGTGTTCTTCACCAACTTCGGCAGCGCGTACACCTCACGAGTGATCGACGTGCCTGCGTCGACGGGATATGGCGAGCCTGTCCAGAGCCTCTTCAAGTTCAAGGATGGCGAAAAAGTCGTCGCAGCGGCGAGTCTCGATCCTCGTGTCGCCGATGCCATCACAGCCAAGAAGGAAGGAGCTGTCCCGCCGACGCACGCCGTTGCCGTGACGAGCGATGGCTACAGCCTGCGATTCAGCCTCGAGCCGTTCGTGGAAGTGAGCACGCGTGCAGGGCGAAGGTTCGCTCGTGTCGGACAGGACGCCGAAGTCGTCGGAGTCTCTGTCGTTCGCGGAGGAGAAATCCTGATCGTCGCGACGCGTCAGGCGCGGGCCTTGTTGTGCAAGGTCAACGAGGTGAACTTCCTGTCTGGTCCCGGACGAGGCGTCATTCTGATCAAGCTCGGCAAAGATGGCGACAAGGTTCTCGGATTTGTCGCATCCACAGGAGATCGCGATCTGTTGACAGTGGAAACGAGCCGGGGAGCGGAGCAGACCATCAGCACCGCGAAGTATGGCGTGACGAGCCGGGGTGGACGCGGGCGCGAGCTCCTTCAGCGCGGAGAGTTCACGCGCGTGCTTCCCGCCGTGCCGGAGATTTCTCAATTGTCCGGCTCGTAGGGGCGGCCGAAGCCGCACCCTACGCCGCCGTGGGGAGGTTAACGAGTCTTGAATCCGTCCCGATACGCGTTGCGGAACGCGTACCGATAGCCTGCCTGATAGTCGCTGCGCGATCCCACCTGCGAGCTGTACCCTGAATCGGCTTGCTCGAGCTCTGTCTGTCCTTCCAGATCCCAGCCGTGGCCGTTCGCGAAATCCTCGCGGCCAGCCTGGCGTCCCTCCTGGAGACCACGATCGTAGCCCGCTCGCCATGCCTGGCTGCGATTCGCCTGCGGCTGGTTGGTCGCCACAGTCGCGTCGTATTCGTCCCGGCTGAGACGGTTGTCGCGGTTGCTGTCGAGGAGCGTGAAGGTGGTTTCCGTCCCGCGCCACTCGCTTCGTGTCAGCCAGCCGTCACTATTGCGGTCGGCGAGAGTAAACCGGTCATTCACCGGTGAAGAAGCCGGGTCTACCGGGGAGATGCCGGCCGTGTCGAATTCAAACCGGTTAAGCCGGTTGTCGTTGTTCGTATCGAGGCTGTTGAACTCGGCGGTGGTCATCCCCGCTTCGGCCCTGGTGACCCATCCGTCGCGGTTGCGATCGGCGGCGAGGAAGCGTTCCTCGGTCGCCCGGTCCGACTGCTCGTTATCGCGCGGGTATCTTCCCATCGGGGAGTTCTGGAACTCGAAATTGCTGATGCGGTTGTCGCGGTTTACATCAAGCCGGTTGAACTCTGCGGCGCCCATGCTCCATTCGCCCCGCGTCACCCAGCCGTCATGATTACGGTCGAGAGTTCGGAAGCTGAACTGCGGACCGCCCTGGCTGTCGGCATAAAAACCGCCGTTATTGGCGTATTCGCTCATTGATAGGAAACCATCGCCATTGGTGTCGAGCCGCTGAAAGAGCGCCCGATTCCCGGTCCATTCGGCCGACGACACGCGGCTGTCGCCGTTGTTGTCGTAGTTCCGGAAGCGCTGGGCGATGAGCGTGTCGTGTTGATCGACGATGCCGTCTCGATTCCAGTCCTGATTCCAGCTCGTTTGACGCGTTGCCCCAGGCCGAACCTCGTCACCCGACAGGACGCCGTCACCATTCCAGTCCTGTTGCCGGAATGCCGTTTCGCTGCCGCGCCATTCCCTGAACGAGATCTGGCCGTCGTTGTTGGTATCCATACCGCGGAAACGCATCTGGCTTTGGGCCTGGATCTGACTGGCGCTGGCGACCGTAAACGCCATCGCAGCCAGGCCGATTTTTAGTGAGCGTCGCATGGTGCCCTCCCTTTTCGTGTGCTCTTCGTCTTCGTCGCCAGAAGGAGAGTGCAATACGGATGCCTGAACACTGTGCACTCGTACTTTAAGTTCGTGTTTGGTACAATCCAGGCCCAGCACCGTACCAGTTACCAAGAACCCAATGGCATATACCGCGAAAGACATCACCGTTCTCGAGGGACTCGAGCCGGTGCGGCGCCGTCCAGGCATGTACATCGGCGGCGTCGGATCGGCCGGCCTGCATCATCTCGTTTGGGAGATTCTCGACAACTCGATCGACGAGGCGATGAACGGTCACGCCTCGAGCATCTGGGTGACGCTTCACAAGGACGGCTCGTCGATCACGATCGAAGACGATGGGCGCGGGATCCCTGTCGACAAACATTCGGGGAAAAAGACCGCGCTGGAGGTCATCTTTACCGTTCTGCACGCCGGCGGAAAATTCGATCACGCCAACTACAAAACGGCGGGCGGTCTCCACGGCGTCGGCGCGAGCGTCGTCAACGCACTATCGAAGGAACTGATCGCGACGGTTCGCCGCGACGGCGCCGAGTGGGAACAGCGGTTCAAGCAGGGCAACCCCGTGGGACCGCCGAAGAAGATTGGCCCCGCGCGTGGAAGCGGCACCAAGATCTTCTTCCGGCCGGATCCTGCGATTTTTCCGAAGATCGAGCTCGACGCCGCGGTCATTCGCGAGCGGCTCGAAGTGGCGAGCTACATCCACAAAGGGCTCAAGGTCAACTTCGAGGACGAAACGGAAAAAAAGAAGGAGACGTTCGAGCACAGCGAAGGGTTGCTGGCGTATCTGAAGAAGATCGTCACCGAGCGCGGCGCCAAGCCGGTGCACGAGGCGACCTTCCAGCTCGAAAAGCAGAATGGTCTTCGGCTCGATCTCGTCCTGCAGTGGACCGAATCCACCGAAGAACACATCCGCAGCTACGTGAACGGCATTCCGACCGCGTCTGGCGGCACTCATGAGAACGGATTGCGCGCGGGTCTCGGCAAGGCCGTCCGCAATTTCATCGACACGCACAATCTGTCGCCGAAAGGCGTTTCGATCACCGCCGAGGACATTCGGGAGGGGCTGACCGGCGTGTTAAGCGTGTTCATTCAGGAGCCGCAGTTTCAGGGACAGACCAAGGATCGCTTGAACAACCCGGAAGTGCTGTCCGCCGTCGACTCGCTCGTGCGGCCGGGGCTCGAGCATTGGCTCAATCACACCAAGAGCACGGCCGAAGCCATCGTCGCGCGCATCATTCTCGCCGCGCGGGCTCGAGAAGCAAGCCGGGCCGCGCAGCAGGAAGTGACCCGCAAGAGTGCGACGTCGGGACGCCTGAATCTTCCAGGCAAGCTCAGCGACTGCTCGGGATCGGGACGATCCGATTCGGAGCTGTTCATCGTCGAAGGCGATTCTGCCGGGGGATCGGCGAAGCAGGGCCGCGACAGAACGCGCCAGGCGATCCTTCCGTTGCGGGGCAAAGTTTTAAATACGGAAAGCGCCTCGCTCGCGAAGGTGCTCGAGAACAAGGAGCTGTCGGATCTCGTCACCGCAATCGGCACCGGCCTGGGCAAGAGTTTCGACCTGACGCGCTTGCGCTACGGCAAGCTCATCATCCTCGCCGACGCCGACTCGGACGGCAACCACATCGCGACACTCCTGTTGACGTTCCTATACCGCCATATTCCGCAGTTGATCAAGGAAGGCAAGGTCTACCTCGCCCAGCCGCCGCTGTATCGCATCGACATCGGGAAGGAAACGTTCTGGGCGCTCGATGACGCGCAGCGCGATGCCATTGTCCGCAAGCACAAGGGCGGCAACGGCCGGGGTAATCCGGAGATCACGCGGTTCAAGGGTCTCGGCGAGATGATGCCGAAGGTGTTGTGGGAAACGACGCTGAATCCGAAAACACGCCGCTTGTTGAAAGTGGAGATTTCTGATCAGATCGTGACCGATCGCGTCATGAACGAGCTGATGGGAAAGGATGCGAGCGCACGGTTCCGGTTCATTATGGAGCGTGCGGAAGAAGCGGAAGAGCTGGATGTGTAAGTAGGAAGGAAGAAGTGGCTTCGGACGTCATCATCCGTGCCCTGCGTCCGTCGGACGAAGCGGCGTTTCTCGCAGCCGTCCGGGCGAGCCACAGCCTCCACAAACCGTGGGTTCAGCCCCCAAGTTCGCCCGCCGCATTCCGCAGGTATCTCGCCCGGGTCGAGGATCCCAGCCACGCCTCTTTTCTGATTTGGAAGAGAGGACCGGACGGCGGCCTTGTGGGTGTCGTCAACATCAGCGAGATCATGCTCGGTCCTTTTCGAAGTGCCTACCTCGGCTACTATGCGTTCGAGCCGTTCGCCGGACGCGGGTTGATGCGCATGGGATTCGAGCTGGTGCTCGCGAAGGCTTTCCGCAAACTGAAGCTGCACCGCCTGGAGGCGAACATCCAGCCGGCCAATCACGCGTCGCGCCGGCTCGTGAAGCGTCTCGGATTTACGCGCGAGGGATTGTCGCCACGCTATTTGAAAATCGCAGGCCGATGGCGCGACCACGAGCGTTGGGCCCTTCTGTCGGATGAATGGTGATGCCCGGCTATTCCGGTACTCCGCTTCCCGGCAAGCTCGGCATCAAGCCTGGCGCGCGCGTACTCGCCGTTGATGCTCCGAACACTTACCGGGCCTTAATCTCTCCATTGCCGTTGAAAGCCGCGCTCGTCGCGACGCTTGACGACCGCGTCGATATCATTCATGTATTTGTCACGAAGAAGGCCGATCTCTCGCGGTTCTTGAAAAGCGCGCTCGGCAAGATGCGCTCCGATGCGGCGCTGTGGGTGTCGTGGCCGAAGAGAGCAGCCGGGGTCCCGACCGACGTCACCGAAAATACGATCCGCGAGGTTGCGCTGCCGCTCGGTTTCGTCGATATCAAAGTCTGCGCGGTAGACGAGATCTGGTCGGGGCTGAAGCTCGTGATCCGGAAGAAGAATCGGTAGGCCGATCGACGATGGACCCACCTCACGCGCTGCGCGCTTCGGCGGGCAAGCGATGGACGATGGACGATGGACGAAGCGATGATCACCGACGTCTCCGAAGCCGACCTTCCTGCGGTCAAAGCCTTCCTCGAGCGCGTGCCAGAGACGTCGCTCTTCCTGCTTTCGAATATCAGAGCGTTCGGCACGCGCCTCAGCGAAAGCATGTACTCGGGAAATCTGAAAACTGCGAAGCAAGAGGGAGAGCTGGCAGCGGTCTTTTGCTTGACGCGCGGCGGCAGTCTGCTGGCGCAGGCCCCCGGCCGATCCGATCTTGCCGCCGAGATTGTCGAGGCCAGCCGGAAGGAGAAAATCCCAATCCGCGGTGTCCTCGGCGAATGGGACGTCTCTCGCGCGATTTGGGATGTGTTGCGTGCCGACGGCAGCGTGAAGGAAACGGTTGCGTCCAGAGAGGTGATGTATCGGTTGAAGATCGATCGAGCGCGACTGGAAGGGCCTTTCGCGCCTTTGACGGTGCGAATGATGGGACCGGCGGATCACGATCAGTGGGAACAGTTGACCGGAGACTTTCTCAAGGAAGTCGGGCTGCCCACGCTCGGCGAGCGCGACCAGCGAATGGCGGCGTTTATCAGGTCGGCGGGCCTGGGCCACTGGTGGGGAGGGTTTGAGGGCGATCGGCTCGTGTCGATCATCGGGATCATTGCCTCGCACGAAACCACCGCGCAAATTGGCGGCGTGTTCACGCCGCCCGGGCTGCGGCGTCGAGGCTACAGCCGCGCAGTACTGGCGCAGCTCCTGAAGGATTCTCGGCAGATCCACCATCTCGATCGCATCTTCCTTTTCACTGGTGAAGGGAACACTGCAGCACGGACGCTGTACGAATCGCTCGGATTCGAACGATTCGGCCATTTCGGTCTGTTTTTCGGCGAGCCGCAGTTGTGATGATGGTGGCGCGATGGCTGTCGATCATCGCGCACCCGTTCGTGATGGTGGGGGTGATGGTGGGAGCCGCTGTTGCCAGCCGTCACTCCGCCGGCGAAGCCATTCGCAGCATACTGATCGTCGCCGCCTTCACGATCGTCCCGCTTCTCGTGCTGATGATCAGGCAGGTCCGCAGCGGCGTCTGGAAGAACGTCGATGCGTCGAACATCAGCGAGCGCCCTGTCCTATATACGGTTGGAGGGCTCGGGTCGATTGCGTTGCTTGTGTATTTGCTGCTCGCCAAGCCGCAATCGTATTTGATCCGAGGTGCAGCCGGCTTCGTCGTGATGTTTGCGGTATGCGCGCTGGCCACGCGCTGGATCAAAGTATCCCTGCACATGGCATTCGCCGCGCTTGCCGCAACGACGCTGCTGCTGATCGGCTCGCCCGCAGGATGGGTACTGTTCCCGGTCGTCCCTGCGCTCGCATGGTCGCGGCTTGCACTCCAACGACATCGCCCCATCGAAGTAGCTCTTGGTACGGCGATTGGAATCCTGGCCGGCATCGCGATCGTTCTGTTGTGAACGCCCGACGATCGACGATGGACGATGGACGATGGACGATGGACGAATTTGTCGTATGATGTCCCCGCTTCTCCCCCAATGCCTGACACGCACGATGTTCTCATCCGACAAATGTTGCGCGACGATGCCGAGGCCGTGGCGGATCTCGCCACGCAACTCGGTTATCCGGCAACCGAAACAGAAATCAACCGGCGGTACGACCTCATCAAAGATCGGTGGGATGCCCGTCTTCTTGTCGCCCAGAATACCAGCCGCAACGTTGTTGGATGGATTCACGTCCAGGTGACATATCTTCTCGAATCGGATCCTCGCGCCGAGATCTGGGGACTCGTCGTCGCCGAATCCGCTCGAGGCACCGGCGTCGGGAGGCGGCTGCTTGAAGCGGCCGAAGAATGGGCCGTGATGCTTGGGATGAGCGTGGTCGTGGTTCGATCGAACAACGCGCGGGTGGAGGCAAAGGGCTTCTACGAGCACCTTGGTTACAAGGTGAAGAAGACCCAGAATGCATTTCGAAAAGAACTCAGCTGATGACCACTCTTCTGATCACAACCCTGTTGCTGACTTGCTCGAACGTGTTCATGACGTTTGCGTGGTACGCCCATCTGCGGAACCTGTCGGCGAGGCCGTGGTACATCGCAGTACTCGCGAGCTGGGGGATTGCGTTTTTTGAATACTCGCTGATGGTGCCCGCTAATCGAATCGGCTACACCGTTCTCTCCCTGCCGAAGTTGAAGATCATGCAGGAGGCGCTGGCGCTGACGGTGTTCGTGCCGTTTCTGATGTTTTACATGAAGCAGCCGCTGAAGCTCGACTACGTGTGGGCGGCGCTGTGTATCTTCGGCGCCGTGTTCTTCATTTTCCGAAACTAATCATCGAAGCGCCTGACCGACACCGACGCCTCATCGTCGCCTTCGATCTCCACCATCACTTCCATCGGCTGGCAGCAGACGGCGCAGTCTTCGACGTACTTCTGAACCTCGCCCCCGCTCTCGTCGACAGACAGCTCGAGCGGCTCGCCGCAATACGGACAGTCAACAGAGATTTCCATCGTCAGGCCTACGAGCGCGTCGCCACAGTTTCCCGGTCTTCGGCGACGTGCTCCGACAACCAGCGTTGCACGTCGGTCACCGGCTGACCCTTGCGCGATGCGTAGTCCTCGAGCTGATCGCGGCCAATTCGTCCGAGCATGAAGTAACGCGCATCGGAATGGCTGAGGTATATGCCGCTGACGCTTGCGGCAGGCAGCATGGCACAGCTTTCGGTCAGCTGGATGCCCACTCGCTGGGCTGCCAGCAGATCGAACAGTTTGATCTTCTCGGTGTGATCGGGACACGCAGGGTAGCCGAACGCCGGCCTGATGCCGCGGTATTTCTCGTTGATCAGGTCTTCGGTGGTCAGCGCTTCGGTCACCTCGTATCCCCATTCGCGCCGCACGCGGGCGTGCAGATACTCCGCGAAGGCTTCGGCCAGCCGATCCGCCAGCGCCTTTACCATGATGGCGCGATAATCGTCGTGCTGTTTCTCGTAACGCTTTACCAGTTCGTCGGCGCCGAGACCCGCCGTGACGGCAAAAGCGCCGAGATAGTCGGCGACGCCGGAGCTCCTGGGCGCGATGAAATCGGCCAGCGACCGGTTCGGCTGACCGCTTGGGAGCGATTCCTGCTGACGCAGCATGCTGAACCGGGTCACCTCGCTGGTCCGGGTCTCATCCGTATAAAGAATGATGTCGTCGCCGTCGCTGTTCGCCGGCCAGAAGCCGTACGACCCTCGCGCCTTCAGCAGCCGGCTCTCGACGATGCGTGCGAGCATTTCCTGGGCGTGCTGATAGAGCTCGGTCGCCGCAGCCCCGTACTGCGGATGATTGAGAATGGCCGGAAACGATCCCTTCAGCTCCCAGGTTGTAAAGAAGAGCGTCCAATCGATGTACTTCGCGATGTCGGCCAGCGGCTCATCGTCCAGAAATTTTCGTCCCGTGAATGACGGCTTCGGCACATCATTCCACTGGATGGTCGGACGGTTCGCGCGGGCTTGCGCATACGACAGGAGCGGGCGACGCACGCGGGTCGCGTACTGCTCGCGGATTTCGTCCTGCTTGCGCGTGTTCTCGCGACCAAACTCCGGCGCCTTCTCTGGATTCAGCAGCGTCGATACCACGTCGACCGCGCGCGATGCGTCGAGCACGTGCACAGTCGCGTTGTGGTAGGCCGGCGCAATCTTTACTGCCGTGTGCTGCTTGCTGGTCGTCGCGCCGCCGATTAAAAGAGGCAGCGTGAAACCGCGCCGTTCCATCTCGCTCGCGACGAACACCATTTCGTCGAGCGACGGCGTGATCAATCCGCTCAGCCCGATCATGTCGACCTTTTCGTCGATGGCCCGTTGAAGAATCTTGTCGGTCGGGACCATCACGCCCAGGTCGATCACCTCGTAGTTGTTGCACCCGAGCACCACGCCGACGATGTTCTTGCCGATGTCGTGGACGTCGCCTTTGACGGTCGCCATCAACACTTTCCCCTGCGCCCGCGTGACGGTGCCGGCGCGTAGTGCGCGGGCTTTTTCCTCTTCCATGTAAGGCATCAGAAACGCGACGGCTTTTTTCATCGCGCGCGCGCTCTTGACGACCTGCGGCAGGAACATCTTGCCGGCGCCGAACAAATCGCCGACCACTTTCATGCCATCCATCAGCGGTCCTTCGATGATTTCCAGAGGCCGTGCGTACTTCCCCCGCGCTTCTTCAAGGTCGGGCTCGAGAAAGTCGAGGACGCCGTGAACGAGCGCGTGCGACAGGCGCTGCTCGACGGTTGCGTCGCGCCATTTCAGGTCGAACTCGCGCTTGGTGCCCGAGCCTTTTACGGTTTCGGCGAACTGCACCATGCGTTCGGTGGCATCCGGCCGCCGGTTGAAGATGATGTCTTCGACGTGCTCGAGCAAATCCTTCGGGATATCTTCGTACACGATCAGCTGGCCCGCGTTGACGATGCCCATGTTGAGGCCGGCCTTGATCGCGTGAAACAGGAACGCCGAGTGAATCGCTTCGCGCACGACGTCGTTCCCGCGGAAGGAGAACGACAGGTTGCTCACGCCGCCGCTGAA
>Ga0068859_100000946_pt1 | contig 29704 bp, 27 predicted proteins | sample KBSSwiS22_FD_66585 | JGI IMG/M metagenome (GOLD analysis project Ga0068859, IMG submission 66585) | Switchgrass rhizosphere microbial communities from Kellogg Biological Station, Michigan, USA - KBS Switchgrass S2-2 | ecosystem: Host-associated > Plants > Roots > Rhizosphere > Soil ...
ACACCAGCAGCGGAAGCAGCAACGCAAAACCGGCAGCGAAAATGCCACGCGCAAGCGAAATCGGGAAGCCCGATGTCGTGAATGACTGAGAAGGGCGCGCGAGCTGCAACGCATAGACGCCGCCAATGAGAATGCAGGCCCCAGCAAGCGAGACCAAGCTGGTTCTGCGCGGTCGAGGCAGTGCGCTAACGCACGCTCCCGCTATCCAGATCAGGATTAGCGACGCATCCAACCTGCAGAATGCGAGCATCGCGGCAAGCAGAGCAAACATCAGGCCCATATTGCCGCGGCCGATACCAATCGCTGCTAGCGCGCCCGCCAGCACGTAGAACCACGTCTCGTATGCCAGACTCCAGAGAGGTGCGTCGAAGGGCAGCGTCGTGGCGAGCACGCCATTCAATCCCGTCATGTTGCAGACGACCTGCCACACGTCGACTTCTTGGCCGTATCCGATCCACCCGACGAACGCGGCGAAGAGCGCGGCCGGCAGGAGTGGCGGCAAAATCCTGCAGCAGCGATCGATTGCATAATTGTGCAAATCGAAGCGCTTCTCGCGCGCCTGGCGAATGACCTGTCCCCCAACGAGGAATCCGCTCAGCATGAAGAATGCAAGGACCGCTTCTTGGCCTAGCCGAGTGGACAGGAAAATGAGCTTAGTGATGGTCGTGTGCTGCGCTGCCGGCAGCGCCGAAAAGCTGACCCATGCCATCGATCGCGTGTGCTCGACGACGACGAGCATCGCGGCGATGCCGCGCACGACATCGAGCGCAGGATATTGCGCGGCACGATGTGCAATCGAGCTCTCGGCCGGCATGCATTAGCCCCCCTATAATGACACGGTATTCGGTGGCGGCATCGTGTCAACCTACCGGATCACGTCCCTATGGAGCCGGTTGCACATTCTTTGATCTCGATCTCTCGGCGTTCCAGCTCTGCTGAAAGAAGGTCGGCGATCGGACTCTCCTCCTATCCATCGAAACCTCATGCGGCGCGGTAAGTTCGGCGCCGGTCGACATCAGGAAGATCCTGCGCACGGAGGAAACAGCGCCTGTTTCGGTGAGCGCCCTTGCGAGGCGATCGAGTGTCGGTTTGGCCGCGTATGGCGGCCAGCGGGGCGTTTACCGGCGTTTCAGGCGTTCGTCGGCGCGACCCCGGGCGGAGGGCTTGCCCCGTACCGCTATGCCTGGTCGATCACCGAGGATTCAGGAACGATCTCGCCGTCGCTCGGCTCGCCGTCACTGGCGAGCACGGCCGTCAACGGCGGCGCCTATCCATCGTCCACCGATTACGTGCTGCTCTCCGTCACCGTGACCGACGCGATCGGCCAGACTGCGACCGGCAGCACCATTGTCATCTTCGAAAACGTCTGGGGCCCATAGATGCATCACTTCTTCGAAGCGATCACCAACACCAAGGGTGACAGCCTGGTGGGATATTTCGCGCGGGTCATCGATCCCGCGACACTCGCCGTCGTTCCGATCCATGCGGACAATGCCGCAACCCCCGTCGATACGGTTTCCGGCGTGGCGAACATGGCCAAGACCGACGCTGACGGCAATCTGTCGTTCTACGTGGCCTTTGGCACCTATCACCTCGACATCTACGGCACGGACGCCACGACGTTCGTCAAGCGCGTGCCGAATGTCGCCATGGCGGGGGATATCACCGAGAGCGCGCAGGCGGCGCTGGAGGGGGCGGAGGCGGCTGCGGCTGCTTCCGCCGCGAGCGCGACCTCTTCTGCGGGCAGTGCGGCAAGTGCGGCTGGCAGCGTCACGAGCGCGGCGGCGCAAGCTACGACCGCGGGAACCGCTGCGAATAACGCGGCGGCATCCGCGACCAACGCAGCAAACTTCGCGGCTGCTGCGGCAAACTCTTCGATCGCGGCTGGTGCCTATCCGAACTCAGCCGCCAGCAACGTCCCGCGCGGGCTGACGCAGGCGTCCGTGGGTTCGATCACTGCCGGCTCTGGGGGAGCCAACGGCATTTTTGCCCTTGGGTGGTCCGGGGGAAATTTCTCCGTCAATCCGACCGGGACGTTCACGGTGTCGGGCGGCGCGGTAACGGGAGTCACGATTACCGGACCCGGTCTATATATCGGTTCGAGCCCGACGGTTCCGACGCCAAGCTTTTCTGCATCGTCCGGGTTGACGGGAGCGGGCGTGGCGCTGACCGCACAGTTCCTGGTGGCGAATGGCGCATTTTATTGGGCGCAGTCGGCAGACGGTACGCGGTTGCAGCACTATCAACATGTAGGCGGTGTGGCGACGGTCGACAGCGGAACAGGCCCAATTCCTACCAGCATAGCGATTGCGGCCGCCCTATCCGGGCTATGTGGCGAACGCGCACGCGATTTGGTTGCGGCTATGTTGGCCTCGACGCGCGATCCGAGTAAGATCAAACTTCTCGTCACCAAGGACGGGGGCAAGACCTTTCGCTCCGGCTCGACCACAGACATCGAAACCTTGGCGCCCTTGATAGGCCCGGCGGGAATCAATCTGGTCCAGCCAGGCCTTACTTGGTCCGGTGCGGGCGGTTATAGCGGCCAGCCGTTGCGCCCGGTAGAATCCGCGGACGGCATCCAGTTCCACCGGGAGACTGGCTTCGATCTGCTATCTGGCGTCACCTCCGGTATGTCCGGGGTCTGCCTCGATCTGGTGCTGCGGATGCCGGCGCTTACCACGACGGCAGCCGCTCCGGCAGGGACCTATTCCAGCGTAGCCGCCATGAACGCGGATCTCGCAAATCTCTATGTCGGTCAGATGGTCAAGGTGACAGGCGGGCCGCTGACGAACCTTACCCCCGATCCCCCCATCGAGTGGATCGGCTGGCAGAATATCACGTCCGGCAATTTCCAGCAGGGCTATTACGTGAAGGGCAACGCGGCAATGGTGCCTATGGGGTCAGCGCCGTTGTTTGTCTTGTACGACGCGGCGTACGGTGGGGCGTCGCGTTTCATTTATTTCTTCATCGACACTTTCGGGCGCGTGCACGGTTACACCTACGACGGGACGATAAACCCCGAAGCTTGGATGGCATGCACCGATGTGGTTGCTCTGGCGCAGGCCCGGCCGGTCCATCTGAAATTCCAATTCGACGAGCAGCATATCCGTTTGTGGGTGAACGGAGTGGAGGTCATGGCGACGCCACAGGTTACGACGTTCACACCGAACCGGCTCGCGTTCAATGGTGGACCGCACGGGGCAGGCCCAGGTACAAGCGCAGCAGCCATTGGCGGGCTGTCTTGGACCCTGTGCGCTATGGCGATTTCACAAGGCTGCGACTTCACCGAACAGCGCCTGATCAGTGACGCCATTGCTCGATATTGCGGTACGCCGATTCAGCCTTTCAATCCAGTCGCCTACTTGATCGTTCAGAAGGGGCAGTCGCGCGGCGCCGGCTCGACCTCGACCGTCGGCGATCTCAACCGACCCGATGGGATCTCCGGATGGAACGGCGAAACGGTGCGCGCAAACAGCCGCAGCGCAAGTGCTGCCGCGATTACGCAGGAGTTGCTGCCCCGTGCTTATGCGTGCTCCAACCAGAACACGCCTTGGGACATTGGGCCGGTTGGGTTCAGCATCAATGCATTCGGCAATTCCGGAGCCGGCTCCGGTCACACAGTGAGCGGGGCGGCTGTCGAGTCAATCGAGTTCGGACTGGTCAATCAGCTGCGGCTAGCGAAGGAGTTTCGCGAGCACGACATCATGCTCGTCGGGCTCAACAACGGTGGATGGAGCCTCGGCCTGCTCGACGCGAAGTCAAATCCTCCCGTCTATTTGTACGACCTGGATACTGCCACGCAGATCACTGCGACACAGGCGCGCGAAATGCTCAATCGTATGGTTTCCAATGCCGCCAAGTTCTTTCGCAAGCGCGGTCAAGAACTGCGGCTGGTCGCGGTATACGACGAACAAGCTGAAACCCTGGCGCCGCTGCCGACGGGATTTTCCGCTGCCACGTTTGGCGCGGCATACGAAGCCAGCGCGCGTCAGTGGCTCCCCAACGAACTGCTCAAGCTGGTCAATGGTGCTGATGGGCAAGCCCCGCTCTACATCAAAAAAGCGGCCGACTATAGCGCGGACGGCGCGAGCAACACCTACTGCGTCACCCCCTATTATTACACGGACCAGCTTCGTCTCCTGGAAGCAAGCCGAGACACCACGTTCCGCTATATGTTTCTCGGCGAAAGCTACGCGATCGGCGGCCGCTTCATCCATTGGCCGCTGACCACCTACCGCAAGCTCGGCGAACGGCTGGGGCGGAAGCTCCGGGAAGCTTGGTGCGAGGGCAAGAGCGGCACGTCATTTCACGTCGCGTCAGCGGTGCGCAGCAGCGGTCAGATCATCCTAACCCTCAATCGCCCCGGCGTCCTGGTCGATAGCACGCCCTATCCCTCGGTTCTGCAGAGACACACGACGGGCGGTGTCGACACATACGGCTTCGTGCTAGAGTCAAACGGCGGCGGGCGCACCATCGCCGCTGTCGACCTCACCAACGTTGGGGCATCCACGCCTACAATCACGATTAGCGTTTCGGGCGGAGGCGCCGTGGCCGGCGATCGCATCAACGTCACCGGCACCAACGCGCGCTGGTGCAATATCCGCGAGGCCACGTCGTATCCCGGGATCTATTACGACCAAGACTATAGCTCGCTGCCTGGCACGGCGTCGCCGGTGCATGCACTGAGCGGCAATCTCAACGAGACGGCGGAGTTCCTCTGTCCCTCGACCCATGTAGTCGCGTGAGAAAGCCATGACCGACATCGCGCCGCCAGCAGAAGTCGACGCGCTTCAGGCGCTGGACGCCGTTGCCCGTGACGATTTCGCCAATGATCTCTCTGATTGGGCCGCGTCTGGACCGGGCCCGGATCCAACTCCTTTGATCGATGCCATCGCAAACGCGATTGGCCCTGCGCCGGACGACAATATGCGTCTTGCGCTCCGCATGGAAATGCTTGCCGCACGCGACGGAGGTTCGACCGACGGCGACGATCTCGCTGTGCGCATTGCTTGGCTGGCGATTGCGGTGAGCGGCTAATGCAGCGCCGCTATCCAGAATTGGTAAGCCCGCGACCTGAGATGAACGCCGTCGACCGAGTATTCAGGTTTGAGCAGTCCATCCGGGCCTGTGAGGGCAGGGGCGTCAATGGTGCTCGTGCATTCGCTGCGAATGATTGTTCGGATAGTCGCCAGCCTCGCGTTGATCTCGTGCGAACGGGTCGGAGTAGGAAGCGCTACAACTAAAGTTGGCTCCGCGCACATCGTCCGCCATGATTTGTGTAGGCCATCAATATCAATCGGACCCGAGATCGCATCATTCATGCCGCCGTCGGTGAGGATGCGTTCCGGCCGATAGCTCTTCGCCTTGGCGAGCAACTTCGCGATCTGGCGTGTTTCTAATCCATTGGACGCGAGATTAATCGTGTCGATGCGCCCAAAGTTCATGGCGCCCGCAGCAATGCTGTCGCCGATCACTACAAGGCTTGGGTCACGCAGCTTTGCCAGCTGCACGGCGACCCATTGCTGATAGAAGAATCGTAGCGGTGCGGAAGCGGCCAACGGCAGAAGCGCAAAGCAAGCCACAATCGCGATTATTCGAGAAACCATGCGCTTAGCTTAGCGCGCCCCAGCCATCACGGCGAGCGCCATCCCGACCAATAGCAGAACAATTATCGCGATTGGGAACCATTCCACGATCTGCCGGCGGTGACGTCTGCGCATGATGCGAACCTGACCTTTTTTCTCCAAAACCACAAGGACGCGCGATGCCCCCTCGCAAATTGAATGCTGATGCGCCCCCCGATCTAACCAACCTCGCCGACCTGGCGCTGGTTCTCGGCGAAATTCGTGGCCAGTTGCGCGAATTGGTGCACTCGACGGCCAACGTCAGCCAGAAACTCGACGCACTCGCCCTCCGCGTTGCTGCGCTGGAGGTCGAACAGGCGCAGCGCAAAGGCGCGAGCGACTTCCTGCAACTGCTCCTCAAGAGCCCAGCCCTTGGTTGGGTCGTCGGAGCGGCCGTCACCGCCTGGGCGGTCCTGACCGGAAAGGTGCATTCATGACCCCGTCCCCCGCCTGCGAAGCGCTGATCAAGCGCTTCGAAACCTGCGTGCTGCACGCCTATATGCCGACGCCGAACGACAGGCCGACGATCGGCTGGGGCTCGACCGGTCGCGGCATCGCGCTGGGCATCAGCTGGACGCAGGCGGAGGCCGACGATCGCTTCGCGCACGATCTGAGCGCGTTCGCGGCGGGCGTCGGCGAAGCGATCGGCAATTCGCCGACGACGCAGGACGAGTTCGATGCGCTCGTCTCGCTCGCCTACAATATTGGGCTGGCCAATTTCGAGGCTTCGACGTTGCTGCGGCTGCATCGACAGGGGGATCGTGCCGGTGCCGCCGCGCAGTTCGCGCGCTGGACGCGCCAGGCCGGCAAAGTGCTGCACGGGCTGGAGCGGCGGCGCGCAGCGGAAGTCCGCCTCTATCGCGGAGAGGCATAATGCTGTCGCACATGGTTCGCGGGATCGGTGGCGAAGTCGAAATTGGCCGGGCGCTGCTCGCGCTGGCCTCGTTCGCCGCGATCGTGAGCCCGATCGGCTTCCAGGCCTGGGACATGGCGCGCGGCGCGCATTTCGACGTCGCGGCCTGGTGCGTGGCCTATCCGGGCGGACTTGCGGCGCTGGTGACCGCCGGCATCCTGGGCATCGGGCGGAAGGACCAGAATGTCGAAGCCGCGCGGAGCAGCAAGGCGGCGCGCGAGACGAGGCAATGAAGATGGTGATGATGATGCTGGCCAAGCCGCTGGTGCGCATTGCGCTGGCGTTCGCAATATGTGCGCTGGTCACCGGGTTGCTCGCGCTGTCCCAGTGCCGGCGCGCGGCGACGGCGGCGACCGAGGTGCGGCTGGCGACCGGACAGGCGGGAGCGACGCTCGCGAGCGGGCGGGATGCCGTCGGCACACTCGGCAATGTGATGGCCGGCGAGGCCGCGATCGATCGAGTCACCGAGGAGAATGGAAATGCTATCGATTCCGCGCCGGGCGCCGATGCTCGCGTGTCTGACAGCGTGCGTGCTGCCGGGCTGCGCTCCCTTTGTCGGCGGGCGTCCTATCGTGCAGACCATGCCGAGTGCGTGCACTAGCCTGTTGCCCGATGCGTGGCTGAAGGGCGTGCCGAGCGCCGAACTCGAGCATGACGGCATCGCGGTGGGCGACTGGATCAAGTTTGCCGATGCCCAGACCGGCCAGCTCGACAAGGCCAACGAGCGCACGGCGGCAGCGATCGGCATCGTGCAACGGTGCGAAGCGCGCGACGCGGCGGCAGTGCGGCGAGCGCGGCCGAAGCTGTTCGGCTTGCTATAGAAACGGCGCTTCCGGCTTTACACATGCTGCGCGGCGCGACAGGCTCGCCCGATGAATGATGTCGAGTTTCCACCCGCGGACATTGCCGCCGCAGCGGCGTCGATCGGTCTCGAGATTCCCGCCGAATGCCTGCCGGGGGTCGCCGCAAATCTCGCCGCGCTCGCCGACCATCTGCGCAATGTCGAAGCGCACGAGCGCATAGCATGAGCCTCTCCGCAATTGCCGGCGAAGTGCGTGCCGGCCGACGCAGCGCGGTTGCGCAAGCGCGCGATGCGATCGCACGCATCCGACGCGACAATCCGCGGCTGGTCGCGGTCACCCGGCTTCTCGAAGATCGTGCGCTGGCGGAGGCAGCGGACGTCGATGCGCGGGTCGCCGCGGGCGAGGATCCGGGGCCGCTTGCGGGCGTGCCCTATGCCGTGAAGGACCTGTTCGACGTCGCCGGCCTGCCGACGACAGCGGGCGCGGCGATGCGCGCCGACGCCCCCCCCGCGGCGCGCGACGCCGAAGCAGTGCGCCGGCTGCAGGCCGCGGGCGCGGTGCTGGTGGCGACGTGCAACATGGACGCGTTCGCCTATGGCTTCGCGACGATCAACGCGGCCTATGGGACGACGCGCAACCCGCACGATCCTTCGCGGATCGCCGGCGGATCATCGGGAGGCTCCGCGGCAGCGGTCGCGGCGGGGATGGTTCCGCTTAGCCTGGGCTCGGACACCAACGGATCGGTGCGCGTGCCGGCCGGACTATGCGGAATCTATGGGCTCAAGCCGACGCATGGTGGGCTGCCCATGACCGGCACATATCCGTTCGTCGACAGTTTCGACGACATCGGGCCCTTCGCGGTATCGGCGGCCGATCTCGAGCTTGCGTGGCGCGTGCTCGGGGGCACGAGCAGCGATGCGGGGCAGGGCCGGGTCGGACGCCTTGGCGGGTGGTTCGCGCGCGGAATTGCGCCTGAGCTGGCTGCGGGAATCGATGCGATCGCCGGTCATCTCGGCGGATTGCCGGTGGTCGAACTGCCCGAAGTCGATCGCGCGCGGTCGGCGGCGTTTCTGATGAGCGCAGTCGAAGGAGGGGCGTTGCATCTGCCCGAGCTGCGCGCGCGTCCGCTGGCGTTCGATCCGCAGGTGCGCGACCGGCTGCTGGCGGGCGCGCTGGTGCCAGCGGCGGCCTATCAGGCCGCACAGCGCTTCCGCGCGTGGTTTCGCACGGCAGTGATGGAAATATTCGAGCGCTTCGACGTGCTCATTGCGCCCTCGGCCGGCGTCGAGGCGCCGCCGGTCGACGACCCGTTCGTCGAAATCGATGGCGAACGCGTGCCGGCGCGCGCGCACCTGGGCATCTATACGCAGCCGCTGAGTTTCGTCGGGCTACCGGTGGTCGCGGTGCCGTTGCTTCGGCGCGGCAAGCTGCCGCTCGGGCTCCAGCTGGTCGGACGCCCAGGGGGCGAAGCGGCATTGTTCGCCCTTGCAAGGGAATTGGAGGCAGCAGGACTGATCGGCGTCGGCTGATCAGGCGCCTTCTTCTTGGCGGCGGCGGGACGAAATGGGATCGGATCCCGGCGGTGGGCGCCGCCGGGATCCAAAACCGTCAGGCGATCACCGGCGTTCTGGAGCGGCGACGCAACGCGACGCCGATCAGTGCGAAGCCGATCAGCATCGCCAGCCAGGTGGCCGGTTCGGGCACTGCGGCGGTGCTGCGCAGTTGCGTAAGGATCGCGCCGGCAATCACCGCGTGGACCTGAGCAGTCGGGTGGATCGCGTCGAAATAGAGCGAATTGGCGCAGTTCGCGAGCTGCGGCGTTCCACCGCCGACGATCTGGCACGGTGTCGTGGTGTTCAAACCGGCAGGCAAGCCGAAGGCAGCCGGATTGGCGAGCAGATTGTGCTCGAAGCTGAACAGATCGAAGAAACTGACTTGCGTGCCCGGCAGGGCATCGAGCGCGCCGGCCGAACCCGCGAGCAACTCGTTGAGGTCCTGCGAGCGGTCGGTCAGCTCGCCGAGGCGGCCCGGAATCGCTCCGGCGGCTGCGATCGACACCGGCAACAGACCGATGTCGGGGGTATCGACGATGACGAAATTGCGGGCGCCGAGGCCATAGAGCTGGCCGAGGCCGGTCGCGAAATCATTGCCGGCGGCGGCAAAGTTGATCGCGCCGCCCGTGAAGATGGTGTCGCGGACGTCGTTGCCGCCGAACGTGATGAGCACCAATGCGTCGCTGGGGATCGGCGCGCCGACGAAACTGCCGTAGAGCCCGAGCTGTTCGAGGAAACTCGGGCTGGCGGCGCCGGGCTTGTACTGCGCGTCGGCGCCGCCGACCGAGAAGTTGAGACCGCCAGCAAGCGCCGGAACCGTTGGCGCGCCGAGGAGGGCGAGGCTGATGTCGTCGGCGAAGTTGGGTCCGTTCGAGAACCGGCCAAAATAATAGCCGTTGGCGGGATTCGCCTGGACACCGCCGGTTCCGAGAAAGGCGTTTCCTGAATCGGTCAGGCTGTCGCCGAAGACATACAGGCCGGAATAGCTGGTTTGCGCCGATACGGTCGATGCTGTCGCGATCGCGAGCAGCGCGAGAAAACGGAGAATCAACTTCATGATTGCCTCCTCTCGTTATTTTCGATGATGCTATTGCTTGTGCGCGAGTCTGCCAAGCGCATCGACCCGGCACATGGCCGATATCGACGAAATTGTTAGTCCTGATGACGGGATGGCGGCCCGCGACCGCGGAATCCCGCGTCCGACGATAGAGCGCAGCATCCCTCTTTCGCTTTGCCTGTGATCGCCCCTAGAGTGGTGCAATGCAATATAGCGTCCGCTCGCTTCGAGGAATGGTGACGGCGCCGCACCATCTGGCGGCGCAGGCGGGGCTCGGCATACTGCAGGAGGGCGGCAACGCGCGCGAAGCCGCGGTCGCCGTCGCAGCGACGCTGGCGGTGGTCTATCCGCACATGACGGGAATCGGCGGCGACGGCTTCTGGCTGGTGTGCGAGCCCGATGGCCGTGTCGAGGCGATCGATGCCTGCGGGCGTGCCGCAGCGCACGCCGACCTCGCGCTCTACGCCGGTCGCGCGCAAGTGCCGGTGCGCGGTCCCCTCGCGGCGAACACGGTGGCGGGAACCCTGTCGGGTTGGGCACTCGCGCTCGAGGGGGGACGGCTGCCGCTCGAGCGCTTGCTGCGCGACGCGATCCGTCACGCCGAGGATGGCTTCGCGATAACTTCGGGCGGTGCCGCGACCGCCGCCGCGAAGAGCGACGAATTGCGCCGGCAGCCAGGCGGCTATGCGGCGATGTTCGAGCCCGGGGGCAGGCCGCTGCGCGAAGGCGAAGTGCTGCGCCTGCCGCAATTGGCGGCGACGCTGCGCCTGCTGGCGCGCGATGGGCTCGACAGCTTTTACACCGGGCCGCTCGCCAACCAGATTGCCGGCGACCTCGAAGCACTTGGCTCGCCACTGCGCATTTCCGACCTCGAATTGCACCGCGCCGACCGCGTGACGCCGCTCAGCGTCGCGGTCCGGGAGGCACGGCTCTACAATCTGCCGCCACCGACGCAGGGCGTCGCGTCGCTGCTGATCCTCGCGCTGCTCGATCACCGCGATATCGGGCGCGCCGACAGTTTCGAACATATCCATGGCGTGGTCGAGGCGACCAAGCGCGCGTTCGAATATCGCGACGCGCATGTCGGCGATCCGGCCTATATGTCGGTGGATCCGCAGGCATTGCTCGACGACGCAACGGCGCTCGCAGAAATGGCCGGGGACATCGATCCCGCAAAGGCGATGGCCTGGCCGCGCGCGCTGCCGCCGAGCGATACCTGCTGGTTCGGTGCCGCCGACGCGGAGGGACGCGTCGTGAGCGCCATCCAGAGCATTTATCACGAGTTCGGTTCGGGCGTGGTGCTGCCGAATAGCGGCGTCACCTGGCAGAATCGCGGTTCGAGCTTTCGCCTGACACCCGACGGCTGGAACGCGCTCAAGCCGCAGCGCAAGCCGTTCCATACGCTCAATCCCGCGCTGGCGCGCTTCGAAGACGGGCGTGTGATGGCCTATGGCACGATGGGCGGCGAGGGCCAGCCGCAGACCCAGGCTGCGATCTTCACTCGCTATGCCCGTCAGGGCGTCGGTTTGCAGGAAGCAATAAGCCGTCCGCGCTGGCTGCTCGGCCGCACCTGGGGCGAGGAGACGACCAGCCTCAAGCTCGAGGATGGGTTCGCGCCGCATGTCGTCGAGCGGCTGCGTGCGGCGGGCCACGAAGTCGAGTTGGTGCCGCAGTTCAGTGCGATGATGGGTCATGCCGGCGCGATCGTGCGCCATCCCGACGGTGTACTCGAGGGCGCGACCGACCCGCGTTCGGACGGGCAGGTGGCGGCATGGTGAGCGGCGGAGCGCGCGCGGTGGCGCGGTGCGATGCACTGGGCGTCCCGCCCTACAGCGCCGCGCCCGACATGCTGTTCCGCGCGTATCTGACGCCGGCGCATCTCGCGACCCAGACACTGGTCGGCGAGTGGATGGTCGAAGCGGGGATGACCGCACGCACCGACGCCATGGCCAATCTGATCGGCCGCTACGATGGTACGCGGGATCTGCCGCCGCTGATCATCGGCAGCCATCTCGACAGCGTGCGCGACGGCGGATGCTATGATGGACCGCTCGGCGTGATGCTCGCGATCGAGGCGGTGGCCGCATTGCACATGTCCGGCCGGCGGCTGCCGTTCCCGATCGAAGTCTATGGCTTTGGCGACGAAGAGGGGTCGCGCTTCCCGGTGTCGATGCTCACCAGCCGCGTCGTCGCCGGCGCCATCGACACGGTCGACCTGGCGATGGCCGATCGCGACGGCGTAACCTTGGGCGAAGCGATCGCGCCGTTCGGGACCGATCGTCTCTCCGCGCGCCATGGCCCGGCGCTTGCCTATTTCGAAGCGCATATCGAACAGGGGCCGGTGCTCGAATCCGCGGGGTTGGCGCTCGGCGTGGTGACGGGCATCGCCGCGCAATTGCGCTACGAGATCGCAGTCGACGGTCAGGCCGGACACGCCGGGACCACCACTATGACGCTCCGCCGGGATGCGCTGGCGGGCGTGGCCGAAATGGTGCTTGCCGCCGAATGCGTTGCGCGCACCGCGGCTTCCGACCTCGTCGCGACGGTTGGACGCATGGAGGTTTCGCCCAATGCGCCCAATGTCATTCCAGGCGAGGTGCGATTCACGCTGGACGTGCGCTCGCTCGATCCGGGCCGCCGCAATGTCGCCGCCGAAGCGATATTGGCAGAAATGCGGGCCATTGCCGCGCGTCGCGGGCTCACCATCAGCGTCGCGCAGCGCAACGACCTGGCCGCGAGCCCGTGCGACACGCAGTTGGTCGATCTGCTCGAGGACGCAGTCGCCGCGATCGGCCAGCCGCGTTTCCGCCTGCCGAGCGGCGCAGGCCATGACGCGATGGTGATGGCGACATTATGCCCGACGGCGATGCTGTTCGTCCGCTGCGAAGGCGGAATCAGCCACAACCCCGCCGAGCATGTCGACCCGGAGGACGCCGAACTGGCGCTCCAGGCGATGCTCGGCTTCATCGATCGACTGGGAGAACAAATTGAGTCCTGACTTGTTCGGCGAGATCGATCCGCCACAGCGGTTGCTGATGGGGCCGGGCCCGGTCAACGCGCATCCCCGAGTGCTGCGCGCCATGTCGGCCGATCTGCTCGGCCAGTTCGACCCCGAGATGACCGGCTATATGGAGCAGGTGATGGCGCTCTACCGTCCGATCTTCGGGACGGAGAATCGCTGGACCTTTCTGGTCGACGGCACTGCGCGCGCGGGAATCGAAGCTGCGCTGGTGTCGCTGCTGACGCCCGGCGATCGGCTGCTGATCCTGGATTTCGGCCGGTTCGGACTGCTGCTGCGGGAGATCGGTGAGCGCATCGGTGCCACCATCGAGTGCGTGTCCGCGCCATGGGGCGAAGTGGTCGATCTGGCCGCAGTCGCGCAGGCGATCGAACGGTTTTCACCGAATGTCGTCGCGGCAGTGCACGGCGACACGTCGACCACGATGGCGCAGCCGCTCGAAGGGCTCGGAGCACTCTGCCGCGCGGCGGGAGCCTTTTCCTATGTCGACGCCACGGCGACGATCGGCGGAATGGCGATCGCAGCCGATCGCTGGGGCGTCGACGTCGTCACCGGCGGGTTGCAGAAATGCCTGGGCGGCTCGTCGGGGTCGGCGCCGATAACGATATCGGACCGCGCGGCGGAACATATCTTCGCGCGCCGCCATGTCGAGAAAGGCATCGCGCGGCCCGACCTGAGCAATGCCCAGGGGCCGCGCATCGGCTCCAATTATTTCGATCTTGCAATGGTGATGGATTATTGGTCGGAAAAGCGGCTTAATCACCATACAGAAGCGACGACGATGCTGTACGGCGCAAGAGAGTGCGCACGCGTCGCGCTGGGAGAGGGTCTGGAGGCGCGATTCGCGCGCCACGCGGCGGCCGGCCGCGCGGTGGTTGCGGGCGCGAGAGCCTTGGGACTGACCGTGTTCGGCGACGACCGTTACCGCATGACCAATGTCACCGGGATCGTGATTCCGGCCGGACTCGATGGCGAAGCCGTGCGCCGGCGGATGCGCCAGGATTTCGAGATCGAGATCGGCACTGCGTTCGGTCCGTTGGCCGGGAGGATCTGGCGGGTCGGGGCAATGGGATACAATGCGATGAAGCATAAGGTGCTGATCACGCTCGGCGCGCTGGAGGCGGTGCTGCGAGCCGAAGGATTTGCGTGTCCGGCCGGCGCCGGCGTCGACGCGGCGCTCGAGGCGTGGAACCGCTGAGATGATCGCGCGAGATCTCGTCGGATACGGGGCCAATCCACCGGCAGCGCGGTGGCCCGGCGGCGCGCGCGTGGCCGTCAATTTCGTGATCAACTATGAGGAAGGCGCCGAAAATTCGGTCCTCAACGGCGACAAGGGTTCGGAGAATTTCCTCTCTGACATGGTCGGTGCGGCGAGCCATCCCGATCGGGCGATGGCGATGGAGAGCCTCTACGAATATGGATCGCGCGCCGGCTTCTGGCGGTTGCACCGCATCTTCACCGCGCGCGAGGCGCCGGTCACCGTGTTCGGCGTCGCCAAGGCGATGGAGGCCAATCGCGACGCGGTCGATGCGATGCTGTCCGCCGGCTGGGAGATCGCCAGCCATGGGCTGCGCTGGATCGACTATCAGACCGTTCCCGAGGAAGTGGAGCGCGCACATATCGCCGAGGCAGTCGCGCTTCATACGCGCCTGACCGGCAGCCGGCCGCTCGGCTTCTACCAGGGCCGCAGCTCACCCAACACCGCGCGACTGGTCGCCGAAGAGGGCGGGTTCGTCTATGATGCCGACAGCTACGCCGACGATCTCCCCTATTACGAGCGCAAGCACGCTGCAGCGAATGGGGGGCGCGCGCAACTGATCGTGCCCTATAGCCTCGACACCAACGACATGAAGTTCGTCGCGTACAACGGCTTTGCCGAAGGCACGCAATTCTACCGCTACCTCGTCGACGCATTCGAACAGCTGCGCGAAGAGGGCGGGCGGATGATGTCGATCGGGCTGCACGGCCGCATCGCCGGGCGGCCCGGGCGCGCGATCGCGGTCGCGCAGTTCCTCGAGCATGTGCTGGCGAGCGGTGACGCCTGGGTCGCGCGCCGCATCGACATTGCGCGCCACTGGCTGGAGACTCATCCCGCATGATGCTCAACGATCCCGCTGTCGTCGCGGAGGTAACCGCTGCATTTCACGAATATGAGCGCGCGCTGATGGCCGACGATATCGCGGCGATGGATCGGTTGTTCCACGAGAGCGAAGCGACGGTGCGCTACGGCGTCGGCGAAGTGCTCTACGGGATCGAAGAGATCCGCGAATTCCGCAAGGGGCGTGGCGGATCGCCGCAACGCCGGCTCGGGCGAGTGGCGATCGCCACCTATGGGCGTGACTTCGCAACGGCCAATGCCGAGTTCTTCCGCGAAGGCTCGGATCGGCGCGGTCGGCAAAGCCAGAGCTGGGTGCGGTTTCCGGACGGCTGGAAAGTGGTCTCCGCGCATGTGTCGCTGGAGGGCGCGACATCGTGACCAGCCTCGCCGATCGCGAAGCCTTTGTCGCGCGCTATGCGGCGTTGTTCGAGCATAGCCCCTGGGTGGTCCATCGCGCCGCTGCGCGCCTCCCGTTCCCGAATCTCCACGCCGGACTGATGCGCGAGGTCTACGAAGCGACACCCGACGAGCAACTCGCGCTGATCCGCGCGCATCCCGAGCTCGCGGGCAAGGCGGCGATCGACGGCCGCCTCACCGAGGCGTCGCAAGCCGAGCAGGCGAGCGCAGGGCTCGACCGACTGACACCCGACGAGTTCGACCGCTTCCATGCGCTCAACCGCGCTTATGCGGAGAAGTTCGGCTTCCCCTTCATCATCTGCGTGCGGCTGACCAACAAGGCGGGTATTCTTGCCGCGATGGAAAAGCGCCTCGCCAACGACCGCGATACGGAAATCGCCACCGCGCTCGAGCAGATCGGCGAAATCGTCCGGCTGCGGCTGGAGCATCTCGCATGAGGCTCGCGGCGCACGACGCGCGCGTGGCGCACGACCTGGCGTGTCTCAACTGGGGCGAACCCGACTGGCTGGTGCCGAGGCAACACGCCGATGGCCATGTCTTCGACGTGGCGATCGTCGGAGGCGGCCAGAGCGGGCTCGGCGCCGCGTTCGGGCTCAAGCGCGAACGCATTTCGAACCTGATCGTCCTCGACGAATGCCGCGCCGGCTATGAGGGGCCGTGGGACACCTATGCGCGCATGGCGACGCTGCGTACGCCCAAGCATCTGAGCTCGGTCGATTTCGGCATTCCCAGCCTGACCTTTCGGGCATGGTGGGAAGCGCAATATGGAGACGAAGGTTGGGCCGCGATCGGCAAGATTCCGCGCCGCGACTGGATGGCATATCTGCGCTGGTATCGCCGCATCCTCGACTTGCCGGTTCGCAACGATGCCAAGGTCGTACTGGTCGAGCCGCTGGGAGGAATCCACCGGCTGCAACTCGCCGACGGCGATACGTTGCTCGCGCGCAAAGTGGTGTTCGCGACCGGCATCCACGGCGGCGGGCAATGGCACGTGCCCGACATGGTCCGCGAAGCGGTGGCGCCGCAGCGCTATGCGCACACCGCGGACGACATCGACTATGCCGCGATCGCGGGCAAGCGCATCGCGATCCTCGGCGGCGGAGCGTCGGCATTCGACAATGCCTGCGCCGCGCTCGAATCGGGAGTCGCCGCGGCGCATGTGTTCCTGCGCCGGCCAGCGATTCCACGCGTCAACCCGATCCGGTTCATGGAGCGTGCGGGCGTATTGCCGCGCTATCCGATACTGCGCGACGATCAGAAATATGCGCTGATGGCGACCTTCTTCGGCCACGCCATGCCGCCGACGGTCGATATGTTCGAGCGCGCCGCCGCGCTGCCCGGGTTCGACCTTCGGCTCGGCGCGCCCTGGCTGTCGCTTCGCGAAATCGGCAGCGAGATCGAAGTCGAGACGCCCCAAGGCCGGGACCGCTATGACTTTCTGGTGCTGTCGACCGGCTTGGTGACCGATCCTTCGCTGCGCCCCGAACTGGCGCAGGTGCACGACAAGATCGCGCGCTGGCGTGACCATTATGCACCGCCCGAGGGAACCGCGAATGCGCTGATCGATGCATATCCCTATCTCGGCCGAGCGTTCGAATATTTGCCGCGCCGCCACGAAGACCGCGAGCTGCTGCACGGGCTGTTCGCGTTCAACTATTCATCGCTGATCAGCGTCGGCCTTTCGGCTTCGGCGATTTCCGGCCTGGGGCACGCGCTGCCGCGGTTGGTGAAGGGCGTCGCGGACCAGTTGTTTGCCGATGATGCCGAGCCGATCCTCGATGCGTTCCGGGCTTTCGACGAACATGAATTCACCGCAACATGGCCGCGGGGGGAAGCTGCATGACCGGCCTCACCACCCATGTGCTCGACACCGCGCACGGCCGGCCGGCGGTCGGCGTCTCATTGCGATTGTGGCATGATGGGCGCTTGTTGTTTTCCGGTCTCACCAACGAAGACGGACGATGCCCGGGCATGCTGAGTGGTGACGAAATGAAGGCGGGCAAATACCGCCTCGAGTTCGACGTCGCCGGCTATTTCGCGACACTGGGTGTCGTGCTGCCTGATCCGCCGTTTCTCGATTGCGTGGCGATCGACTTCGGCATCGCCGATCCCGACGGCCATTATCACGTACCGCTGCTGGTCTCGCCGTTCGGCTATTCGACGTATCGGGGCAGCTGATGGTCACGTTCGTCCTCGACGGCGAAACCGTGCGCGTCGACGCGGACGATCCGAGCATGACCGCGCTCGACCTGATCCGCACCCGTCTGCGTCGGACCGGCACCAAGGAGGGCTGCGCCGAGGGCGATTGCGGCGCATGCACCGTGCTGCTCGGGCAGCTCGACGGAGAGTCGGTACGCTGGCGCGCAGTCAATGCCTGTATCCTGTTCGTGCCGATGCTCCACGGCAAGGCGCTGATGACGGTCGAGAGCCTCGGCGGTACGCATCCGGTGCAGCGCGCGATGGCCGAGGGGCATGGCTCGCAATGCGGCTTCTGTACGCCTGGGTTCGTGATGTCGCTCGTCGGGCGCAGCATGGGCGCGCTGGGAAGCGGCGCGCCGGTCGCGGATGTGATCGCAGGCAATCTCTGTCGCTGCACGGGCTATGGCCCGATCCTCGCCGCCGGCGAAGCGGCGCCGATCGAAGCGCGCGACGACCGTGCCACTGCCCGACTGCTGCGCGACATTGGCCCCGCCGCGGGCTCGGGTTGGTTCGCGCCGCGAACCGCCGACGAACTCGCCAGCTTGCTGCTCGCCTATCCAGACGCGCGGATCGTCGCCGGCGCGACCGATGTCGGCCTGTGGGTGACCAAGGCACTGCGCGATCTCGGTACGGTGATCTTCATCGGCGATGTCGTCGATCTGCGCGGGATCGCGGAGGACCGGGACGGCGTCACGCTGGGTGCGTGCGTACGCTATTCCGAGGCGCTGCCTGCGCTGGCACGGCTGCATCCCGATCTGGGCGAGCTGGTGCGGCGCATCGGCGGGCTGCAGGTGCGCAACGCCGGCACGATCGGTGGAAACATCGCCAACGGGTCGCCGATCGGCGACATGCCGCCGGCATTGATCGCACTGGGTGCGACGCTGACGCTGCGGCAGGGCGACACGCGGCGCACGCTCCCGCTCGAGGCGTTTTTCCTCTCCTATGGCAAGCAGGACCGCCATGCTGGCGAGTTCGTTGAAAGCGTTCATATCCCGCGCCCGGCGCCGGAAGATTCGATCGCGATCACCAAAATCTCGAAGCGGTTCGACAGCGATATTTCGGCGGTGTGCGGCGCGTTTGCGCTGCGTATCGAAGCCGGCGTGGTCACTGGAGCGCGCATCGCGTTCGGCGGCATGGCGGGAATTCCGATGCGTGCCAGGGTATGCGAGGCTTCGCTGATCGGCAAAGCCTGGAGCGAAGCCACGGTCGAAGCCGCTGCCGATGCGATGGCGCGGGACTATCAGCCGCTCACCGACTTGCGCGCCTCGTCGGACTATCGGCTGTCGGTCGCAGGCAATTTGCTGCGGCGGCTGTGGATAGAGAGCGAAACCCCCGCCGAGGGTACGCGCGTGCTCGCTCATGGCTGACGCTTCGATCCAGCCGATCGGCGCGGTCCATTCGCCGCTGCGTCACGACAGCGCCGATGCGCATGTCGCAGGCACGGCGCGCTATGTCGACGACATGCCCGAGGCGCCGGGCACGCTGCATCTGGCGTTCGGATTGAGTCCCGAGGGCCATGGCCGCATCGTCAAGCTCGACCTTGCGCCCGTTCTCGCGGCGCCAGGGGTGGCCGCAGTGTTTGCCGCGTCAGACATTCCTGGCCTCAACGACGTCAGCCCGGTTGCCGGTGACGACAAGTTGTTCGCCGAGCATGAAGTGCTGTTTCCGGGGCAGCCGCTGTTCGTGGTTGCCGCCGACAGCCACCGCGCGGCGCGTAAGGCGGCGCGGTTGGCGCTCGTCGAGATCGAGCCATTGCCGGCGCTGGTCGAGATCGGCGACGCGCTCGGCGCCGGGGCGCTGATCGAGCCGAGCCAGCGTATGGCGCGCGGCGATGCCGAGGCCGCGCTCGCCGGAGCGTCGCATCGGCTTGCCGGTCGGATCGCGATGGGCGGCCAGGAGCATTTCTACCTTGAAGGCCAGGGCGCGCTCGCGACGCCGGCCGAGGGCCAGCTGCATGTGCTCAGCTCGACGCAGCATCCGAGCGAAGTCCAGCATCTGGTCGCGAAGGTGCTCGGATTGACGCATGCCGATGTCACCGTCGAAGTCCGCCGCATGGGTGGCGCGTTCGGCGGCAAGGAGACGCAGGCGGCCGCCTATGCCGTCGCCGCGGCACTGGTGGCGGCGAAAACCGGACGGCCCGCACGCATTCGCGCCGATCGCGACGATGACATGGTGATGACCGGTAAGCGCCACGAGTTCGAAGTGGCCTATGACGTCGGGTTCGACGATGCCGGCAGCATCCAGGCCGTCAAGTTCGAGCTGGCGGGGCGCTGCGGCGCGAGCGCCGATCTGTCGCCCGCGATCAACGATCGCGCGATGTTTCACTGCGACAATGTGTATTTTTATCCGGCGGTCGCGATCCTCAGCCACCGCGCCAGGACTCACACGGTCTCGAACACTGCGTTCCGAGGTTTCGGCGGACCGCAAGGGATGATGGGGGCCGAGCGCGTGATCGACGCGATCGCCGCTCATCTTGGCCGCGATCCGCTCGAAGTGCGCCGCCTCAATCTCTACGGCCCCGGGCGCGACCTGACTCCTTACCATATGACGGTCGAGGACAATGTTGCGCCCGAGTTGATCGCCGAGCTTGCCGAACGCACCGATTATGCCGCTCGCCGGGCAGCGGTCGCGGCGTGGAACACGTCGCACCGCGTGCTCAAAAAGGGGCTTGCACTCACGCCGGTCAAATTCGGGATCAGTTTCACCACCACGCATCTCAACCAGGCCGGAGCGCTGGTGCTGGTCTATGCCGATGGCTCGATCCACTTGAACCATGGTGGCACCGAGATGGGCCAGGGGCTGATGATCAAGGTCGCGCAAGTGGTGGCCGACGTCTTCGCCGTGCCGATCGAGACGGTGAAAGTAAGTGCCACGCGCACCGACAAAGTGCCCAACACCAGCGCCACCGCCGCCTCGTCGGGCGCCGACCTGAACGGGATGGCGGCGCAACGCGGCGCCGAGACGGTCCGCGCCCGGCTCGCCGCCTTCGCCGCCGAACGCGCCTCGATCGCGCCCGAAAGCGTGCGTTTCACGCGCGATGGCGTGGTCGCCGGCGACACCGTCACGCCGTTCGCGACGCTGTGCCGCCAGGCCCATATCGCGCGCGTGCCATTGTCTGCGACCGGCTTCTACGCCACGCCCAAGATCCATTACGACCGCGCGCGCCACAGCGGGCGACCGTTCCTCTATTTCGCTTACGGCGCGGCGCTGAGCGAAGTGGTGATCGATACGCTCACCGGTGAGACCAAGGTAGTCGCCGTCGACATCCTTCACGATGTCGGGCGCAGCCTTAATCCGGCAATCGATCTGGGACAGATCGAAGGCGGCTTCATCCAGGGCATGGGCTGGCTGACCAGCGAAGAGCTGGTCTACGACGCGCGCGGGCGCCTGCTCACGCATGCGCCTTCGACCTACAAGATCCCGACGGCGAGCGATCGTCCGGAGCACATGAAGATCGCGATCTGGGAGGCCGGGCGCAACGCCGAAGCGACGGTCCATCGTTCAAAAGCGGTCGGCGAGCCGCCATTCATGCTCGCGATTTCGGTATTCTCGGCGATCACCCAGGCGATAATGGCGGCGGCGCCGGGCAAGGGACTTCCCGACCTCGACGCGCCGGCCACGCCCGAGCGCGTGCTGATGGCGGTGCGCGAGCTGCAAGCGCGCACCGGCACGCCGGACTAGGAAGGGCGATCAGTTCCCCCTGGATGGCAGGCCGCAGCCCGCGCGAGAAGGAACGACCGTTCGCTGGCGTTGCGCGTGAGGCCGGCAGCGGCTTCGAACTCGGCTTTTGCCTGAGCAAACCGGCCTGCCCGGAACAGGAAGTCGCCCTTTGCCGCGGGCAGCGGCGCGTAGCTGCGCAGCATCTCCGCGTCGGCGATCGCGTCGAGCAGACGGAGGCCGGCGTCGGGGCCGAACGCCATGCTGTGCGCGATCGCGCGATTGAGTTCGATGACGGGCGAGGGCACCGTCTCGCACAGCCGATCGTACAGGGTCGCGATCCGCGGCCAGTCGGTGTCCTCGGCCTTGCGCGCGCGGGCGTGACAGGCGGCGATCATCGCCTGAAGCGCATAGGCGCCGTGACCAGCGCCCAGCGCTTCCACGCGCCGCAGCGCGTCAAGCCCGCGGCGGATCAGCAACTGGTCCCAGCGCGCGCGATTCTGTTCGGTCAGCGGGATGAAACTGCCATCGGGGCTCGCACGCGCCGACAGGCGCGAGGCCTGGATCTCCATCAGCGCGAGCAGGCCAAGGACCTCGGGCTCGTCCGGCATCAGCCCGGCGAGGATTCGTCCCAGGCGCTGGGCCTCGGCGCACAGCGATGGCCGGACCAGATCTTCGCCCGCCGTGGCGGCATAGCCCTCGTTGAAAATCAAATAGAGAACTTCGAGCACCGAAGCGAGGCGAGCCGAACAGTCGTTCCCACGCGGGACTTCGAACGCCAGTTGGGCGTTTCCGATCGTTCGCTTGGCACGCACGATACGCTGCGCGATCGTCGTTTCGCTCGACAGAAAGGCGCGCGCGATCTCGTCGACTGTGAGCCCGCCGACCAGCCGGAGTGTGAGTGCCGCGCGGGCGTCCGCAGACAGCACCGGATGGCATGCCGCGAAGATCAGCCCCAGCAGCTCGTCGCCCAGATCGTCGTCCATTGCGGCCTCGATGCGCTCGACGCTGTCGTCGCGGTCGCTGTCCAGATCGCGCGCGATCTCGGCATGTTTGCGCTCGAGCATCCGATTGCGGCGGATCCCGTCGATCGCCCGGCGCTTGGCGGTGGCGGTCAGCCAGGCGCCCGGATTTTCCGGGACGCCGGTTCTTGGCCAGTCGGACAGCGCAATCAGCAGTGCTTCCTGCGCCAGCTCTTCGGCGCGATCGACGTCGCGCACCATGCGCGCCAGGCCCGCGATGAGCCTGGCCCGTTCGATCCGGAACACCGCCTCGATCGTTCGCCGCGTTTCGTCTGGGCCCATGCGGGGGCCTTCGACGAAACGCGGGCACGAGACAAGCGTCGGGGCGTCGCCCGCGGATCAGATGCGCCCGCTTCTCAGCGGCTTGCTGTCACTCGCCGACCAGCTTTTCGCGCGTGCGATCATGGAGTGCGGCGACTTCGGGCGTGAGCACTTCGGCGAAATCCGCCATCTCATAGACCGGCCGGATCTCGATCTCGCTTGGGCCGGGCATCGGATTGGGGCAACGGCGCACCCAGGCGACGGCCTCGTCCATATCCTTGACTTCCCAGGTCCAATAGCCGGCGACCAGCTCGCGCGCTTCGGCGAAAGGGCCGTCGATCAACGTCCGGTTGGGACCGTCGAACGCGACACGCTTGCCCTGCGACGAGGGCTTGAGTCCGTCGCCGCCCGTCATGATGCCGGCGGCGACCAGTTCTTCATTATATTTGCCCATTGCCTCAAGCATTTCGGTCGAGGGCATAAGTCCCGCTTCGCTGTCCTGCGTCGCCTTCACGAAAACCACGACTCGCATGTTCATCTCCTGGTTCGGTTTGGGGGCGCGAGCGCCTCCTATCCACACGACGAACGAGATTTCCAGGAATCGACAGTGCTCCCGAAAATAATTTCGCGCCCCGTCCGATCTTCGGGCCAGGGCCCAGCTCGCCAGGAGGTCAGGGCTTCCGGGCTCAAAACTGGAACCGCATGCCCATGCGATAATAGCGCCCGATCGTATCGAAATAGGTGGGGTTGGTGTAGAATTGCGTCTCAGGCGCTGCTGGCGGCGCCACTCCGAACAGATTGTTCACAGCGCCGAATATTTCGATGCCGTGCGGCTTGGTTCCCCACAGGTGGAACGACCCGAACAGGTTGACGTAGAAGCGTTCCGACACGCGATTGTCGTTGATGCTGTTGGGCAGCGTCGTCGCAAAGCCAGGATCGCCGGGCGCGAGATAGAGCGCGTCGAACTTGCCGGGCGCGATATAGCGGCCTTGCACCGTCACGTTCACGCGCGGGCTGTCGTAGGTGAGATAGGCGTTGGCGAGCCAGCGAGGCGCGGCGACCGCCGCTGCCTGGCCGGTTTGTCCGGCGCGATCGATCGTCGTTCCGAATGTCGTCGACTCCAGTCGCGAGACATAGGTTGCCAGGCCGCGCAGGCCCAGCGACGTCCCCGATCCGGGCAAGCGGATGCGATAGGCTGCCTCGATGTCGATGCCGTCGGTGAGCAGCCGATCTAGATTGAGCTGCACGTTGCGGATCTGAGTGATGTTGTTGCCGCTGTCCAAAGTGATCGCCGCGCAGGCGATCTGCACGGATGCGAAGCAGCGATCGATGATCGACTGCACGCCGCCTGGTGCGGTCGAGATGAAGTCCTTCACGCGAATGCGATAATAATCGACTGAGACGCGCAATCCGGCGAGACCGCCGCGCGGCTGGAACACGATGCCGCCCGTCGTGGTGTCCGCGGTTTCGGGTTTCAGCGTCGGCGAGCCGCCGGACAGGATCGACGGCGGCGTAGTCTGCGCCGGGTTGAACCGGTTGACGATCGGCGTGAACGAACTCGCCGAGGCGAGATAGAGTTCGGCGAAGTTGGGCGCACGGATGTCGTGGCTTTGCGTCAGGCGCAGGCGCAGCCAATCGACCGGCTCCCAGGTGGCGCTCGCTTTCCAGGTCGCGCGCGTGAACTTGTTCTCGGTGTTGACGCGCAAATAACTGCCGAAGCCCTTGATGTCATAGTGCGTCACGCGCACCGCACCGTCGAGGCTCAGCGACTTGGTCCAGGAGGCATTCCGGACCAGCGGCACGCCGAGTTCCGCATAGCCCTCCAGCACATTGCTCGTGCCGTGGTAGTCCGATCCGAAGTTCTGGAAATAGGCGTACTGGTTCGACAGTGCGTCATGCGCCACGCGGATGCGGTCGTTCCGATACTCGCCGCCCGCTGCCACGGCGATCGGGCCGGCGCCCAGATCGCCGAGCGTGCCCCGCAGGTTCGCCGCGACGACGTGCTGCTGCAGTCGGATGTCCTCGCGCAGCGTGCCGAAGATGAAGTTCTTCCCCGGCTGCGTCACATTGCCGGTACCGAACAAGTTGATGGGCACGCAACCCGACGCGGCCTGGCGCACCGCCGCACTCGAGCTCAGCAGCGCGCGGCACGTCGGGTTGCCCGTCGCAGGGTCGGTCACTGCGTCGAGCGCGTAATAGAAGCGCGCGTTCGACAGCGCATAGCTCGCCGGCACACCCAGTGGCTGCGAGGGGTCGCCGGTGATCAGATCGTTCGCGACCGTCTGCAGACGATCGGTGCGGCCATATTGGTAATAGCCGTCCCAGTTCCAGCTCGCACCCAGCTTGCCGCTGAGCCCGCCGGTGAAGCGATAGCTGTCGGCCGTCGAAATGCTCAGGCCGCGGCCGACGTCGTCGAACACTCGGCCGAGGCTGAACGCAGCTGCCGCCGGCCGGTCGCCGCTCAGCGGCGGCGGTGCCGGGGTTGCCAGCCCGAGCGCGGCACGCATTTCGGCGGGAATATAGGGATTGTCGCTAAAGATCGGCAGCGTCCCGCTGAAATAGGCGGTCTGGAGGAGCGTGCCCTTGATATGGCCGTACGAGCCTTCCGCGAACGCATTCAGGCTATCGGTCAGCGCGAAATCGGCATGGGCGAAGCCGGTATAGCGCTCGACCGGAACGGTGATGTTGGAGTCCGTATAGGTCGGATAGATATCGCCGCCGACCTGACTCAGTCCGAAGCGGATCGTGCCCGGCGTATACGGAAGCACCGCGCCATTGGGCGCAAAGGTAATGCCGCCGGTACCTCGCAGGTTGCGGATTGCCGCGGTTGTGGCGCTGGTGTTGTTGTTGATCGAGACGACACCGGCGCTGTTGAAAAACCAACCGGCGTTCTCGTTCAGGCGGACGAAATTGGGGTTGCCGTTGTTGCTCGCATAACCCGCGTTGGTCACGTTCGCGCCCGCGGTGCACCATGCGCGCGTGAAGCAGTTCCCGATGCCCTTCTGGTTGTCGTATTCGCCGCCGATGATGAAATGGCCGCGCGTGCCACCGAAATCGGTGCCGAACGCCAGCGAGGCATGATAGTCCTTGCCGTCGCCATAGTCCGAGACGCCGAAGTCGCCCTGACCCTTCAGACCCGTGAATTTCTTGTCGAGAATGACGTTCACCGCGCCCGCGATGGCGTCCGAGCCATAGGCAGCCGATGCGCCGCCGGTCACTACTTCGATACGCGAGACCAGATTCGACGGCACGAGATTCAAGTCGACCGAGCCCTCGCGCGTGCTCGGCGCGAACCGCCGGCCGTCGACGAGTACCAGGTTTCGTGTCACGCCGATGCCGCGCAGATTGACGATGTTCGCGCCGACGTTGAAACTGCCGAACCCCTGCGTCGCCGGCGTAGTGCTTGCCCGCATAGCCGGGAGCTGGACCAGCGTCGCGCCGATATTGGTCACCGCCAGTGCTTTCAGGCTCTTGTCGTCCATCACCGTGACCGGCGTCGGCGTGTCGAATGTCGTGCGTCCCAGTCGTGAGCCGGTGACGACGATATCGTCGGTGGTCGCGGTCGCGGCAGTGGGTTGCGGCGCCGCGCTCTGCTCCTGTGCCGCTGAGGTCCCGCTCCACAGCAAGCCGCTCGCCAGCGCGGCGGCACCGATGGGTCCCATCGCGCCGATTCTGATCCGATGCGTCGCGGGTCGTCCAGCGTACGGCATATCCCTCTCCCTGTGGCTCGATCGCGAAGATTCGAGCTGGCCTCCGGTCGGATCGGCCGGCTTTGGCGCCGGCCTGTTATCGCGCGCCGGGATTCGATCGATTCATCGTGAGGACGCGCCGCGCGCCGGCATTTCCCCTCTCGTTCGACCGATCCCGATCGCAGGCCAAGGATATGCCAGAGAAGTTGATGCAAGCAACAGAAGACTTTGTCATCAGCCCGTGATGCTTGTATCGTCGCGCTGCCTGGGCATAACGTTTCCACATGCGCAGGCGCGAAGGGTGAAGGAATTGGAGAGACCGCAGGGCGCGACCCAGGCCCCGGATCTGCTCTATCCGCGCCTGGTGACGCTGATGCAGCTGATCGACGAGAGTGCGGCGATCATTTATCCGCGCAAGCTGCATCGCCCGCATCTCACGCGCTTTCTGATCTTCCTGATCGGCCTGTCGGGCAGCTTGGCGTCGCGCGAGCTCGTGCTCGCTACCGGCTATGAAAAGGCGCAAATCAGCCGCGGGATCAAGGGTTTGGCCGAGGCGGGACTGCTCGATCGGCCCGGGCTGCGTGGCGCGATCCGGCTCAATGCCGCGGGTCAGCGACTGTTCGACGACATCATGGTGATCGCACGCGAGCGCGACCGCACCTTGCGCGAGGGAATGAGCGGCGCCGATCTTGCCCGTTTCGTCGAGATGACTGGCACGCTGATCGATCGCGCTGCCCGCTACGTAACTGCTGCAGAGGGCGAACCGGCGCCCGAACGTCCGCGCCCGAGCATCGCGGCGCCAACCGCCAACGATCTGCTGATGCCGTCGTTGCGTGGCTTGATGGTCTACATCCGTCGCAGCGGGACGATCACTTTCCGGCGCGAAGTGGGGCTGTCGAACCTCGAATGGCGCGTGCTGACGCTCATCGCCGACAATGCGCCGGTCAACCTGTCCGCGTTGATCCGGCTGGCGGCACGCGACAAGAGCCAGGTCGGGCGCACGGTGAAGCAACTCCATGCGGCGGGGCTCATCGAGCGGCGCGACGAGGGCCGCGTCAACGTCGCGCTGGTGCTGACACCGGAGGGCCGGGCCTGCACCAGCCGGATCCGGGCGATCGGCGCCGAACGCGACGCCTTGCTGTTTTCGGCGCTTCGGCCGGGCGAGCGCGACTTCTACATGGATATGCTCGGTCGGATCATCGCCAATGCCGGAGGATTGCTGTCCCGCGAACGCGCGGTGCGCGGAGAGCGCACCGAAGACCCCGAGCCTCGCCCAACGGGCGACTCGGACGTCACGCGCGAGCTCGACACTCTGCGCAAGGAGAATGCGCGCCTCAAGGAGCGGCTGGCCGACGCGCTGCGCGAGATCGCGGGATTGCGCGACTCCGCGAATTGACCACGGACCCTGCGGGCGGCCGACTTCTGCCAGCTGCCGGTGGACCCGAGGCTTCCGCACTGGCAAGCAAGGCCATGGTCACGCGTGCGAAGGATCCGACGGCGGACGACGGTCGAACGGCCGGCGCCAGCCAGCCGGCGGCAGCCGAATGGGCGCACGCGGCCCGTGCGGCCCTGCGGTCCGGGCCCGCGGCATTGGTGACGATCATCGCGACGGAAGGCAGCGTGCCGCGAGGCGCCGGTACGCGCATGCTGGTAACCGCGGATGCCTCGGCCGGAACGATCGGGGGCGGCAGGCTCGAGCATCAGGCGATGGCGCAAGCCCGCGCGATCCTCGCGCATCCCGAGGGTAGCTGGCGCATCCAGGACTATCCTTTGGGTCCCTTGCTCGGGCAATGTTGCGGTGGCCGCGTGCGGTTGATGGTCGAGCGGCTCGCACCCGGAGTCGACTGGCTGGGGCAGGAGGGACCATTTATCGTGGAATTGGGCGACCAGGTTGCACGCGCGCCGGGCGGAGATGCCGATCCGCCGCCGGCCAGGGGGCCGCTTCCCCGCAAGGGCGCTCGGTTCGCGGAGCCGGCCGATGGAATGCGGGCTCCGGTGTCGATGTTCGGCGCCGGCCATGTCGGCCAGGCTGTCGCGCGGCTCGCGGCGCGGCTGCCGCTGCAACTCGCCTGGTTCGACAATCGTCCAGAGCTTGCCACTCGGCCCGGCGTGGTGCTCGCCGACGCCGACGCGCTGGTGCAGTGCGCGGGCGAGGCGAGCGCCGATACCGCAGTGGTGATACTGACGCACGATCATGCGCTTGATTATCGCCTGACCGTCGCTGCGCTACGCAGCGACGCACGCTTCGTCGGATTGATCGGCTCGCGTACCAAGCGTGCGCGCTTTCTCCACCGCCTGGGGGCCGAGGGTTTCGACGAAACGGCTCGCGCGCGCATTCGCTGCCCCATTGGCATCCCCGGCATAACCGGCAAGGAGCCCGAAGTGATCGCAGTGGCGATCGTCGCACAATTGCTCGGTCTCAGGGCGAGCGAATGAGCCGCTCGCTCTTCCGCGGCGAGATCCTCGCCACGCCCAACGATCCCCGAGAAGCGCCCGACAGCATCGTGCACTTCGACGACGGGCTCCTCGTCGTCGAGGACGGCCACGTCGCCGCGATCGGTGCCTATCCTGACCTTGCGGGGCGTTTCGCCGAGGCCGTCGAGAGCTTGCCCGGGCTTATCGTCCCTGGTTTCATCGATGCGCACGTCCATTATCCGCAAGTCGACCGAATTGCGTCGCACGGGGCACAGCTGCTCGATTGGCTCGATCGCCACATCTTTCCCGCCGAAGTCGCGTTCGCCGATCGTCGCCACTGCGACGGTATCGCCGCGTTCTTCCTGGATCAGCTGCTAGCCAATGGCACGACCAGTGCGTTGGTATTCGCGACGGTCCATGCCCATTCGGTCGACGCGCTGTTCGAGGCGGCGCTGGCGCGCGCGATGCGGATCGTGTCGGGCAAGGTGCTGATGGATCTCGGCCCTCCCGACCTGCGCGACACCTTGGCCAGCGGCATCGCCGAGAGCAGGGCGCTCATCGCGAAATGGCGGGGAAAAGGCCGCCTCGGCTATGCCGTCACGCCGCGGTTCGCGCTGGCCTCGTCCGACGCGCAGCTCGCCGCCGCGGGCGAGCTGCTCGCGGCGCATCCCGACGTGCTGCTGCACACGCATCTCGCGGAAAACCGCCAGGAGATCGAAGCGGTGCGTGCGCGGTTTGCCACCGATTATCTCGCCGCCTATGCCCAATTCGGGTTGGTCGATCGGCGCTCGGTGTTCGCCCACTGCGTCCACCTCGACGACGACGCCATGGCGCGGATGGCCGCAGCCGGCGCGGGGATCGCCTTTTGTCCGACCAGCAATCTGTTTCTCGGCTCGGGATTGTTCGATCTCGCCGCCGCCGATCGTCACGGCGTTCGTGTCGGCATTGGGACGGATGTCGGTGCCGGCACGAGTCTG
>Ga0068859_100000947_pt1 | contig 29678 bp, 23 predicted proteins | sample KBSSwiS22_FD_66585 | JGI IMG/M metagenome (GOLD analysis project Ga0068859, IMG submission 66585) | Switchgrass rhizosphere microbial communities from Kellogg Biological Station, Michigan, USA - KBS Switchgrass S2-2 | ecosystem: Host-associated > Plants > Roots > Rhizosphere > Soil ...
GCAATCGCGGCGCTCACGCCCGGAACGACTTCGAATGGAATGCCCGCCATCGCGAGCGCCAGCGCTTCCTCGGCGCCGCGGCCGAAGACAAACGGATCTCCGCCCTTGAGCCGTACCACGCGTTTGCCGGCGCGCGCCGCCCGAATCATCAGGCGGTGAATCGTTTCCTGGCGCACGCTTTCGCGCCGTGCCCGCTTGCCGACGCAGAAACACTGCGCGTTGGTGAACCGCCGCAACGCCTGCGCGTCCACCAGCGCGTCATAGAGCACGAGATCGGCCTGTTCGAGATAGGCCACGGCGCGCCGCGTCCAAAGGTCTGGATGGCCAGGTCCCGCACCGACTAGCGCGACAGTGGCGCGTGTCGGAATTGGGGCTTCGCCCCTCGACCTTTCGGCAGGCTCAGGGTCGTCACGACCAAGGTCGAGGGACGACACGCTCGGGTCGCGCTGCGGCTCTCGACGGGCGGGACTGGGGATTCGACGTTTACCGTACAGGCTATTCAGCGTCTCGAGGAGTTGAGGACGACGCAGATCCATTGGCGTGCCCTCGCGCCGCCAGAGGCGTCGCGCTTCATCCGACGCGTCCAGCCACTCGTCGATCTCCCGCGGCAACAGCGCATCGAATGCCTCGCGCAGAAGACCGGCGAGAGCCGGCGCCCGGCCGTCGGTCGAAATCGCGATCGTCACGCCGCGTCGACGCACGACACCGCCGAGATACGCCGTCGCATGTTCACGATCGTCAACAGCGTTGACGAAGATCCGTCGCCGCTCGGCAGCCTCGCGGACCTGCCGGTTGACTGCCGGTGGCGCGGCGGCGACGACCCACCACGCGCCATCGAGATCGGAATCGACGAACTCCCGCCGGACGATCTCAACATCCGCGTCGTCGATCTCAGGCCGGATGTTCGGAGCGATCACGGTAACGCGCGCGCGCGCGGCAAGCAGCGCCTCGATCTTCCCTGCAGCGACAGGACCGCCGCCTACGACGACGACCTTGCGGCCGGCCAGATCGAGGAACGCAGGAAACATGACGCTCATACTGACGCCGGCACCTTCAGACGGGATCCAACCACCCGGTCGAAATCGGCCAGTGACCGGCCGATATGGGTCGGCGCGGCGACGCGGTCTCGCACCACTTCGGCCGTCTTGTAACCGTTGCCCGTAATGCAAACAACCACCGATTCGTCGTGCTTTATGACGCCTCGTCGAATCAGCGCACGCGTGGCTGCGAGCGTCGTCCCGCCGGCAGGCTCGGTGAAGATCCCTTCCGTTCGCGCGAGCAACTGGATTGCGTCGAGAATTTCGTCGTCGGTGACCATTGCGCCCGTCCCGCCCGTTTCCTTCACGACGCGCACAACCTGGAACCCATCCGCCGGATTGCCGATCGCAAGAGACTTGGCAATCGTGTTCGGCTTTACTGGATCAGGGAATTCGGCGCCTGATTCGAGCGCACGGATGACCGGCGCGGAACCGGCGGGCTGGGCTGCGTGGATGCGCGGAAGCTCGCCATCGACGAGTCCCACCTGACGCAACTCGCGCAGGCCTTTGAAGATGCGCGGCAGCAGCGTTCCGCCCGCGACCGGAGACACGAGGTGATCCGGAAAGCGCCAGCCAAGCTGCTCGGCAACTTCGAACCCCATCGTCTTGGCGCCTTCGGCGTAATAGCTGCGCAGGTTGATGTTGGCGAAGCCCCACCCGTACCGATCCGCGATCTGCGTGCACAATCGGTTCACGTCGTCGTAGTTGCCGTCAACGGCGACGATCTGCGGCCCGTAGATCGCAGATCCAAGGATCTTGTTTGGCTCGAGGTCATTGGGAATGAAGACGTAGCACGGCAGCCCGAGACGCGCCGCGTGGGCAGACACGCTGTTGGCAAGATTGCCGGTGGAGGCGCAGCCAAACACCGGGAAGCCAAGCTCCACGTTGCGCGTGGCCGCAACGGACACCACGCGGTCCTTGTACGAGAAGGTCGGATGATTGACCGAGTCGTCTTTGATGTACAGCTCAGACAGCCCGAGTTCATTCGCAAGACGTTCGGCCTTCACAAGTGGCGTGAAGCCCGAGTTGAAGCCGGTTTTGGGCGATTCGACGGGAAGCAGCTCGAGGTAGCGCCAGAGCGACGGCGGCCGTGATTCGATGGCATCGCGGCTGATCACGCGCTTGATCGCAGCGTAGTCGTACGTCACTTCCAGCGGACCCAGGCATTCGGAGCACACCCAGAGCGCCTGTGCCGGATAGGTGGCGCCACACAGGTGACACGTCAATCCTGAGACGAATTTCATGCGGTTCTCCATGGGCGAGACGGGCTGGAGGAGAGGGAGAGCCCCTCCTGCCGTTCCTGACTCTGCCTCGAATCTTGATGTGCGGCCAGCGTCCGGACGGTCACCGGCGTCCCCGCCGCTTCGCACGTTGCCTGCAGCAGCCGTTCAACCCGTGTGAAGTCACGGTGCGCCAGCACGGCGACGGAAGGACCCGCGCCCGACAAGTACGCCCCGAGCACGTCAGGATCGTCAATCGTGAGCACGGCATTCAGATGCGGCACAAGCGCCGCACGCGCTGGCTGGTGCCAGCGGTCCTGAAGCGCCTCCCGAAGACGATCGTATTCACGATTCTGCAGCGCGTGCACAAGCGACAGCACATGCTGAAGATTAAAGACCGCATCCTTGCGCGAAATCGTCGGCGGCAAGGCAGCACGCGCCGTGTGCGTCGCCAGACCGGTGAATGGCGTCGCAATGACGAAGCGCAAATCATCGGGCCATTCCCACCGCAGGGCGCGTACCGTACGTAGTACGTCGCTTGGTGAGTCGTGCCGAGGCTCAGCAGTCTCGACGACCGAGGTCATGCCGCCGAAGAGCGCGGGTGCCGCATTATCCGCGTGCCCTTCGAGCAACGTCGCGGCCGCGAGCAGCGCTGTTTCCGAAACCGGCGCGGTTACGCGCTCGAAGATGCGCAAGCCGGCAACGGTCGCCGCTGCACTGCTCCCGAGACCTGCGGCCAACGGAATGTCGCTGTCGACCTCGGCGAACACAGTCGGCACTGACCCCTTCGCCTGCTTCGCCATCACCGCGAACGCTCGCTCAACCGCGTTGATACCGCGGGGAGCAGGCCTACTGCTGACCACCTCGAGGCGCGCGCCTCCGTCCTGCCGGACGTCGACAATCCGCGCGCGCAGGTACAGCTGCACGGCCACGCCTAGCGTGTCAAACCCGCCGCCAAGATTCGCGGTGGACCCGGGTACTGTGACTTCGTTATCCACAAAGTAAAAAGCCCGCCGGAACCATTATGGTCGGCGGGCCTGGGTGATGTCGGGTTTCCTGCCGGGAACGTTTATGGCATCCACCAGGTCGCGCACGTCATGCGGCAACACATACACATAGCCATCGCGGCGCGCGGAACCGGCAGGATAAGACCCAAAACCGGCGAAGAACCTGAAAACATTCGAGAAATCATACGCCCAGGCGGAGCAGCAGAGCAAGGGAAACGGTTTAAACCTTAGACTGTAGTCCGGACGTGATGACGAACTCCCCCTTCACCGTCGGCCTCATCCAGGATCACGCGACCGCTGACGTGGCGGCCAACGTCACGCGCGCCGAACGGCTCGTGCGCGACGCCGCCGCCCGCGGGGCACAAATCATCTGTCTGAAAGAGCTCTTCAGCGCGCAGTACTTCTGCAAGGCGCAGGAGTGCAATCGGTTTGACCTGGCGGAGCCGATTCCCGGCCCAACAACCGAGCGCATGCAGGCAATTGCGCGGGAGCTTCAGGTGGTGGTCATCGTCCCGCTCTTCGAGCGTCAAACTGCCGGCATCTATCGAAATTCCGCCGCCGTCATCGATGCCGACGGGTCACTGCTCGGCGTTTACCGGAAGATGCACATCCCGGACGATCCCCTCTTTTACGAGAAGTATTACTTCACGCCCGGCGACGGCCATCTCGATTACCACGGTGAACGCCCCGGTGAAGCCAACGGATTCAAGGTCTGGAGAACGCGCTACGCAACCATCGGTGTGCTCATCTGCTGGGACCAGTGGTATCCGGAGGCAGCACGGATTACGACGCTCCTTGGCGCGCAGGTGCTCTTCTATCCGACGGCGATCGGCTGGCATCCGGCCGAGAAGGATGAATGGGGCAAGGCGCAGGTCGAAGCATGGCGGACGGTCCAGCGTGGCCACGCCATTGCCAACGGCGTCTACGTCGCGTCACCGAACCGTATCGGCCACGAAGACGAGCCGGGCACAAACGGCATCACGTTCTTCGGACATTCCTTTGTCGCGGATCCGTTTGGCCGTTATGTCGCGGAAGCCGGCGAACAGGAAGAGATCGTCATCGCCCAATGCGACCCTGCGCTGATTGAATCCGTTCGGCGGAACTGGCCGTTCCTCCGCGATCGCCGCGTCGACGCATACTCACCGATTCTGAGCCGCTATCTCGGAACCACCGAAGCGTGAAGCGCTTGCGTATGCCAGCGGAATGGGAGCCGCACCGGGCGACCTGGATCGCGTGGCCCCATCACGAACCCGACTGGCCGGGGAAGCTCGCCGCGATTCCGTGGGTTTACGCCGAGATCGTTCGAATACTCGCCTCGCACGAACAGGTTGAGATCCTCTGTCACGACGAAGGCGTTCTGGGCGACGCGCAGACGGCGCTCGACGCGCACGGCGTGCCGGCGAGTCGCGTCCGCTGTCACGTCGTTCCGACTGACCGCGTGTGGCTTCGCGACTCGGCGCCGAGTGCGACGCTTGATGAAGACGGACGCGTCGTGCTGGTCAACTGGGCGTTCAACGGCTGGGCGAAATACGACAACTGGACGCGAGACGCGGACGTCGGGAAGGCTGTATCGCGGGTGGCCGGACTCGAACGTGTGGAACCGCGCCGCCCCTCGGGCGAGCGGATCATCCTCGAGGGCGGAGGCATCGACGTCAACGGCGAGGGGCTCATGCTCGTCACCGAAGAATGGCTGCTGAGCGACGTTCAGGTTCGAAACCCAGGAATGAGCCGCGCCGAGTACGAGCGCGTCTTCGCCGACTGGCTCGGCGTGACACGCACGATCTGGCTCGGTGAAGGATGCGTGGGTGACGACACGCACGGTCATGTGGACGATGTGGCCCGGTTCGTCAGCGCCGACACGATCGTCCTTGCGGTCGAAGAGGATCCGCACGACGACAATCATGAACGCTCGGCCGATAACCTGAACCGGCTCGAACATGCCGCGCGTGAGGCACATCGTCCGCTTCGAATCGTGACGCTCCCCTTCCCGCGGCCTGTCGTGATGAAGGGTGAACGGCTACCTGCGAGCTATGCCAATTTCTACATCGCCAACGGGGTCGTCATCGTCCCAACGTTCAACGACCCGAGCGACCGGCTCGCCCTGAATACGCTCGCGTCAGTGATGCCCGCTCGCCAGGTCATCGGCATCCACGCCGTCGATCTCGTCTGGGGCCTCGGGACCCTGCACTGCCTGACGCAGCAGGAGCCCGCGGCGAGATCCGGCGTCTCCGTTTCGCACGCGCCTGCGTCCTGACCGCACACCCAGTTCGCGGATCCGCACGGTTCAACAGCGATCCAGCGGGAATGGAAGCTGCACTAGAAGCGCGGTTACGAATGCGCATCCAGACGCGTCTCCTTCTCTTCGCAGCAACGGGCGTGTTGCTGGTACTGGTCGGCGGCGAGGCGATCGGCTTGAGTACCGCAGCCAAAGTCGGCTGCGCGGGCTTCATACTGTTCGGTGCGGTTTTCATGGCGCACTCGTTGGCCAAACCGCTGCGACACCTGCAGCGCGGGGCGATGCGGATTGGCGCCGGCGAATGGAACACGCCGATCGCGCTCGAACGGCACGACGAGTTCGGCGAGCTCGCTTACATCCTGAACCGGATGGCGGAGGACCTGAAGAACCTGCATACCGAGCGCGATCAGGCGACGGCGGCGCTGGTGCATGCGAAGAACGGGGCTGAAGAGGCAAACCGCGCGAAGAGCGATTTCCTCGCCAATATGAGCCACGAGATTCGCACCCCGATGAACGGCATCATCGGGATGACGGAACTCGCGCTGAACACTCCATTGAGTACCGTCCAGCGCGACTATCTCCAGACCGTTCATCGCTCCGCGGAGCTGTTGCTGGTCATCCTCAACGACGTGCTCGATTTCTCGAAAATCGAAGCGGGCAAACTGCAGATGGAGGCGATTGACTTCTCGCTCAGGCAGATGCTCGACGACACACTAAAACCGTTCGCCCTGCGTGCGCACGAGAAGCAGTGCGAGCTGATGGTCGACATTCGTCCCCTGGTGCCGGACGCGCTCATCGGCGACCCCCACCGCCTCCGTCAGGTGCTGGGCAATCTCGTGAGCAACGCGATCAAGTTCACGGATCGTGGCGAGGTGATCGTCCGCGTCGAGCGAACGCGACTTCGCGAAGACGATCGGGCCTCGTTATGCTTCAGCGTCATCGACACCGGCATCGGCATCCCGCCAGAAAAACAGGCAGCCATCTTCCGGCCGTTCACGCAGGGCGACGGATCAACCACGCGGCAATATGGAGGCACCGGGCTTGGACTGACAATCTGTCAGCAGCTGGTTGAGTTGATGGGTGGACGGATTTGGGTCGACAGCCAGCCGCAGCGTGGCAGCGTGTTTCATTTCGTGGTCACCGTGCCCGTCAGCCGACAAGCGGTGACCCCGCCGTTCCTGCCGCGCACCGACGAACTGGTCGACATGTCAGTGCTCGTGGTGGACGACAACGCAACGAATCGACGGATTCTCATCGATTTGCTGTCGAGCTGGGGCATTCAAGCGACCGCGACTGCCAACGGCGTCGAGGCGGCACACGTCGCGCGGCAGGCGTCGCGTCCGTTCGCGGTCGCGTTGATTGACATGAACATCGGGAATACGTCAGGCGTGGACGTCGCAGCAGCGCTGCGTCAATCGGTGAACTGCGCTTCGACGCCGATGCTCCTGCTGACGTCGGCCGACCAGCCACACGACGCGGCGAATGCGCCGGCGGTGAACGGTTTTCTCGTCAAGCCCGTTGGCCAGCAGGCATTGCTCGAATCAATCCGCCGGGTCATCGGCCTGCGGATGAATGCGGACCGCCAACCGGCGGCGCCGTCGATTACACCGACGCGGGCCGCGCACGGGTTGCGAGTGCTCGTGGCGGAAGACAATCCGGTCAATCAGAAGCTTGCGCAGCACCTGCTCGAGAGACGGGGTCACACGCCGATTCTCGTAGCCAACGGCCGGGACGCCGTCGCACTGACCGACCGCGATCGGTTCGATCTAGTTCTGATGGATTTGCAGATGCCCGAGATGGACGGTTTCGAGGCAACAGCATCGATTCGCACGCGGGAGCGTGAAGGCCGTCGCCCGCGCGTACCGATCATCGCGCTCACCGCCCACGCGATGCGGGGCGACCGACGGCGATGCCTGGACGCCGACATGGACGGCTATGTTGCCAAGCCAATCAAGCCCGTCGAGCTGTTTGAAGTGATTGATCGTGTGATGGCGGCGAGTCACGCTGTCGCGTGACGAAATCCCAAACCCCAAATCCCAAATCAAATGATTGGGATTCGGGATTTGAGATTTGCGATTGACTCCTAATTCACCGCGAAGCAGTACAACAGACCGGCGCCGCCCGTCATCACGAGGTTCGGCTGGCTGCAGCCGCGGCTGCCATGTGCCGAATTCCACGAGCTGTTGTTGCCACCCTGCTTATCCGAGTGTCCGAGCTGCACCTGGCCCATGCCGTCGGCGTTGCTCGTGTAGTTCATGCAGGTGTGATCCATGCCGTCGGTGAACGCAGTGCCGTCCGGGCGCGAACCCGTGAGGATGTCATGCGTGTTCGGCATGTCGCCGACGCCGTTGACCGGGGTTCCCTTCTCGCTCAGCGAGATCTGCTTGCCCATCGCGTTCCCGATGCGGGCCTGGTCGATCGTGTCGCCATGGAGCACGCCATTATTCATCGCGATCATCTGGCCTCTCGCGTTATACCAGGGGCCATTGCCAATCCGATCGCGCGCGTTCACCGCACCTGCTCCCTGCGTGCTCAGGTAGGCGTGCCACGTGGCTCCCCCCCGTCCCGCCGCCATCGCCATTTGCTGGCAGTACGCATCCGCGCCGGCGATCCCGCCATAATTGGCGCCATCACCTTTGCCGACACTGGTGATGAAAAAGCTCATTGGCTGCTGAGGACCGCGGGCACCGCCACCCTGCCCGCCGCCGCCGGGCGCCGCGCCACCACCGCCTCGCTGCCCGCCACCGGCCCCGCCGCCCTGTGCGAACGTGACCGTCATCGCGAGCGCCGACAGCGCGAGCGCCGCAAGAGTCTGAGTCGTCTTACTCATCGAGCCTTCTCCTTCCGAATTTGCCTGAAACGTTTTCTGGAGTCGTTCGCGTTGCCGGGCCAGAGAGTAGCACAAGCATGCCTTCGGCTTCTTCTCGAGCTACCGGGCGATAGCATCGATCGCGGCCGCGGCGGCAACGGCCCCGCCCTCTGCGCGTACGATCGCGCCCACTTCGTCTGCGCGTGCCTGGACCCGCTTATCGTTCAGCATCCGTTCGAGTTCGCGTGCGACGCGCGCCCCGCGGTAACGGTGCTGCCGCAGCGTCCGTGCGACGCCAAGTCGCGTCACGCGAGCGGCATTGTCTGGCTGATCGTGTGCGTGCGGCACCACCAGCATCGGACGGCCCGCGCGTAGGGCCTGCGCCAGCGTTCCGGCGCCGGCAGGATGCACAACGGCCGCTGCACGCGGAAACAACAGCTGATGCGGCGCACGATCGAGGACAAACGTGTCGGCGCTAGTGGCGTCGCGCGGAACATTGCGCTCGAACCCTCCCGTCAGAAGCACGGCTCTCGCGCGCAGGCGCCTCACGGCATCGAGGCTTTCTTCATAGAATCGGCCGGCCGCGGCGACGGCGGAGCTGCCGAGCGTGAACACGACGGGCGGAGGGCCGGCGTCGAGAAACGCCTCGAGCTCCGGCTGCAACGACTCGGGACCGTTATAGAAAATGGAACCCGTGATCACCACGTTCGGCGGCCAGTCCGCCTGCGGCGACGCAAGCACGCGCGAAAACAGCGCGAGCGTCAACATTGGCGAGAACTGTCCTTCAAAGAGCGGATGGTCGCCGACCCCCAGCCCGAGGCGGCGTCTGAGATCGAAGACTGGATGCATCCAGCGGCGCGTGCTCGCCCGTGCAACTCGACCCAGAACGCGGCCGTACCACGGTCCGAAGCGGTCGAGACGGGCCAGGTATGGCGCGGGGGCGAGTACCGGGACATCGGTGACGGAAAAGAACGACATCGGCGCGAGTACCGTCGAGACCCACGGCAGGCGGCGCGCCTGCGCCACGACTGGCGCCGCAAAAGTGATCGGGTGCGTGACCATCACCTCTGCCCGCTGCGCGGCGAGATCGAGCGCCGCATAGTCGGCGTCGAGCGACGGGAGGAGCAGATCTTTCACCAGCGCATCGGCGCCGCGCACCGGATCGAGCACACGTTTGACGGTCGCCTGATCGCCTGGATCGATCATCGGCCCCATCGGGTGGAACTCGAATCCGAGCGACTCGATTAACGGTCTGTAAAACTCTGCGGTCGCCAGCATCGGCTGGTGGCCTCGATCTTTCAGGGCGAAGGCCAGACCGATGTACGGATATACGTCGCCGAACGAGCCCCAGCTTGCGATGAGAATGCGAGCCACAGTGGTCAGGGAATCCAGACCGGATTCAGGAGTCGGAATCCGGAGTTCGAGCGCTTCGAACCCCGGTGACGAAGGCGGTTATCGGGCGGCCGAAGTGCTAACAGGTTTCTTGTTGACGACGTTTGCCTGGAGAAAGGCGTCGATGGACGACCATGCGCGCAGCATCTGATCGCGCGGGAAGTTGCCGTGACCGCCGCCCGGAATCGTCACGAGCTCGGCGACCCCGCCGGCCTTCTTCAGTGCATCGATCTCACGCACTTCCTGTTCGTAAGGAACGATCGGGTCCGCATCGCCGTGAATGGCCATCACCGGCGGCAGGCCGGCGCGCACATAGGTCATTGGCGACACGCGCTTGGCAACGTCCTTGTAGTTTGGCTGACCGCCAATCCAGCTGATGGCGTAGTCGCGCTTGGGATCGTCGACGAGCGTCGTGTAATCGAAGACGCCATACCAGCTGACGACCGCCGCCACTTTCATCGGTTCCGGCCCCGGGCAGTTCCGATCGAAGCCGGCCGACTCCGGTACGAGGCCGGTCATCAGCGCCAGGTGTGCACCGGCCGACTGTCCGGTAACGATGATCCGATCGGTGTCGATGTTGTACTCCTTCGCGTTGTGAATGACCCAGCGCAGCGCGCAACGTGCATCCTCGACCGCCGCCGGCGCCTGCGCGATGCCGCTGGCGCGATACTCCACGTTTACGGCATTCCATCCCATCTGGATGTACGGAAGCAGACTCAGCACCGACGCTTCCTTACGCGACCCGATGCGATAGCCGCCGCCGTGCATGAAGATCGCGGTCGGCGTCGGACTGGAGGGACGGGCCGGGCCATAAAAGTCGAGCTTCAGCTCGACGCCGCTGGCGGTCGTGTACGTGATATTCGGCACCGTGCGGTATCCCGTGAACGCGGCGAAGCCCGCCGCGTCGCCGGCGGGTCGCTGCGCGAGCAGAGTGTCGCCTGTGCTCATCGCGAGCCCCGACATCAGCAGTACGACCCAGAAACGTTTCATAAAACAATCTCCCGTTAGGGGCGTTCGCCCTGTTGTGTTGCGGGCGTGCCTATGTGGGCGGCAATGGTACCAATGCGGTTTCGATGTTGCAATCGCACGGTCCGTGAACGACGTGACGAAACGAAGGTTGACGATGGTGGGACGTCAGGTTTACTTCGCCGCTCTCTTCGTCCTCTTCGCCGTTATCACGTGGGACGCGACCGTACGTGCCCGCCGTCCAGGCACCCAGACCGCGAAGCCGATCAGCGGCCACGAGTTGTCGTGCGACCTGACGAAGGACCGAACACGATCGTTGCAGTTGCTCGGCAACCTGCCGGAAGCCAGCGGGCTGACCTTGAGTCGCCGCTCTCCCAATCTTCTGTGGTCGTTGAACGATTCCGACACCCCGACCGTCATTGCGCTCAGCACGACGGGACAGGTGATGGGCCAGGTGCGCGTGACTGGCGCCGCGATTCGGGACTGGGAAGCGCTCAGCGTGGGGCCATGCCCTGCCGGGTCGTGCCTCTACGTCGGCGACATCGGCGACGATGGCGCCAAACGCATGCAGGTGACGGTCTATCGAGTACCCGAACCAAGAGCCGACGACGCTGCAACGGCGCTATCGGAAACGTTGGTGTTCGCGTATCCGGACAAGGCCCATGATGCCGAGTCGCTGTTTGTGACCGCCGACCAGAGTCTGTTCATCATTTCGAAGGGACATCCAACGGTGCTCTACCGCGCGCCACTCGACGCGCGACCCGGCACCGTGGCGACGCTGACCAAAGTGGCCGAATTACCCGTCGCCACGTTCCTGGACGATCAAGACCGAAGGCGATCGCGCATCACGGATGCTGAAACGACACCTGACGGCGAATGGGTGGCGGCGCGTACCAATTCCAACCTACTGCTCGTCCGCACGCGCGACCTGGTGAACGGAAAGATGAACGACGTCTGGCGCGTCGACCTCCGCCCGCTTGACGAAACGCAGGGTGAAGGTGTGGCGATTTCAAATGCTGGCGATGTTTACCTCGCCGGCGAAGGCGGTGGACGCGGCCTGCCCGGAACGTTTGCCCACCTGAAGTGCCAACTACCAGGCTAGCGTTCGATCCGGGCGATACCATGGGAGATGGCCCGCGGCAGTGTTGGACATCGCTCGCGTTGGATTGAAGATCAGCCGGAGGCTTGCCCGCCACACGCGGTTGCGGGTGTGCCGCTCGATCCATTCGACAAGGAACTTGTCGAGCACATCTTCCGCAATCACCAGCCCGAACGCGCCGGTGGGTGTCACCGCGTAATCCACCCATCCCGTCGTCTCCGGACGACGACCGACGTTGCCAAGCGAGGCTTCGCTGATCGGGCCAATTTCGAACTGGAGGCTGTAGACAGCGGCGAATGCCGCCGCGCGGCCGCGACTCGCCCAGTACCGGTTGTCGAACTCAATGGTGATCGGCGCCTTCGGATCGTGCTCGATCCACAGGTAACCAGCCGCCGCGCCATGAATGGGATGGCCAACATAGTTCACGAGCCACGAGTCGGTGTCTTCCCATGCCGTCGGCACACGCACCGACCGGCGGTAATCGCGCCAGAAGTTGCCGCGAAGCTCCCGCCGCGTTCCTGTCTGGAATGCGAGCCGGATTCCGTGCTCGATGCCGAGCAACGCCAGCGAATCGACGAAGACGCCGCTCTTGTCGATGCCGCCGGGATCCGGGATTCGACTTGCTCCGAGCGCAGTCGAGGGGGCTCCGGGATCCGATGGTGCGGGGGCGGTCGACTGCGCCATCGCCGACGTCGGAACAAGCGAGATCAGGATAGCGGCGAGAAACGCGCGGACCACTAAGCCGGCCGCCCCTCGAACCGGAGCGCGAGGCTGGCGTGGATCACCAACATGTGTTCGATGAGACGCTGCATGTCGACGCCCTTGACGAAGTAACCAGCGGCGCCCGCCACCTCGATTGGATGAACGGGCTCCATCCAGAGCTGTGAGGAAAGCCCGAGGATCTGGATAAACGGCAGCTCGGCGCGAATACGCCGAGTCGCCTCGATACCATCCATGTGGGGCATCGAGATGTCCATCAGGATGACGTCTGGCCGGAGTGCACGCGCTTGAGCGATCCCTTCGATACCGTTGCAGGCATCGCCGACGACCACGAACTCGCGTCGCTCCTGCAGCAGATCCCGGAACACCCTTCGCACGGAGGCGTGATCGTCGACGATCAGAATTCTCAACGCGGGCTCAGACGGGAGGCTTTTGGCGCCCCTGATTATTCGCTCACCGCCTGCGCGCATCGACGAATCCTGTGCGGCAACGTCGTCCTGCGCCGCGCCCCGGGGAGCGATCAACCGAAAGGTCGTGCCCTGCCCCGGCGCGCTTTCGATTTCGAAACGACCCCCTAACAGCGTCAGCCTTTCACGAATGCTGAACAACCCCCAGCCGACCGGCCCGGTCTTTGGGCCATCGACAACCGCCGCCGGGTCAAACCCGATGCCCGGGTCCGTCACGGTGATGCGTAGTGCGTCGTCAGGGTCAAGGGCCAGCACGATTGCGACCCGATCGGCCTCGGCATGCTTCACCGCGTTGATGAGCAGCTCCCGGACCGATTCGAACAGCAACGTGCGGATGTCTTTGCGGACCGAATTGGCGAGCGGGTCGGCGGTGATCTGAACGTCGAGCCCGTACTTCTTCCGCGTCTGCTCTGCCAGCCAGGTCAAGGCAGCTGGAAGCCCTGAACTTTGCAGCACGGGCGGATAGAGCTCGATGCTCAGGGATCGCGCGGCAGCAATTGCCTCGTCGAGGCCGCTTCTTGCCTGGACGACGAGTTCGTCCGACGCGACGCCCATCTGCGCATCGCGTTTGATCTGTTGATCGAGGTTCACCGCCGCAACCAGCAGTAACTGTTGCAGGCCATCGTGAAGCATTTTGGCGAGCTGTTCGCGCGCGTGGTGTTCAGCAAGCGTCAGGTCCGACGCGAGACGGCTCAATTGCGCCGTCCGATACTCCAGTGCGGCGGTTCGTTCCTGCAGCGCGGCGGCAGCCCGCCTGCGTTCCGTGATGTCTGTCACGAACGCGATAGCGCGGCCTCCGCCAGCGGTCGCCACGTGGTTCAGGCTGACTTCGATCGGAAATGTCGATCCGTCTTTCCGCTTCCCGACGAGATCCAGTCCGCCTCCCATGAGACGAGGTCGCGGCGCAGCGTAGTACGTCGTTCGATGCTTCACGTGCATGTCGCGGGCGGATGAAGGCAGCAGCTGCTCGATGGACTGACCGATCAACTCTCCCGGCGCCCAGCCGAACATCGCCTCGAGCGCACGATTCGCCGTCACGATCAGACCATTCGCATCGACCGAGACGATGCCTTGCGTCGCGGTTTCCAACAACAGTCGCAGCTCGCGATCGTGTTCCTCGTCACGACGCGCCTGCAGTGCCTCCTCTGCGCGCCGCCGCTCGGTGACGTCAAGGCAGATTCCTCCGAGTCGGGTGACGCGACCCTCTATGTCACGTTCCGCCTTGCCGAGGCCCTGCATCCAGCGGACGGTGCCGTCCGGGCGGACGATGCGGAACGTCTCATTCCAGTCGTCGTTGTCAGTGCAGCCCAGAACGTGTTCGAGGTGATCGAGGACTCGCTGGCGATCGTCCTCGTGCAACGCGGCGCTCCACGTGTCGAGATTTCGCGGGACAGCGGGGACGAGGCCGTAGTGTGCATGGACCCTCTCGTCCCAATCGAGCCGATTGGTCTGAGCATCCCAGGTCCAGACGCCGGCGGCGGACGCGTCGAGCGCGAGGTGCAGCCGCTGTTCGCGCTCGCGCAACGCCGCCTCGGCGCGAGTCCGCTCGACGGCGTCCCATGTGCGCTCCGCGACATCGCGAACGAGCGCGATCTCGGTGGATGTCCATTCGCGCGGCGTCGCGTTATTCGCACCGAAGGCGGCGAGGAACCTCCCGTTCTTGACCAGCGTCGCGCCGATATACGCCGCGATCTGTCGCTGCTTCATCAGGACGCGCTCGGATTCGGTGAACCTCGGATCCGAATCCACGTCGTTCACCACGACCGTCTCGCCACGCCGATAGGCATCGCGTAACGCCGCCCCAAACGTCCCGGATGTTCCATGGCCGACAAGCGGCGCGACGCCGCGCGCGTACTCGCGACGAATGACGTAGCCGTTACCTTCCATTTCCGCGTAACCGACGCGGTTCACGCCCAGGTACTCTCCGAGGAGCCGTGCGGCAGTTTCCTGTACATCGGCAGGATCAACGAGCCCGCGAATCGCGTCGGTCAACGTGAGCAGGAACTCATAACGCTCCTGGGTCTGGCGAAGATGCTCCCCGAGCAGGCGCGTCGACGTGTCCTCCGCCTCGCCTTGATCTCGCAAGGGCCGGAACCTGTCGTTCAGCGTCACCAGGAATCGCAGCCGTTCCTCTTTCATTGGAAGACCTCTGGCGGGAGTCCGGATTTTAGTGCGAAGCGAGGTTCAGGTTGTAGATGAATGACTCTTCGGGCGCTACACCAAACGACGCTTCCACAGGAAGCGAAGGCAAGTGCCGGAGGTGGGAATCGAACCCACACGGGGGGTGACCCCCACGGGATTTTGAGTCCCGCGCGTCTGCCAGTTTCACCACTCCGGCATGTTGTTGAAGAGCAATTACTTACTAGTGTACGACTGCTCCATTGTCAGATCGAGGAGTGCCGGATCGAGTGCCGGATTTGCGATCACTCCTCACGTTCTTCGGCGCAACGGACGCCTTATGCATTCGCTGCACTGCGTTCATTCGGTAATCGGGCGCCAGATGTGAGTATCGCATCACCATTTGGAGCGTTCGATCCCTCAGCAATTCTGCCACGGTGCGAATATCCGCACCCATCTGCTCAAGGCGCAGCTCGACTTCCTCGAGCGTGCGCAGCAATCGGGGTCGAGCACGGTACGGTAATAGAGTTTCGCGATGTTAGGCCGTGCACTACTCCACGATCACCGTCACGGTCGGCGGACCCGCCGCCAGAACATCAGCGGACGCGCACCTTGTCGGCAAGCCACCCCAGAATGATATCTGCGAGTTGCTGGTTGTTGAGGTCCATCATCAGCAAGTGGCTGTTGCCGCGAATGCCTCGATCGGGCAGGTAGATGTTCTCGGCGACTCCTCCGGCCCCCTTAATGCGAGTCACCGCGTCAACGCATTCGGCCATGCGGCCCGGCCAGTCGCCAACGTTCGAACCAAAGAAGTCTCCGAACATCGTGAGCAGTTTGACGCGGGTGAAGACGGCCTTGACGTTCTCATCAGACACCTCGCAGCTTCTAGGTTCGATTGACACGACGGCCTTCGCCAGATTGGGACGGTCGATGGCGGCGCCGAGCCCGTATGCACCGGACTGCGAATGGACCATGACTACGGCGGGACCGATCCGGTCCAGTAGCGCGCCGAGCGCCGCAATAGTGCTCTGGCCGCCGTCAGGGTAGCTGGTCTCCGTGTTCGGCACCATCTGCGCGAAGTATTGGTCTTGCGCCTTGATCGGAAAGCGAGTGTTCTCGTATGGTGTGAACGCAGCGGGTCCAAACCGAAAGACCGTCCACGCTTGCTCGTTTGTGAATTCAACGAAGCTTGGAATCAGCGCGGGGTTGCTTTCGAGCTTCGCTCGGTTGCTGGGTGTCGGGTCGAACCCGGAGCGAGCGCGACCGGAGTGGTCGACGACGTAGACGGGAATGCCGCGTCGCACAAAGTACTCCGCCCAACCCATCCGACCGTCCGGCGTCTCCTCGTATGTCTTGCCGGTGTGGCCGGCCCCATGGACCATGATGATTGGATAGGCCCCGCGATTCCGGGCTGCAGGAATTTCATATTGAACGTACATTCCCTTTGCCGAGATGTGGCCGGGAACCGGTGTTCCGGTGGCACTCGGAAATGCCGAGGCAATATTCTGCTCGTTGACGAAAAAGCTCCCCTGCTTAGCAAGGACAAGAGGCTGATTGGAGTTTGTGCCAGTCGCGGTGGTCGCCGGGTTTCCGCTCTGAGCCTGAACGCCAGGGTTGAGCGGGATGACCAAGGTCGCAGCCAACGCAACAACAGCCCACGCAGGGATTCTGAGCCGCATTGCATCCCCCTTCGATCGAGGCTTGTTGATATGCCAACGAGCGGTTCGGCCCTGATTCCTTCGACTAAGAACAAGTGTCACTGTCCGAAGTGTTTGACGGCGATCTGGTCGCCGATGTCGATTGTCAACAGGTCCTCGGCTCCCTGAAGAGGACCTGTATACGTCTTGCGTGTTTGGTCTATGACGCTCGCCGTCGCCGGTGCATGCGAATAGACGGCCAACCGCGGCTTCACTCGGGAGAAGACCTCGCCGACCTGATCCGGCGTCGTGTGGAGCGCAATCGCTTCCTCGGCCCTCGCGGGGTTCCTTGTCGTCGCCCGTGCCTCAATCGCGTCAACCACTTCGTGAACGACTACATCCACGCCAGCGGCGTGCCGAACCAGATTTTCGGACAAACGCGTATCGCCTGACAGCGCGACAGACCGGCCGCGATAATCAACCCGATAGCCAAGCGCGGGTGCGACCCGCCCATGGTCAACCAGAAACGCCGTCACCTTCAGACCATCCTTCTCGAACACCGTACCTTCCTTAACGTCGCGACTCACGACCCGAATGCCTTCGGCCGGAGCCCCCACGAGACGACGCATGCCAATGTCGAAAGCATATGCGCGCTGCAGTGCCTCCATCATGTCGCTCGTGCCATCCGGTCCCCACACCTGAAGCGGCTCTGTTCTTCCGGAAGAACTCCAGCCCACCAGGAGCAAGTCGGGAATCTGGATGATGTGGTCTGAATGCAGGTGCGTCACAAACAACCGACTCACCGAAGCAAGCGAAACTCCGAGTTGCGTCAGGCGGATCGTGGCACCGCGGCCGCAATCGAACAGAAGCCGCGTGCCACCAGCCTCCACCATCGTGCTGATGCCGAACTGGCTCAGATCGACCGGCGGCCCCGACGCTGAGCCGAGTAGAACTACGCGCAGCGTGTCCGGCGTAGGCGGGAGATATACCTTTGCGGACGGCAGTGGCTGCATCTGCATTGCCGCCAATGTAGCCAGCGAACCGTACTGGTGGAGGAGAAGCACCACGCACGCAAAGACGCCAGGAGCGACTTGCTTAGCCATGGGATAAGCCCTCCGACATTTTCGATCCGATTCGATACCGCTCGGCCCAACTACCATTCAGTGGACCGCCTCCAACGTTCGCGGTGATCCACCGCTCGAGTTGGCGTGGCTGGCCTTGATCCCGTTGATGCCGCGGATAGTAACACCGGGACGTTCGGCCCGCTGCCCTGCACTTTCTTGCGAGAGTCGCGGATCGCTGCGATTTCGGCCGCGCCTGAACACGATGGCGTGCGCCGAAAAATGGGCTGGGAATCCGTCGCGCCGACAACGGATCATTGCGAACGCGTGGCGGTGCCGGGTCGTCCGGCTCGACGAGATCCTATAGGATGCTACGGCCGTGAGCCGTCGATTCGCACATATCACCCCGTCCAGTCCAAGGCCGAGAGTTCTTCTCGTTGACGATCACCGCCAGTTTCTCGACGCCGTGTCGGCGATGCTGGCCGATGACTTCGACGTCGTCGGTGCCGCAACCGACGGCAGGCAGGCGCTCGACATCGCCGCCCAGGTGGATCCCGAGATCATTGTCCTCGACGTCGAGATGCCGGGCCTCGACGGCTTTCAAACGCTTCGGGCGCTCCAACAGGCCGGGTTTGCGACAACACCAGCAGTGTTCTTGAGCATGCATGACGCGGACGAATACGTGAACGAGGCCTTCCGGTGTGGCGCCCGGGGCTACGTCGTCAAGCCACGCATCTCACGTGATCTCGCAAGCGCGCTCGACCAGGCGTTCCTCGGCCGCGCGTTTGTGCCGTCGCTCACATCGATGTACCAGCTTGCCAACGGCGGCATGCATGCGATTCAGCTGCACGATGGCCCGGAAACGTTCCTGGACGATGTGGCCGGCCTTTTCGACCTCGCGCTTCGGCGCGGTGACGCCACTCGCGTCATCGCCACCGCGCACATTTGTCAGGGTCTGGACGAGCGGCTTCGGACTTTCGGATGGAACGTCGGCGGATCGTCCGGTCACAAACGTTATCGCGTCACCGATGCGGCCGATGCGTTGAAGAGGTTCATGCGGGACGGGCTCCCCGACCCAAACCGGCTGGCGGAGGTCACCGCGGAATTGGACCAGTATCGTCGCACTGCCGGTGAAGGGACGACGCCGCGTCTCACGATCTTCGGCAACATGGCCGAGGTGCTCAGTGCCGAGGGCAACACAAAAGCGATGATCTCACTCGAAAGGCTGTGGGACACGCTGACGCGGGACCTTCCATTCCTGACGATTTGCGGATATGGAACGTCATGCTTCCACGATGGCGTGCCGGATTTGTGGTCAGACGCGTGCAGCGCGCATCGGGCGGTGAGTTATGCAGCCGACGTCTGAGACCGGACCGACAACCCACAATCACCCTCCCACGGCCGACAATGAGACGGCAGTCATCCATCTCAGCGTCGAAGGTCTCGTCAACGTCAGAATCCGCGACGGCGCGTATCAGTCTGTCGATGACGCCAAGGCAAACCTCGCCGCGGCTGTTGCCGCGACTGCGGGCCGGCGCCGTCCGCTCCTCGTCGACATCCGAACCGCGCAGCCGCTCGATGCCGAGGCGCGGCACCTTTACTCTGGCCAGACGCTCGTCGACGGCTTCCTGGCACTCGCGCTTCTTGTCGATAGCAGCCCCTTCGGGCGCATGATGGGAAACGTCTATCTGCGTATCGCTCGCCCGGGCATCCCAACCCAACTGTTTAATGACGAACCACGGGCCGTTGAATGGCTGATGAAGCATCGCGGGTGACGCCACCCGAGGCGAACTTCGATTTCGACACCGATCGGGTGGCGGCCTTTCTTCGAACGCTCGAGAGCATGGCGGCCGGCCAGATTGACCAGCGCCTGCCGATTTCACCGCGTCACGACACGCTTGACGCCATCGCCTACGCGATCAATGTCCTCGTCGGCGAGCTCAGTTGGGCGAGCGCTCGCGCGAAAGAAGCGCAGGAGGAGAAGGAGACTCAGCTGCGAGCCGCCGTCACCAGCGCGGAGGTGCGCAACGGCGCGATCCTCAAGGCGATCCCCGACCTGATGTTCGTGCTGCTCCGCGACGGCACTTACGTCGACTACCACGCGCGCGATCCAAAACTGCTCTTCGTGCCGCCAAGCACCTTCATCGGCAGGAACATGCGCGACGTCCTGCCTTCAGCGCTTGCGGACCTGATGATGGACGGGCTCGAGCGCGCCTGCCAGACAGACGACATGATCGTGGTCGAGTACGAGTTGCCGATGGATGAGCCACGAGCCTTCGAAGCGCGCATCGTGCAGGCCGGCGCCGATCGTGTACTCAGCATCGTTCGCGACGTAACCGAGTCGAAGCGCGCGACGGAGCTCAATCGCGATCTCGCCCGCAGGTTGATTGTGCGTCAGGAGATCGAACGGCAACGCATTGCGCGCGAACTGCATGACGATGTCAGTCAGCGGATCGCGCTGCTGAACATCGAGATCGACAAGATCGCCACGCAAGGCATCTCGGAGGAATCGCGTTCACGCCTGCACACGCTGTCCGCGCAGGCCAGGGACATCGCCACCGACGTGCACCACATCTCGTATGCGCTGCATCCGTCATGGCTGGAGACACTTGGCCTCGTTGCCGCCCTTCAGTCGCTCTGCCGCGACGCGTCGAAGCAACGCAATCTGCAGGTCGCCTTCACGCATAACTCGATTCCATCGTCGGTGGACGCGAATGTCTCGCTCTGTCTTTATCGAATTGCGCAGGAGGCGCTGCATAACGTCGCTCGTCACAGCCAGGTGCGTGAGGCGCAGGTCAGCGTCACGTGCGACGAGCGCCACATTGCGCTGCAGATTGCCGATTCGGGCGTCGGCTTCGATCCGAGGCACATGCGATCGGGCGGCCTCGGCCTCGCCAGCATACGCGAGCGCGTTGCGGTGCTGAAAGGACAGCTGGCCATCAACGCTGTTCCTGGCGGTGGAACACAGATCACTGTTCACATCCCGCTCGCCTCGGAAGGCTCGGAGTCAGCGCCGCCTCTGATCGCATCCGCGTAGCCTCGGATCGACACGCAGCTGGATCGTGGCTGTCTCCGTTTCGTGACGCCGTCAGCACACACTCGGAGTTCACAAATTTTCAGTCCCTAAGTGGCCGACGGCGTGCGCATTGCGTGTGGAAATGCACGCACCCGGTTTCCACGAATTTAGCGATTCGTTCCGCTACAGGCGTCGCCGTCTGCCGCTCTGGATGGATACATGCAGTGCATCCGCGCCGCCTTGAGGATGTTATGGACAAGAGAGAGATGCTGGATATGCCTCGCGTCGAAGCACAAGATGTTGCGACTGATGAGGAATCCACACTGCACCACCAGAACGCCGCACTGCAGCACCAGGTCGCCGCACTCCGCGAAGACAACGAGGATCTGCGCGCGTCCGCGTTATGGTGGAAAGCCCTGTACGAAGAAGCGCAGCGCCGATGCGCCGAACTGGAGAGTTCACCGAAGGCCCGCGGCAATAGTCGCGTCGAGCCCCGTTTTACGATGGCGTCCTCGCCCGCACCATACGCGTCTCAGCCCAGCGCCACTACGCGTCCGCTGTAACTGTTCAGCACCCTGCGTCTGATCCCTCAGCGCGCAGATCGAAGGCGAGACCCAATCGCGCGAGTGTTCTTCACAACCCACCCAAGCCATGCGGATCGGCCGCGGCGCAGGGTCGTCCCGCCGCGACCCGCCGTTCCGATGTGCGTCGACACGACTGTCCGCGGCAGCCTCGACCCGCAGTACACGCAGCGACCGGATCGCAAATCGAACTGATGCAGACCCTCCGTCCGCAACTCACACCGGAAACGGCGACGAAGAGCGCGCAATGTGGCCAGCACGGATGGATTCACGACCGTGCAAGCCATCCGCCGTGCCATTCAACGGATTTGTTCCATCATTAAAGGGGCTCGTAACAATCCACAGCGCCAGAGGAAACGCGAACAACTCGAACGATTCGAACGCCGCGAACGATTCGAACGTCCCAAACGACCCGAACCCTCCGAACGGCCGGATTGGATTCTGTCTTAGAGCGGTTCACCAAAAGTTCACGATCGTTCACAGTCCCAACACATAAAGTCCTGCTGTCCCGCTGGTTTGGGCCAGATCCCGAGAGGCATGGCGGTTGCTCATCCGCGGCGCGGCGTTTCGCACTTCTCGCGGGCGTTCACCTGACGTCACAACTCGCTCCGACCAAAGTTTTGGATTCAGCCTCCGGGAAGACTGTCGATGCACAACGGTGTAATCACGAGACCGCTCGCTTACGTTGTTCTGTCGGTGCTGGCCTGCGTTGTCGCCGCCTGCGGTTCGACGGTTGCCACAGCGACGGGGCCTTCACCCGCAAAGTGCGCGGTCGCGCTCGCTGTTCCCACGTCTCCTGTCGGCTCCGGTGGTGATGCGACCACTATAGGAGTCACCACGCAGCCCGAATGCGCATGGTCCGCTTCCTCGGACGCCGGTTGGATCACCGGGCTCACGCCTTCCTCCGGCCAGGGAAGCGCACAACTGCAGATGCAAGTGGCCGCCAATCCGAGCGGCACCGCGCGACAGGGCGACATCATCGTCAATGGCGAACGCGGCCGCATCCGTCAGGATGCCGCGCCCTGCGCGTTCGAGCTCTCGGCCACTGACCAAACCATTCCCGCCGCTGGAGGAACGGGCAGGATCACGGTCACCGCCGTCGCGGGCTGTGCGTGGAGCGCTCAGGCCGATGCCGCATGGATCGTGCTGACCGGCGGGGCGACGGGAACGGGAACGGGAAATGTGACCTTCACGATCGCGACCAATCCTGGAACGACGACGCGTGCGGCATCAATCGTTGTGGCGGGCCAGACGGTGAAGGTCACACAGCAGGCGACCGCTTCAATTCCACCGCCCACGGCGGCGGACTGCAGCGTCACGGTGACACCGAGGGACGTGTCGTTCCTTGCGGCGGGCACGGGCAACAGTTCGATCGCCGTGACCGCGGCGTCGTCATGTGAATGGTCGGCCGGCACGGAGACCCCGTGGATTTCGCTGACGGGTCGAACGACCGGCACAGGCAATGGGACGGTGACATTTAGCGTCGCGGCGAACACCACCGGCGGTGCTCGGAGCGGCGGCCTGACAATCGGCGACCAGACTGTTCCTGTGAATCAGGCTGGAACGACGTGCTCGTATGCCGTGACTCCGCTGACGACATCGGTCACCGCCTCCGGTGGCGCCGGACCTCAAATCACGATCGATACGCAAACGGGTTGCGGATGGACGGCGGCCAGCAACGCGACATGGCTGTCGGTCACGTCGCCCGCAAGCGGATCCGGTGACGCATCCGTGTCCTTCAGTGCGTCAACCAACGCAGGGGCCGCTCGCAGCGGAACTCTGACGGTTGCGGGGCAGACGGTGACAGTGTCCCAACCCTCGGCGTCCTGCTCCTATTCCGTCAACCCGTCGACACTCACCATTCCGGCAGGCGGATCTACAGGCACGTCCGTGTCAGTGAACACGGCGGCGGCATGTGGGTGGTCCGCCTCGAGCAATGTCTCCTGGATTTCGATCGCATCTGGATCTGGCAGCGGCAATGGGACGGTGACCATCGTCGTCGCCGCCAACAACGGAGGGGCGCGATCCGGGACGCTGACAATCAATGGTCAGTCGGTCACTGTGAATCAAGCGGCCGCACCGTGCACGTATTCGGTGAGTCCAACGACCCTGTCGGTTGCCGGAGGTGGCGGGCCCACGGGTTCGGTCACGGTGACCACGGGTGCAGGCTGCGCATGGACCGCAACGAGCAACGCGTCGTGGTTGTCGATCACGGCTGGCGCGAGCGGAAGCGGGAATGCCACCGTGTCAATCAGTGCCGCAGCGAATACGAGCGCCGCGCGCACGGGGACGTTGACTGTCGCCAATCAGACCGTCACCGTAAACCAGGCCGCCACGACGTGCTCCTATTCAGTCACGCCGACTACTGTTGCCATTGGGGCGTCAGGCGGCACGGGCACGGCGATTTCCGTATCCGCTGGTTCGGGCTGTACCTGGACGGCCACGACCAGTGCGGGATGGATCACCATTCTGACGGGGGCCAGCGGTACGGGGAACGGCAGTGTCACCTATTCCGTCCAGGCCAATACCGGATCGGCTCGAACCGGTACGCTGACGGTGGCCGGACAGAGCGTCACCGTTTCGCAAAGTGCTCCGTGCACGTACAACATCTCACCGGCAAACAAGACGGTTGACAAGGACGCAGGAACCGACAGTGTTTCGGTAACCACGCAGACTGGATGCGCATGGACGGCCGTCAGCAATACCAGCTGGATCACCATCACGAGCGGATCGAGTGGCACCGGAAACGGAACGGTGGAGTACTCGGTGCCCAGGAACACCACCGATAGCAACCGCACGGGAACGCTGACGATCGCGGGACGGACGTTCACATTGACGCAGAAGCATTAGGAACCCGTGATGATCCCTCGACGCACTGCCGTCGCTTTCGCGGCCTTGGTGGCTTGCGTAGCAGCTTTCCCATCACCGGCTGTCGCACAGCAGACGGTCACGGGCGCGCTCTCCTTCTTGCTCACGAACCGGTCCATTCCGACCGGAGATTTCGCGCGCGACGAGGCCGCCGCCGCGGCAACGCGCGACACCATTTCGACGTTTCTGCGATCGGAGCTCACGACGTTGCCGGTGACCTCATCGGCGAGTGGATTCACCTACCGCGTCGATCCCGACCTCGGTGGTGTACCGGTACGCTCGACCACGACGTTCGGATCGTTTTTGACGGAGCGATCACTCACGATCGGGCGACGGCAGCTCTCGCTTTCCGCAACCTACCAGGGCATGAGGTTCGGTGAAATCGACGGACGCAACTTGCGTGACGGCACGTTGCGCGCCACGGCAAGCCGTTTGACATCGGACCAGGTGCCATTCGACGTCGAAACGGTAGCGATGCGGATTCACACAGATACCTTCACTGTTGCAGCAAACTACGGCGTCACCGAGCGGCTCGAGGTCGGGGCCGCATTGCCCCTCGAGCGGCTGAGCCTCACCGGCGAGCGCGTTGACACGTATCGGGGGACGCCGTTGCTTCAGGCCGCCGTCGCCGCGAATGCTTCCGGTCCGGGCGACGTTGTCGTTCGCGGCAAGCTGAATCTGCAGCAGCGGGGCGCATTGGGAATGGCCGTCGGCGCCGAGGGACGTCTACCGACCGGCAACTCCGCCAATCTCCTCGGTGCCGGGGAAGCGACCGTGAAGCCTCGTTTCATCTTGTCCATGGAAACCAGTCACGTCGCCGTGGACAGCAACGTCGGCTACATGTTCGGCGGCGTCGCCAACGAGCTCGACTACAGCGCGGCCGTCACCAATGCTGGTCCGCACAAACTCACCATCGTGGGCGAAGTCGCGGGCCGCCATCTGAATTCAGCGGGGCACCTGATTGAAGTAATCTCTCGTCATCCCGTGCTCGCGGGCGTCGAAACCGTCCGGCTGAGCGCGGTCGAGCAAGCGACCGAGAGAGTCGTAGCCATTGCAGGCGTCAAGTGGAACGCGCGTGCGACGTGGCTCGTTACCGCCAACATCGCGCGCTCGTTGACTTCATCGGGGCTCACCGCACGATGGATGTCCACCATTGGCGCCGAGTACGCGTTTGGAGAATAGGAATGAATCCGCGCAAGGTCGGCGCGCCGGGCCAGGACGTAAGCATCGTTGACGACTTCGTCCCCGAGGAACGCGTCCTCGAGGAAATCGTCGTTCCAGGCGATCACCTCACCCAACCTTCGGAGATGTTTCGGCCGGAATCCCGGCAGGTGGGGGCGGCGGGACGGACAGCTGTACTCGAGTTCCAGGAGCCGATGATTCGACCCGCGGCGGCGCGTGCCGTGCCCGCTGTGCGTGTGAAGGGCAGCCGATCGATTCTTCGCGCGATCCGAGCCGCCGGAATGCTTGCGGCCTTGATAGCGCTCGCCGTGATCGGCGGCGCGTTGGCGAGAACCCGACTTGACCTGTCAGTGCTCTCGGACTATCTCGCGGTTGTCCGGACCAGCGTATCAGCGCTGCGTGAGCTTCTACCGCAAGTAGAAGTCGTGCGGGATTCCCAGGCCAATGTCGTTCGGGATTCGGGGGTGGCCGCGTCAACGACCGAAGCAACGGATACGCCGCCTGCACCTATCGTCGTTGCAGACAGTGTGACCGCCGAGAAGGCCGAGCAGGTGCAAGTCGCACCCCCAAGTTCGCGGCCGAAGGCAATCTCAAAGCCGCCAACGCGCGCTTCCCTACCCTCGCCTCGGCGTCCCGGCTCCTCTTCCCTTCGCGGAGCGGCGGCACCTCCCGCCACACCTTCTCTTCGTCCAGCGATCCAGCGTGCTGAGGAATCGCCCCGACCGACGCCACCGATCAGGGCGTCGACTTCTTCACCAGCAGCGCCCGTGGTGAGTCCCGTAGCCCCGACACCGCCGGCAGCCGCGATACCGCCGCCGAATCCCGTACCGCTTGCTTCTGTGAGCTCCGCAGCCGCGCCCACTGCTCCGAATCCGGCAGCGGCGTCAGCTTCGAGTTCGGCAGCACCACCAGCCGTTGTTTCTGCCCCTAGCGCCCCTCCGGTGGGACCCCTGACGACAGAAACGCGGGCCGTTGCTCTGGCGCTCAATCGCTACCAGGACGCCTTCAGCGCGCTTGATGCCAACGCCGCGCACGCGGTGTGGCCGAGCGTCGATGTCAAGGCGCTCGCCAAGGCGTTCGATCAACTCGACGAGCAGACGTTCGATCTCGAAGGCTGCGATATTACGGTCACCGGTGCCCGCGCAGAAGCTGACTGCGCCGGTAATGCCCGCTACGTCCGCAAGGTTGGTAACAGAACGTTGCGGGTCGAGCCGCGACGATGGCACTTCAGGCTGCGACAGGCCAACGATCAATGGCTCATCGACGCGGTCGACGCGCGCTGATATAGCGCCGCGCCGGCCGTGCAACACCGAAGACGCCAGTCGCCATGGCCACCTGTCGCGGGTGGCCGCCGCGAACGCCGCACCGCCAAGCCGAAAAACACGCGGCTCAGCGTGCATACGCGGACCAACCTTGTCGCGACTGCTAAACTGACTTCGCATGCATCCTGACCTCAGACCGCTCGAACACGTTGACGAGCTCCACCGGCTCCTCGCCGAATCACAATCACGGCCGGTGCTGCTCTTCAAACACAGCTACACGTGCGGTGTCAGTGTGGAAGCGTTGGACGAGTTGGTAGCTCATCTCAACGATCGCGGACCCAGAGGATTTGAGAGAGAGTCCGCGCCGCGGCACGATTGCCCCCCGCAATATGCGATGGTGACAGTTCAGACACACCGGGCTGTATCGAATGCCATCGCGCAGAAGCTCGGGGTCCGTCACGAAACGCCGCAGGCGCTGCTCGTCAAGAACGGCCGCGTCGTCTGGAGCGCCTCACATTTCCGCGTGACGGCCGCCGCCGTTGACAATGCGATCAGGTCCCAATCCTGATGTGAACCGGATACCTTTTGCCGTCAACGAGCTGCGTGACTTCACGCGGCAACGTAGCAACCTGCTGTCGGCATCGGTCACGAATTTCGGTCAGCGACGGACAAGACAACCGCTCGCCCTTCTTCATCACCTGACGCAAAAGAGGTTCGGCGTTGGCAGGGCGCGGACTGCCTTCGAGCGCGAGCACGTCCTCGACCGCGACGCCGTCGCGCATCACGCGCCACACCTGCTTGCGCCCTGGATACGTGCTCTTCCCGGGACTCTTCTTGAGTACCGGCACTGCGCGTCCACCGCGTTCGATCTCGGCGAGCTTGTATACGCCTGAGAGCGCAGGTGCATCGCTGGATGTACTCACCGCCGTACCGACACCGAATCCGTCGACAGGCGCACCGGCGGCGATGATCTCGGCAATCCGCATCTCGTCGAGATCGCCGCTGGCGACGATGGCGGTGTCGGCCAGGCCATGCTCGTCAAAGATGCGGCGCACCTGACGGCTGATAGCGATCTGATCACCACTGTCGATGCGGACGGCCCGTGGCTTCAGTCCAGAGGCGGTCACCATCCTCGCGGCTTCGACCGCATCGTAGGTGTCGAGAATGAACACCGCGTCGCCGAAGATCTCCCCGTAGGTGCGAAACGCGCTCACCTCCTCCGGGAATGCCATTACCCAGGAATGCGCCATCGTGCCCGACAGCGGAATGCCAAAGCGCTTCCCCGCTTCCACGATCGACGTCGAGCTGAAGCCGGCGATGTAGGCCGCTCGTGCGGCGCGGATTCCCGCATCGATGCCGTGCGCGCGACGGGCGCCGAACTCCATGACAGGCCGGCCGGCGGCCGCCGTCATAATCCGCGCCGCACGGCTCGCCACCGACGTGGGAAACATCGTCTCGGCAATGAGCGCCGTCTCGACCAATTGGGCTTCAGGAAGTGGCGCGGTTACCCGCATGATCGGCTCCTGGGCAAACACGGGCGTTCCCTCATCGAAAGCCCAGACGTCGCCCGTGAAGCGGAACCGCGGCAAGTACTCATCGAAAAACGCAGCCGGCAGCCTTGCGAGTGCTGGAACCGCGCGGAGGAATCGGATCTCTTCCGCCGTGAAGTGCAGCGACTCGAGGAAGTCGAGCGCCTGTTCAATGCCGCAGGCGACCAAGTAATTGCGCGTTGGAGGAAGGTTTCGGACGAACAGATCGAAGGTCGCAGGAGCAGACATGCCCTTGACGTAATAGCCGCCGACCATCGTCAGTTCGTACAGGTCCGTGGAGAGTGCGGAGAGGACGGCCATCGGATCAGACGCCCGCGTCGGCAAGTGCGCGTTGCGCGGCGAAATACCCGCACATGCCGTGCACGCCGACGCCGGGCGGCGTCGCCGCCGAACACAGGTACAGACCGCGAACGGGGGTCGAGTAGGTGCGCCACGTCGGTCGGGTGAAGAACTGACGCAGGTCCACGACGCCCGAGCCTATATCGCCGGCGACGAGATTGGCGTTGTGCGCCTCGATATCGGCCGGGGTCATCACCGAGCGCGCCAATACCTGATCGCGAAAGCCGGGAGCAAAACGTTCAACCTGGCGCTCGATCCGCGGCAGCATGTCGGCCGTCGAACCGGAGGGAATGTGACAATACGCCCACGCCGTGTGCTTTCCTGCCGGCGCACGGGACGAATCGAAGAGTGTCGGCTGGACCAGGAGCACGAATGGACGGTCCGAAACGACGCCGGTCCACGCCTCCCGTTCCGAGCGCGCAAGTTCATCGAGCGTGCCGCAGACGTGGACTGTTCCGGCGCGAGCGCACTCCGCCGCGCGCCAGGGAATGGGACCGTCAAGCGCCCAGTCCACCTTGAACACCCCCATTCCGTATCGATACTGCTCCAGGCTGCGCCGGTAGCCTGCCGGCAATCGGTGTCCAGCGATGCGAAGGAACGGACGCGGCGACAGGTCGCAAATCACCGCGCGCGCCGGTGGCAACTCGTCAAGTGAGGAGACGCGGTGATTGGCAATGACCTCACCACCAAGCGCATTTAGATGCGCGACGAGCGCGTCGGTCAACTGCTGTGCCCCGCCTCGTGGCATCACCCAACCAACCAGATGTGCCATCGCGCCGAGCACGAGGCCAAAGCCGGCGGTGAGCGCGTGATCGAGTGGCAGCATTCCATGCGCGGCAATTCCGCCGAACAAGGCGCGCGCCCGTTCCTCCGCAAAGAGACTTCTTGCCAATCCCTCGGCAGAACGCAAAGCACGAAGACCAAACGCGCCCAGTGAAAAAGGATGACGCGGCCATGTGACGGGGCCGAGTGCGGCGCGTTCGAGGCGCGGCCAGCTGTCAACGACGCGGCCAAACAGCCGCGCGTATGCTCGGCCATCGCGACCGAGGCCTGCTGCTGTCTGCTCGAGCGACCGCTCGACGACCGCCGCCGTGCCATCGTCGAACGGATG